>JACCEB011433677.1_pt1 | contig 17014 bp, 18 predicted proteins | sample 7454761 | NCBI WGS metagenome assembly JACCEB01 (sample SAMN15323454, study PRJNA562643) | freshwater metagenome | isolation source: river surface water | place: USA:Blue River Watershed | collected 2017-08-18 | reverse complement strand
TTCATCGCTGGCAGGTCTTCCTTTAGAACCACCGTGCGCGAGTAATGCGCGGATTGGTACTAAGCAAGCTAAAGGGCTTAACGCTTAGTTCTTGACCTAGGAAAAGGGTAGCAGGGGGGAGTGACAATTATGCTGTCACGATTTTTGAAACACTATAGGCAAGCCCTCGAAACCTTGCTACTTTAAGTTCCGAGAACGAGAAATTTCTATCTGGGAGCCTCATTTGAAGTCTAAACTTTCTGCACTTGCCTCGGTAATCGTGTCTGTATTTGCAATATCTACAGTTTCAATCGCCCCTGCAAATTCTGTAATCGATTTACAAGCGGATATAAACAGAATTGTTGCCGCAATCAATAAGTTTGATGCGAATTCAGCTGCCGCAACTTCGGTGAATTCAGTCGCTCAGATTCGGGTGATTACAAGAAATAACAAAGCTATTCTCCGGGAAATCAAGGAAGCAAATGATTACTTTAGAAAAGATTTGATTTCCGCAAAGAAGTTGCTGCCCTCACGCGATACTAAAGATTCACCGGCATATAACACAATTTTTAACCTGACTCGTGGATACGATCAATGGCTTATCTATCAAAATCGGAATCAAATTACGGGGGAAAGATGCCTTTCAACATCTGGCAACTCCTATAGTGAATATACGGATTGTCTAATGATGAGTCTTTCTACGACACTTGAGAACGAGAGACTGGGAAGAATCAAACTGGAAGCTGCTTGGAGAGCCTGGAAGAATTGGCAGGTTAAGTATGGTTATGCGTAAAGAATTTATCTTTGAGTCTGGGCTGGGAGAAGTTAATTGCTAAAAAGAGTGCTGGCTTTTCTAGGATTGATTCCAGGTGCGGCGCTACTCGTTCTGGGCCTATACAACGCAGGACTAACCTTACTGGCCCAGATATTCTCTGACTTCATAGACTTTAGAAACTTCTCATTAGTCAATTTCTTGACTCCCTACACAAGTGCAGGTGGAAGTGGAACATTCTTGGATTCAATCGTTGCGGGGCCGGGGGCTTCGGGCGGTTCAGCAATTAGATACTGGACTTACATGATTTATGGACTGATGGCTGCGGTTGGATTTGTAACCGTCAAAACTTGTTGGGACATACTTTCTGGGCGCAGGGATTGATGTGGGAATCTTTAGTAAAGGCCCAAAGAAGCCCACATTTAGCAAATTTGGTGAGCAGCACTTTAGGGAAGGCGTTCGGCGAATCCTTTGGAATGGCGAGAGTTTGTTGGCCGATGGATTTTTTGAAGATGGCCCTGACCCGATGGGTCACGATGAAGGATTGCAGGGAATGTTCGGCGCGAATTCTCATACTTACCTAGCTGTGACCAACTGGCGAATAGTTCTCGGCTATTTGGCAAATGGAAATTTCTCATCTCATGAATATGTGGATACGGAACCTCAAATCAACAAAAACGGAAACCGGTTCTTTTTTACTTACACAAATCCACTCTTAAGAGATAGCGGAAGTCCAACTTTCAGAAGTACCTATAGCGTTACTCAAGAAGTAGCTGATGCAATTCAGGGCAATGCTGTTAACAAAAAACCAGCTCAAGCTGAAGTTACACAAATTCAGTTGTCAAAGAAAAGTTGGGGAGAAGGCCCCTTGGCTGAACTTGCCAAAGTTAAGTCTGGACGTAACTTCATGCTGATAGAGCTTTGCCTGGCATGCAATGGAACGATGTTGGCACCTGACGACATTGAAACTTCGCCGGAAAAAGGGGTTGTTGAGTGCGGAACCTGCTTAAGGCGCAAAGATAATAATCAGGCATAGTTATGAATGAGTTACAGGCACGAGAGATCTTAGGCTGTTCTGCAACTGCCGGATATAAAGAATTAAAGGCTTCCTACCGTCGGATGATTGTCATGGTGCACCCTGACAAAACCGGGCAGGACTCCGTATCGCAAGAAAGAGCCAAGGAAGCCAGTTCAAGACTTAATCTCGCTTGGGAGTACCTTGAAAATCGTGAGAAGCAGGGTCTTCTCGGTAATGCAGAAGCTGAATCAACTTCTAGCTATCAATCTTCACGTGGTCGAGCTTCATACCCACATGAGTGTGACATCTGTGGTTTCGCTCCAGCAACAAGAATATCTGCGCCCATTATCACTTCATTTTTGTATTTCCTGCGTCGTGGCAAATATGAGTTAAACGCATGTAAAGCCTGTGGACTAGCCATGTCTCGAATGGCTCTTAGAGAAACCCTTGTAAAAGGTTGGTGGGGAATTGGTCTGATATTTGTGCCTCATGCAGTTTATCGGTACTACGAGAATGCTCGCGTACTCGGGAAACTAGATATGCCGAGTTATCGAGATCCAGAAGTCGTTACTCTTTCACAATATCCATTCCGAATTCCACCATCCCCATTTAAACAACCTGCCCCCTTGCTTGCTTCAGCTATTGCACTGACTATCGTCGGAACCTTTTTATTTGGCGGTAGTTCAACTTCAAGCTCGAGTATTGAATCAACACCTTCAATGTACTTTGGTGAAGTTGGTACATGCTATGAAGGAGTATCATCAGCAGAGGGAGAACAGATCAAGATGGTGGACTGTTCGGATCTAAATGCAACTCTGAGATCAATTGAAGTAACAGAAGCTGACGTTTTATGCCCCCCAGGAACTCTCTACACGACGGTCGCAAATTTGCCGGATGGCACGACAAAGCGAGCATGCCTTGAAAGCATTTATTGAGACTTAGATGAATTTCAAGATAACGATGCCCGGCCAGGTGCTCTTATTGGTAACAGGTTTAGCTCTGGGCCTAACTGCCTGTGATGAGCAGTCAACAGAATCAAATACAAAGGCAAGCACTCAAAGTTCCGAATTTCAACAGATTGGCACAAATGGCCAATTGGTCTCCATACGATCTGACAATGTGCGAGCTGCTGGTTATGACGCTGTTTCCATGGTCATGACTGTCCAATTCGACAACGGATACCTATATGAGTATTACGGAGTGCCTGCGGAACTATGGACCTCGTTCATTGCCGCACAACCGCACCCGTGGAGCCAGGTGGGATATCCGCGACTCGTACAAGGAGGCATTCCATATAAGCGGATTGGGTGATTCACTTGATCTATTGGAGGCTCATTTATGCGCATTAAATTTGCAAAGGTGGCTGCGATATTCGTGCCACTTGGTTTCATTGGCGGACTCACTCAGGGAAGCTTTGGCATTGCGATTGGAAGCGCAATCTTCTGGGCGATTGTTTTCCAACTTGTCAAACCTAAATATTAAGTTAGAACCTAAATAGAGGAGTAATGCGATGTTGTGGTCAATCTTGGGGCTTGTTGGTGGTGGTTCATTTATCGTGACTGGATTCGGAGTACTAACTGATCCGAGCTGCGACACGGTGGGCTTTGGTGGAGGTCGTGCTGTCCAAGTAACTTGTTACGAAGCTGGAGCAATTATGAGTGGCGAATTTCCTGGAACTGTCGCTGGCGTGGGGATGCTTGCCGTGGGTGGCTTAATCCTTTACTTTGCTTGGCGTAACTTTAAGAGGATCTAGTCATGCCTTCAATTGGAGATTTTCACGCCCCAAATGGTCCTGATGTTGGGTACTTGCCCCAGACAGTTCCGAACAAGGATGTTTCCGCACAGTTGATTGCACCTTTCTTAATGGAGGGTGAGTTCTATTCATGGGATGGTCCTTACAACACTAAAGATTCCGTACTGGTCACTCGTCCTGGGCAATCCATGGGTCGTCTCTTCGTTACGAACCTTCGGATTCTATTTTGGTCAGACGACTCGCCTAAACCACATGTTGGACTGTTTTATGAAGATATACAAGGTTGGAAAACTTCTTGGATGCCCATGAAGAGCCGTGGAGTGATCGCCATGGTTGCGGGAAGAAAAGTTATTTTTGCCGCAAATTCATCTGCCATAGAAAATGCTGAAAGGTTTATAAAGAGATAACCATGGGACTTTCGGATAATCCAAAGCTGGCGCCTCCTCATTCCGGCCCAATGACTATCTAATGTCACCCTTGACTGGTAATTTCAAGACATGGTTCTTCTAGAGCGAGGTATGTAATTGTCTAAACAGGAGATGTCTGTAAACCAGCTCGTAGCAAATATTGAAAAGGGCTACATCCAGAAACCTGAAATGCAACGTGAATACGTTTGGCGAGCTACTCGTGTTAGAGATCTCCTTGACTCCCTATATCGCGGGTATCCATCAGGAACAATCCTTCTGTGGCAAACGGATACAGATGCCCCTACTTCAGATTTTGCCATAGCCACCGAGAAGAATCTCACCACGCGCCCGCTCTTACTCCTCGATGGCCAACAGCGCTTAACATCTCTATCTAGCGTGATACGCGGAGAGCCAATCTACGTACGTGAACGCCGCAAGCTCAAGCAGATAGAGATTCTATTTAACCTTGAGCATCCTGATGAGTTGGTAACTATCACAGAGATAGACGATGCCCCAGAAGCAAGTTATCAGTCTTCAGCCGACGACGACATGGACGATGAAGAGGAAGAAACCATTCAGGATCGTTTGAATCAATTCACCTTCATTGTCTCTACGCCACAGCTGGCAAATGCTGCGAACTGGGTGAATGTGAGCGAAGTATTTAAGAGTCACAGTGATGCGGAGTTTCTAAAGAAAGCTGGCGTAACCTCTCTAGATGATCCGTTGTATACAAAGTATTCAGACAGGCTGAAAAAGCTAAGGCAAATCCGCGAATATTCATATCGCCTGGATGTGCTTGAACCATCTCTTTCCTATGAAGAAGTTACAGAAATATTCATCCGCGTTAATTCTCTTGGGGTAAAGCTCCGTAGTTCAGATTTAGCATTGGCGCAAATAACAGCTAAGTGGAGAAACTCGCTAGTTCTATTTCAAGACTTTCAATCTGAGGTTCATGAACAACGCGGACTCTATTTTGACCTAGGATTTTTTGTAAAGAGTCTAGTAATTTCTGCAACCGGGCAATCCAAGTTCAAAACCCTAGGTTCTCTTAGCAAAGATGAGCTCGAAGCTGGCTGGGAAATTGCAAAGAAGAACATTACTTTTGCTTTGAATTTCGTGACCAGCAACCTAAAAATTGATTCACTAGCCCTCCTCTCATCCCCGTTCATCGTGCACACAATTGCCTACTGGGGAGAGAAGAACAATGGCAAGGTATCTCAGGCTGAATCATCAGCCATGCGACGCTGGGCGCTGATTGCGAATACAAAGTCATACTATTCTAGCTCGGCCGAATCTAAACTTGATGCCGACCTTCTGGCATTGAGATCGGGATTGGGTGCTGACAGCTTGCTTACAAGGCTTGAAACTCAATTAGGTCGACTTGATGTCACCGAAGCTGAAATGATTGGTAAGACTGTGAGTAGTGGGTACTTCAAGGCTATGTTTATTGCTTTCCGAGAGGATGGCGCAAAGGATTGGTATAGCAAATTAGAGATATCTGTGAAGCATCGTGGGAATGAAGATAAGTTGCAGTTCCACCACATTTTCCCAAAGGCTTTTCTGAGGCAGAATTATCCAGATTTACGTCGTAACCAAGTGAATGACATTTCAAATCTGGCATTCATTGGTGGCAAGACCAATCGAGAAATCAGCGCAAAGCCACCAGCCGAGTACCTCAAGAAAATTATTGAAAGCAAGGATGTCGAGCTATTGAACCTTCAAGCGATCCCAACAGAGGGTGAAATCTTGGACGAGTATTCTTTTGATGATTTTCTTTCTAAGCGTCGAAAAGCTATTGTCAAGCGGATTAACAAGTTACTTAGCTAACGAGTGTTATCTAGTGACGCCCTGCAGGAATGACTTCTCATTAATTTTAGGTTGGTAGATAATTTCTATTACCGCTACTTCAATAACCGCGCTATGGGCCTTCTAAAGGCCAATAATAGGTCGCACATTGGCTACAGTCGTAAGACATAACTAATGCCTGGGTGTAACACCTGAATAGTCAAGGAATTGATGACCACTTAACCCAGGGGGGTCCTATTTGTCGGTCTACCCCGCTAAAGTTTCCGACATGAGCCAGCCAAAGGGATTCCAAGACAAAGTAAGCCTTATCTGGTCGGTTGCCGACATCCTTAGAGGAGACTTCAAGCCCCACGAGTATGGGCAAACCATCCTTCCGTTTGTCGTATTGCGGCGATTGGAATGCGCGTTAGACAAGACCAAAGATAAGGTCATTGCCAAGTCCAAGTCACTGGAAGGGAAGATCAACGACCTAGAAACAATCCTCAATAAGGAATCGGGTCATACCTTTTACAACACCTCACCCTTGTCCCTAGCCAAAATTCTGCAGGATCCTAACAAGGTCGCCTCAAACCTGAATTCCTATATCAGGGCATTTTCACCAAGTGCTTCGGAAGTTTTAGATAAGTACGGCTTCCCCGAAAAGATCAAAAAGCTAGAAGACCAAGGGTTGCTCTAGCAAATCATCGGAGAATTTGCCGACATCGATTTATCTGAAGAGTCTGTATCTAACGAAGCTATGGGATATATTTTTGAAGAGCTTCTCCGCAAATTCTCTGAAATGTCCAATGAAACAGCAGGAGAGCACTACACACCACGTGAAGTAATCAGACTCATGGTGAATCTACTTTTCATCGAAGATGCCAAGGCGCTCGCAGGTCAAAAACCGATCAGAAGTATCTATGACCCTGCCTGCGGAACAGGAGGGATGCTTTCGATTGCAGAGGAATACCTTCACGACCTCAACCCAAACATCAAATTAAACGTCTTCGGCCAAGAACTGAACCCTGAAACTTGGGCTATTGCCCGTTCTGATCTGATGATCAAGGGGCAGGATCCAACTCGCATCACACTAGGCAATAGCCTCAACCAGGAAGATGGCCATGCTGGTAAGCAATTTGATTATTGCATCTCCAATCCACCCTATGGAGTGGACTGGAAGAAGTATCAAGAACCAATTGAAAAAGAACATAAAACCAAAGGCTTTGAGGGCCGCTACGGCGCAGGGCTTCCCCGTGTTAGTGATGGGTCATTCCTATTCATTCAGCACATGATTAGCAAGATGAAGCCAGTCGGAGATAATCCAGATACAAAAGGCATAATCGAAGGCGGATCCCGTATAGCAATTATTCTTTCTGGTTCACCACTTTTTTCAGGGCAAGCCGGATCGGGCGAATCAGAAATTCGCAGATGGATCATCGAAAATGACTGGCTTGAGGGCATAGTTGCAATGCCAGATCAAATGTTTTACAACACCGGAATCGGCACTTACATCTGGATTATTAGCAATAGAAAAGATAAGAAAACTAAAGGATTGGTTCGTTTAGTCGACGCAAGAGATTTAGGCACAAAAATGCGTAAATCGCTCGGCGATAAGCGCAAAGAATTGACAAATGATGCAATAGTCGAAATTACCGAGCTCTACTCAGAGGCAATAACTAAGTCGTCAGATAAGCGAATCAAGGTAATGCGGAATGAAGAGTTTGGGTTTGCTCGACTTACTATTGAACGGCCACTTCGACCAATCTGGAAAGTTGATGCCGAAGTAATTGAACTCGCTCCTGCCGCTTTCAGGGCCAAATTACAAAAACTTGAGGGGAAAACTTTTGCTTCACAAAAAGAGGCCGAAGATGCGATTAAGAAGGCAGACTTTGAGGGTAAAGAGATAAAGGCGGCGCTTAAGGCCATTACTTCGACTAATCCTGCAGCTCAACCGATTTTAGGAAAGAAACAAACATTCGAACCAGATTCCGATCTTAGGGACAATGAAAATATTCCATTACCTTTTGGTTTTATTGAAATGGGCGAGGAGGAGCAGGTTGCAACTCTTGAAGCTCTAGCTGAAAAACATCTATCTCAAGAGATCATCAAGTATGTTTCTGATGCATGGATAGATCACTCCAAAACCAAGATTGGCTATGAAATTCCATTCACTCGTCAGTTTTATACTTATACTGCTCCTAGGCCAGTAGAGGAAATTAGATCCGAAATTACAGATCTCGAGAATGAAATTCAAAACTTGTTGAAAGACCTCGCATGACCACTGTTCTTGAAGAAATTGAAACAAGAATTGGCTGGAAGACGGTTCCACTCAGGGCGGTGGGAGTAAAAGTCTCAGAAGCGGGATTCCCGAATTTGGAGCCACTATCCGTGTTTCTTGACGCAGGAGTGGTTCCTCGATCAAGCAGAGAAGATAATCACAATCAGCTTGGAGAAAGCCTGGAAAAGTATCAACGTGTTCTACCCCATGATCTTGTATTTAATAAGTTACGAACTTGGCAAGGTGGTTTTGGAATAAGTGCCCATGAAGGAATCGTCAGCCCTGCGTACATTATCGTCAGACTTAATACAGAAATTATTCACCCTAAGTTTCTTTGGTATCTTCTGAAATCTGAACTTTATTTAGCAGAGCTGACTAGGCTTTCTAAATGGATGCCACCAACACAATTTGACATTTCTTGGGAGAATCTTCGAGATCTACAGCTCAGGATTCCACCAATCGAAGAACAGCAGAGAATCGCTGATTTTCTAGACTTCCAAATGAATGTCATTCACAAAGTCGAAGAACTATCTAATCTGCTAACCAAACTAACACAAGAGGATTTTCGAAATCAAAATGAACTACTTTTTGCAGCAACTGAAGCACCTAGAATTCCGCTTCGTCGCGTAGTCAGACTAGTCACAGACAAGCGAAATGATCTATTGCCAACCGTTTCGCTAGATTTGGTACAAGCGAGGCGGGGAACTTTGAACGTAAGTGACCTTCCAATAACCGAAGGTTTGACTTCTACTAGAATGGCCAAAGGTGACATTGCATTTGGCAAACTTCGTCCTTATCTTGGCAAGGTGTATCTTGCGGTAGACGAAACTTTTGCCGAGTCAGAATTCATAGTCATGCGTGTGGACAAGAATTTGCTTTCTCAGGAATACCTGAGTAGATACCTTTTAACTCAAGGCGTTTTGAATGAACTGGAGTCATTGTCAGTTGGATCAAAAATGCCCAGGACTTCTTGGGATCAAATGGCATCACTGATGGTGCCGGTACCGAACTTAAAGATTCAACAGGATATCTGCAACCAGATTTCAACCAATGAGACTTTGGCTAACCAAAAAGAAAAAGTTCTTCTTAGACTGTCAGAGAAGCTTGGCGAATACCGCAAATCCATAATTTCGAGCCAAATTTCTGGAACTTTCGAAAGACCTTTGAAGTGGAGAAAATAGATGGCCAATACTGCACATTATGAGAGCACGTTAGAAAAGTTAATCACGGATCATCTCACCAAGAATGGCTGGCACAAAGGTGACAGTTCAAATTATCTGCGTGAGCTTGGTTTAGATGTTGAAGAACTCAAAATTTTTATTTTGTCCACCCAGCGTGAGGGGTGGGACAGACTTATCGCTCTACATGGCGGTGAAACCTTGGCATGGAGAAAGTTCTCTGAACGTTTGGCTAAGGAGATTGATAACCGTGGGACTATCGATGTTCTACGCAAGGGAGTCGTTGATTTAGGAGTTAAATTTCAAACAGCATATTTTGTTCCAGCCCACGACTTGACGCCGGAGAATAGAGAAAAGTACCGAGCAAATCGAGTCACGGTCACTCAACAGATTAAGATGTCAGAAAGCAATGAAAATGACAGCATCGATTTGATGTATTTTTTAAATGGTATCCCAGTTGCGACGGCTGAACTGAAATCCCAGACGGCCGGGCAAAACGTGAAGCACGCAATACGTCAGTATCGCTATGACAGGAAGCCAAGTGATCTAATTTTCAAGAATCGATCGTTGGTTAATTTTGCTGTTGATGAGAATGACATATTTATGACTACCCAGTTAAAAGGCGTTAGTACTGTATTTCTCCCATTCAACCAAGGATCGGCAGGAGCTGGAAAAGCAGGTGGCATGGGAAATCCCCTTAATCCAGTCGGCGAAAAAACAAGCTATTTCTGGCGAGAAATATTGCAACGGGACAATTGGTTGAGAATCCTAGGCTCATACATCCATGTGTCTTACAAAGTTGATCAATCAACCGGTACAAAGACTGGGGAAAAGAAAGTAATTTTCCCACGTTTTCATCAATGGCACTCAGTTGAGTCGATGATTAATGCAACATCGGAAGTTGGTCCTGGTGTAAATAGATTAGCTCAGCATTCTGCTGGAAGTGGAAAGTCCAACACCATAAGTTGGTTAGCTCATCGACTTTCCGTGCTCCACTCTCCATCTTCTGTTCACGAAGACAGCGAGCTCGCCAAAAAAGGTATCGGTTCAAACGAACCTTTATTCGATAAAGTAATTGTTGTAACTGATCGCAGAGTTTTAGATCAACAATTGAGAGATACAGTGGCTTCATTTGATCATCAACCTGGTTCCATAATTTCCGTGCGGGAAGATGCCGGAAGTAAGAATCAACAACTTCGACAGGCTCTAGAGACAAAAGCAACACGAATTATCATCACTACGATTCAGACCTTCCCCGTCGTTGCCAAGACTGCTACAGATTTAGCCGGTACTCGATTTGCAATCATTGTTGATGAAGCACACTCTGGTCAGTCCGGTGAAACTACAAAGGATTTGAAATTGGTACTTGGGGGAGGCAATACCTCCGATGCATTGCAGGCGGCCGAGCAGTTCGACTCTAGTAACTTAGTATCAGAGGCTTCTTTTGAGGATCTAATTGAACAGTCTGTGGATGCCCGTGGAAAATCTGAAAACATCACCTTCTTTGCATTCACGGCAACTCCGAAATCCAAGACATTGGAACTCTTCGGTGAGAAAGTAATGGGGGCTGATGGAGATCCAACACACATCGCATTCCATCAGTACTCAATGAAACAAGCGATAGAAGAGAAGTACATTCTTGATGTGCTAAAGAATTACACAACCTACAAAACGTATTACAAATTAGCCAATCAATTAGAAAGCGATGACCTGGAAGTACCTAAAGGTAAAGCCGCATCTGCTCTAGCCCGTTATGCCTCTTTGCACCCCACCAACTTGTCACAAAAAGCAGAAATTATTGTTGAACATTTCCGAGCAAATACTGCCAAAAAGATCGACGGGTCAGCAAAGGCAATGGTTGTAACTAGATCACGACTCCATGCAGTTAGATACAAACAAGCGATTGATGCGTATATCCTTGAAAAGCAATATAAGGATGTTCGCACGCTCGTTGCATTTTCAGGCACAGTTTACGATCCAGATGTGCCTAGTTCCGAATACACAGAGTATTCACTAAACCACATTAAGAGCACGTCCATACCCGAGGAATTTGCTAAGTCTTATCAGGTGCTAATCGTTGCTGAAAAGTATCAAACAGGATTTGACCAACCACTTCTACACACAATGTATGTTGATAAGAAGCTCAGCGGTATTGCCGCAGTCCAGACACTCTCTAGACTCAACAGAATCCATCCCGACAAAGAAGATACCTTTGTCTTGGATTTTGTAAATGATGCCGAAGATATACAAGAGGCTTTCAGGCCGTACTTTGAAGAAACCACGTCAGTGCCTACAGATCCAAATATTCTCTACAACCTTCAGCAAAAGATTATGGCTGCAGGAATTCTTCACAAGGAAGAAGTAAGGCTCGCCGTCGAGGGAATATTGAGCGCAACCACAAAAGGTAGTTCCGCACTGAAGGCAAATACCGATACCGCCGTGGCTCGTTGGGAGCTATTGGATGATGACAGCAAATCAGATTTTAAGGGCCTCTGTCGAAACTATGTAGCGGCATATTCATTCTTAGCCCAGATAGTTCCTTTCAAGGACACCGATCTTGAAGAGCTGTATTACTACACAAAAATGCTTGAGCGCCGACTACTTATAGATAGTGGCGGTTCTGTAGATATTGACGATTCTGTTGTGCTAACTCATTTGCGCACTCAAATCGAAGCACAGAATGTGGATCTCTCGCTTCTACACGGTTCTGAGGACCCGATGGATCCAGCTATAGTCGAAAGTTCTGGCGGGAAGAAAGAGGACGATACCGAGTTGCTTTCACGCCTCATCGCAGATCTTAATGAAAGATTCGGGCTTAATTTAACCGACGCAGACAGAATTTGGTTTGAACAACAACAGCAGCACTATGCGAATGACCCAGATCTGAAGGCGGTTGCTGAAGCAAACGACTATGACAATTTTGAGCTCTACTTTGAACCGTTAGTTGCCGGTGGATTGATTGAACGGCATGGGGCAAATGAAGATCTATTTAAGGCATTCTTTAATCAGCCTGATTTCCAAAGAATGATGACAAGAGCGCTTTCAATGTCACTTTACAATCACTTCAATCCACCTAAAGATGGCGTGATTAAAGGCAAGACTCATAGACTTCCAGATGGATCAAGAGTGCCGAATATATGAGCAGCTTTGAACTGGTGGGGGCTATAGCGGGGCTAATTGGAGGACTCACTGGACTCATTGGATTTGGCTTTCAAGTTTGGTTTCATTTCGCAACTGGACCTCGTGTAAAAGTTTTAACGTTTTGGGCTGCAAATGTAACTACTGGAAGACAGCTGTTTAATCTCACAATCGTCAATAGTGGAAGAATGACTTCCAATATTGAATCCATCTCGATTGAATATTCAAATACTGATCATTCTCCCCTTAGTTACTTTCCGACTGGTTCTGTGTCTGGGCCACCATATCCATTGACAGTTGAAAGCCAATCTTCTGCAAATTGGGTAATTGATTTGGAGTCGCTTAAGAATGCAGTCTTACAGATCGATGTCGAGTCGAAAATTCGAGTGAGGGTAGTTTTACAAACAGGCAAGATTGTCCATTCCAAGAAAGTTAATCTTCCAACTATGTGATTGATCCTTTTGGGCTACTGCCTCACTCTTAAATCCTTTGCCCGTTTGTAAGCCCTGATGGACACCAAATTTCAAAGCTATTTAACCCCCCGGGGGCAAAATTCTTTTGTCTGTTTGTTCAGTTCTTGAAGGTTGGCCAATTTGATCTGATAGTTAATCATGTGGTTCAGATGGGCATATGGGCTAACTATGCCGAGAGAATTGTTCTTCGAATCCGTCTTCCGCATGACTGCCTATGAGTGTTAACTACCCCCATGCAACTACTTAGACGACTCGCTCAGATAGTTCTGGGTCTTGCTCTTGGCTATGCCGGGGTGGGGCACCTGGGGGCTAATCGGGTGGAGTTTCAGGCGCAGGTTCCGAGTGCGTTTAAGGAGTATGCCGATTTTGTGGTGGTTGCATCTGGGGTAGTTGAGATTGCGCTGGGGACTGCGTTGTTGGTGCTGTGGAGATATCGAGTGGTGGTGGGTTGGATAGTTGCAGTCTTCTTTGTGGCGGTCTTTCCGGGAAATATCTCGCAATATGTGAATGGGATTGATGCATTTGGTTTAGATAGCGATACAGCGCGCTTGGTGCGATTGTTCTTTCAACCATTATTGGTGGTGTGGGCCTTGTGGTGTACGGGGGCGTGGAGAGCGCGTAAAGCGAAGGTTGTGGGTAAAGAGCGTTGGGACTTAGAGGAAGACTCGATCTACGGGTGATGAGGACAGGGCGCCAGGGTTTCAATTGCAGCTAATTAGTGTCACTTCAATTGGAATGGCTTGAGTGAAGGTATTCCAAAAAACATTCGAGACTCATAGGATTCATACATGGCCGCCAAGAAGGGTAAAACTGACACCCATTTAAGCGTAGAAATCCTTAGGGATTTGGCTGACAAGATGATGGAACTTGAAACTAAAAATTTAAAAAAGTGGAGTAAGAGGCCCGCAATAAAGCGTGGCGAAGATTTGCAAGGATTGATTGAGGCCAAATTTCCTGGAATTGGGGAAGAAGCTCTACGAATTGCCATGTGGGTTGATCTCTATATTTACACTTGCGCCACACTGACAGACAACGATTATTACTTCACACTCATGAATACTGATGAAGCAATCACTGCGCTGATGAAGTATGAGAAGAAGAATCCAAGCCAGTTTGAGGGCATCTTGGAATGGGTCGGTGATTTTGGTTGTCTGTTAACTGAAGGAAGTGACAGTGATATCGGTGCCTGGTTCCATGACTGGTTCTTTGAACCGTTATTTGAAGTAGAAGCTCTCGCTGATAAGGAGTACCTTTTCTTAGATAACCCCAGTAAGGCGCAATTAGGAAAGTTAGCAAAGAGTGTGTCTGTGCGTGATCGAGTTCAAGCGGCTCTTCAGTCAGAAGATGCCGAGTTGTTGAAGACTCTCGCCCAAGACAGCGCGACTGCGGTCCGTATGGCTGCCGCAATGAATCCATCAACTCCTGAGATGGTTCTGGAGATCCTTTCTCGAGATCCAGTAGTAGTGGTCAAGGAGGCGGCACTAAGGAACGAGTCCACTTCAATTGAGTCCATTGAATCTTCTGGGAGTGAAGCGGGATCGCTTAATATTGCCAGCAGCAAGAAGGCGACACCGGAGTCACTGGCCAAGCTTGCAAACGATAAAGACGAAGAGATTCGGACTGAAGTTGCTAAAAATAAAAATACTCCGGTAGAAGTTCTTTTGAAATTAGCAAAGGACAAATCTTCAGATGTACGTGAAGCAGTGGTTGATAATCCAAATACTCCAATAGAGGCTCTAATGAAGCTTGCAAAGGATGATGATGAATTTGTCCGAGGGTATCTAGCATCTAGGCAAGATTTATCCCAAGAAATTATGAAGATTTTAGCGAAAGATAAAGATTCCTGGGTGAAGGAAAGGCTCGCAGAAAATTCAACAGTAAGCAAAGAAGTCTTGGAAATTCTCTCTAAAGACTCTGATTCATCTGTCAGAGAAAAAGCAATCAAAAATGAAAATCTTGATGATGATTCAATTGAAAATTTCGAGAATCCTGATAGCGTCAAACTTGCCCTTGCCGGCAATCCGAGCACTCCAGAAGATATTCTTGAAGAATTCAGTGAGAATTCAGAGCCAATATATTTTCAAGGCAACTCTACAAGTTTGATGAGGGCAGTTGCTAGTAACCCATCAATTCCAGATTCTGTCATTGATAAACTCGTAAAGAGCAAGAACAAGGAAGTAATTAAAGAGTTAGCAAAAAATCCTCATCTTCCTACAAAGCAACTAGATGAATTGGTGCAGACCAGCCTCAAGAGAATTCAGTCTGGCAAATCAAATTTTGCTGATCGCGATCTTGAAATCGCATTATCCGAGAATCCTTCTGCACCGTCGAGCTACTTGGTGGCACTTTTGAAGCATAGCGACACCTGGGTTGTCTCAAATGTTGCAGCTAATCCAAATCTTCCTCCTGAAAAGCTCGCCAAGCTTGCAAAAAGTGAACACAACAATATCCGTAAAGGTGTTGCATCAAATCCAAGAGCATCCTGGGTTCTCTTACAGTCACTTCTAAAGGACGACGAATGTAAGTGGCAGCTTGCACAAAATCCGGCTATGCGTGGGGAGGATTTAGCCGAATTGGCTCTCCAAAAAACTGCGGGACCAAATTTATTATCCGATATTGCAATGAATCCAAGTTTATCAAAAGAACAGATTGAGAAGTTAGCAAAACATAAAGACGAATCAGTACGCTTGGGAGTTGCAAGAAATCCGAATACTCCCAAAACAATCACTTTAGAGATTCTCAATGAATTAATCAAATTGAAGGACGAGAGCAATACTGGTGATGTTTATGTAACTCGTTGTGAATTCACTCCAGCCGAGATGATTGATGAAATTCTGGAGCGCTATCTGCCGCTTAAATCAACTTACCGGGCAAATATACTGTGTTGTATTGCAAGCAATCCGAATACAAGACCTGAGACTTTGAACAAACTGGCAGGTGATCGGTTTTCAGAAGTTAGAGCTGCTGTTGCTGGTAATCCAAATACGCCTGTTGAAGTCTTACGCCGCCTTAGCCATTAAGGATCTAGCTCACTTGAGTTCGGCTCGCTCTGAGGTCACTATAAGTTTTGGTTTGAGCTGCAGTGCTTCTTTTTCGAGTTTATGTAATTCTTCGAGGACCGCCTCGTATCCGTTTTCATGAGCAGAGGTTGCAGAGCCGAGAAAGCGATTAAATTCACGACCGACAGATGGGTGGAAGCGAACTCCTGATGTTTTTTGGCGGTTGGAGACGCTAATGAAGTAATCGGATTCATCTTCGTTGGTGGAGAGCATCAAAAGTTTGTCGAAGTTCCATTCACGAGTGTGGTTGGGGCCGCTAAAGATGAGGCGCTCGTTGGTGAGCATGACAACACCCTGGTCTTTATCAACTTGGAGTTCCTCGCCAGGGACAACTTGACCTTTCATAGCGCCAACTCTGAACCGAATTCCTCCGCCGATGGGAATGGAGACACCTGTTGATCCACCCACGTACGTTGATGGGGTACGTCCAGTTTCGTGGAAGATTCCTTGGCCAGACCAGAGAGTGTGTTCGCCGGGTTTTTGCATCAGCGAGTTAGGGACAGAGTCCTTACCCTGTGATGCCGCGGTGATGGCATCAATGATCTTGCGTAGGCAATCGACATCTTCTTGCCAGAGGGCCTGCAATGCCGCATGCGCCTGAGCGGCCCGTTTTGCATCACGCTTTGCTTTGAAGTTAGCGAACCATTTCATGGGTAAAGGGTAGTTGTAGATTGAGAGTTTGTCTGCGCCCAAGAGTAGGATTCTTGAAACTTGAGTCCTTCCAAATATAAGCAAGGAAGAAAAATTGGGAAAAGGAATGAAATGACGAGCAATCTTTATGTGCATTTTGATCTTGGGGATTATGAAGATAACCCAGAACTCGAATCATTCAGTATCAATCCGGACGCTAGCGACATCAGAGTTAAACAGGAAGAAGGAAATTTCTGCGAGCTAGTTGTTGGAAATATGAAATATAGAACAAACGAGCTAGAGCTTGAAATGAGTGGTGGCGGTTGGCTGGCAACTGCATTTTTTGAAGTGCCTATAACCGGAGAAGTCATCGATGACCTTCGGAGTGCGCTATCAAGTGGTCAGGCAAAGCTGAGACTTGGGCAGTATGAGTTCATCTCAAATGCGGCAGATAACGATTATCTCTTTAGTGAAAACTATTTTGATTTAAATAAAGAGAATTAAGGGTTATGAGGGAAATTTTCTAATGAAGCAAACTTCTAAT
>JACCEB010030490.1_pt1 | contig 17019 bp, 18 predicted proteins | sample 7454761 | NCBI WGS metagenome assembly JACCEB01 (sample SAMN15323454, study PRJNA562643) | freshwater metagenome | isolation source: river surface water | place: USA:Blue River Watershed | collected 2017-08-18 | reverse complement strand
TCACAAATCCCGCAAAATCAATAATGTGCGCATTGATTCCGATGACCGATTTTTGAAGCATAAGTTTGATTGTGTAATAATGCTTCATCCATTCATTTGCCCCCACGCCCGCGGCCGTCGCAGCCGCAGTATCCTTCACCGCGACCATCGCTTCAATTGTATCCATAATGTGATGGTCGTATGTATCACCTGAACCTCCAAATGTTGTATTCATATTCTGGATTCGCATCAAATCCATCTTTTTCATTGTTTTTTTGGATTTAGGGCAAATCGTAAAGACCGCCGCATCCTCTCCTCCCTCTCTGACAAATGACGTCAAGGCGCTAATCTTCGCAAGAATGGTCTCCACGCGTTTCCGAAAGTATTCGTCAAATAGATAATCGTCCATTTCCGGCGTCGCCGTTATTTTTAGACGCGATAGTAATGATAAATGCGGGTTGAATATACGGTTGACATCGTGAAATCCGTCAATAATCAACCGCAAGATACGAATCTCTTCTTCAGGTTCCATAATCTCAACGCCGGTCCATTCCTCACCGGTGAGTTTCACTTGAACGAGGGTTTCACTTTCTAACGCAGGTGTGGGTGTAGCCGACATTATTACACGAAATAAACTGAACGATACATTAAGGTTATCGCGCTTCTTTTATATCAATTTTCCACCTTTTATCATTTCAAACACCGCCGGTGTATATAATAATAATAATAATAATAATAATACAATGCGTATAAGTATTATAATCCAAGCCACGTCCATAAATTGAATTAAATATACCCTCGTATTGTATATCACCCCCACCCGCCTGTCCTATATCTGTCGTATTATGCCCGCGTCCGCGTCCGCGTCTTCTCCCGTCCCGGTAATCCTGAGCTTTGACGGAAATATCGGCTCTGGTAAATCAACCACGTGTTATGAATACGAGCAATATCTTAGACAATGGATGTCGTATGATTCCGCCTCCGCCGTATTTCCGAATATAACCTCGTTCCAGGAAGAGATATGCTTTCTTGACGAGCCGGTCGCGTTATGGAATCAGGTATGTGACAAGGATGGGGTGAATATTCTGACGAATTTATATAAGGATATACGCGCAAATGCGTTCAAATTCCAGATGATGGCGTATATTTCGCGCCTCGCATTGTTGCGTAAGGCGGTGAAGAATCCGAAAATCAAGTTGATTATCACCGAGCGGAGTGTAGAGACGGACCGTAATGTCTTCGCAAAAATGTTGTATGACGCTGGCGATATCTCGCATGACGAATTCCAGATTTACACCTTGTGGTTTGATGAATTCTTGACGGATGTTCCGTTGGCGGGAATTGTATATATTAATGCATCGCCTGATGTGTGTATTGAACGTATCGGAAAACGTGCGCGTGCGGGCGAGACAATCCAGGCGGATTATATACAACGATGCCATCAATACCACGAAGACTGGATTCGGGCGCGCGGATGCCCTCTCCTGGAACTCCCCGCAAATGAAGACGTGATCGGAACACCGCGCCTTCTCTCGGAAAGGATGGAACGCATCACCGAGTTTATTCGCGGACTATTGGCTGCGTCGGCAGCGTCATCGGCCGCGTCCGCGTGATAAAGGACATAAATATCCTTCTTGTTTTTTATGTATACCAAACGATATACATAAACACGATGAGCTATGATTCGGTGACGTATATGTGGAACTTCAAACCCAATGAGCGCGCGGCTATCCCGATGAATTGTATCCAGCAGAATAAACAGCATATTCCCGAACACACGATTGTTACTCCCGCGGATATTACACCCATTCTCTCGTCATTTCCTGGTCTCCCCGAGTTATGGGCGAAAATCCCGCCACAGCATTGGGTTGTGAAGGCCGACCTGGGGCGCTTGCTCTATATCTATAAGCACGGCGGGGTTTACCTGGATATGGATTGTGTCATCGCGACGAATCCATTCCATCAAGCGAGAAGCGGTATCAACCCAAAGAATGACCGGATGATTTTATTCACGGAGTTTACTGTGCCGATTGACGCGCTAGGACCGCGTGAATGTAAGAACCCGCGCAACGCGCTACGCATCGCCAATTACGCATTTGCTGCGAATTATAAGCGCCACCCCTTTTTGGAACGTTGTATTCGTGAATGTATGCGCCGCCTAGAAGTGCTGTTTCAGTCCAATCTTGACAAGTGGGAAGAAACCGATATTTTGTGGGTATGCGGTCCGGATGTCATCACAACAATGTATCACGAACAAGCGGCAGATGCGACGGAAGCGGACTCGTCTATCCGTCTTATGGAGCGCGGGTATTTGCGACATCTAGGATATGGGTCGTGGCGGGACTAATCAACGATTTCATAAACATTTGTAATATAGTCTTGGTTGTGAAACCAGGTTTCATCCGTTTCCGCCGTAATGAGGTAAGCTTTATCAGCGCCGCCGTCGCCGTCGTTTATAACCACCCCGATCGTAGGGTCGCATATATTTTTAGAACCGGGGGGTTGTTCCACTTCAAAATACTCAATGGTCGGTGCGCCATTATCGGCAGGAAATGTAACAACCCATTTGAATACATCATGTGTCATTACACTGCCGATCATATACGTCCGATGTCCGTATCCAAAGTATTTATTATCTGTTCCTTTCACGAGATACCCAGGGGTTCCTCCACGATATTCGTAGTTGTGCGTATTTTGGTGATTTCCCACCTCGACTTTTTCGCAGATGCCCGTATTCACATCACACGTATACATTACAAACGGCATAATGTAATGCATAAAATATAACTTCCCGCCGTGGGGGATAAATGATAGATTTTTACCGGACATACGGATTTTTGTGAATTTTGTAGCAGTGGTTGTGTCGTGTTCTATCAAATACATATCATTTAAATAATTGTCAATGACATACATTTTACTATTGAAATAAAAAGAACGCGGGTCTTCGCCACGAAATGTGTCATCCTTATCTTCAATGATATCAAACTTTTCGTTCAATATGACTTTCTTGAGGATACGTGCTGGGCAATTTTTACGGCCGAACCCGATGAATTTGTTATCGGGTTGTTTCAAGAGCGTGTAGAATATAGAATTCGGCTCAGTCGTTATTCGTTTCACGTGTCTAAATGATGTCGGCATTGTCGTTATATATATATATATACACCGAAAAATCCGACGAAACTTACGCGCCAAATAACCATTTTATCCCGGTTAAAATACTGCCACCGGTGCCGGTGATACTGTCGTTCTCTACTGAAATACCACCGCCGTCTTCCGGATGAATATCCAAGCGAATATCGCCACTACCGCCCACTAACGTTGACTTTCGCCGTTGCGAGAAATCGTGAGGTGTGTCCTCGATATACGCACCAGGGCCCGCGTCCGCGCCCGCGCCACCACTGCTCGCCATCGCTGCGAGAAGCACAGACTTGGGGCGATACCGCAAAATATCAATCTCGTATCGTGTTATTTTAAAGAGGTCTTTTCCATAAATCTCATAAAGAAGCATCCATTCAAAGATGCCACCTGTATAAATATGGACGTTTGTAAACCCGAGTTTCACAAGTTGTTCGTATTTATGTAAAATGGTGATGTCATTGGAATTCTTGCCATAGACAATAATCATTATATCGCGATTCTTATGAATCATTGTATTCACCAGTTGCTCTTCGTATCGTATATCCACCGTAGTCTTGATAAGACAATGTTGGAGAGACGGAGGGAGGGTGTTAATAATCAGTGTGGAATGAGGAATATGCGTATTCCGATATATGACCATTTGAATGTCTTCATAGCTGACTTTTGGAACGAGAGATACTTGATTTCCCATTAAATAATATAGTTAACAATATTAATAATATAGTTATAGTAACCATATTATTTGTTTTTACACTCTTTTTATCGGATTCACTCGGATTCACTCGGTTTCGTCCTGTAGGATGCCATTTAATCTGGCTGTGAATGGAGCACGACTGCGAGACGAAGCGCGTGGAGTGCCGATCGGCACGGAAGAAGCATTCGCCTCGCAACTTAATTGAACGATATCACAATATCCACGAACTCCTTCTTGATGCTTTTCGTCGCGGATAACGACAGCTCCTCGCGCTTTTTGCGGTGTTTTCCTACTTTCGCGTTGGATGCAACGGGGGTTCCGCCCCCCAACGACGGGATGCTAATGGTTGCGCCCCCCAATAACGGGCATACTTTCGCTTTGGATGCGACTACGGAGCCGGAGACTACGGAGGACCCGGAGGGGACGGAGTGGTTGGAGGCGCAGGAGGAGTTAGCGTCGGAGCCGGAGGCGAGGACGAACTCGCATCCGTCCACCGTGGCAGCCGACGTCTGATGCGATTTCGCAATCTTACGTGTCGTATTATTCCGGATATTCATATCAGTTTCAATTGCCGTATAATTCTCCTGGATATAGCGAAGCACCTCATTCTCAATCGCCCATTTAAAAAAATTCAGTTGCCCTAAGGTCGTCTGAATATACGTGGTGCCATTTTTATGCGGGACATTAATCCGGTCCCATCTACAGAATGGGTCAAATCGCTTTTTGGAATATGCGCGGAGTTTCAGTTTATAATCCACGTAAACCTTGAATCGCTTCGCGCTGCCACCGCCGCCACCGCCCACGAGTTCATAGACGGTATAATGCTTCTTTGAATAATTGGTGACGAACCAATCCATAATCCGCAACGAAATATTGGTCGTTCCATTAATAACGGCAAGCATCAAGTCCATATTCTCACCACCGTTTTCATTATAAAATCGCAGGACTTTATGAAGCAGGAGGTCGTTTTGGGTATTATATAAACTGGTTCCGTGTGCGACAGGTGGTTGAAATGATGGAATATCGTCCTTGGGTTGAATACAGGCCAGCATCGTTCGTGTAGTAGTCATATGGATAAGTATTTAAACCGATTTTACATCGGTTTGTGCCCGATTTTACATCGGTTTGTGCCCGATTTTACATCGGTTTGTGCCCGATTTTACATCGGTTTGTGCTTCTGATGTTCCTCATTGACACGCATCTCTTAAATATAATATGGGTTGAGAATCACCCTTTAAATATAATGGATGTTTGGGTATTCCTTTTGTTGAATGCGCGATACAATACGGAGTTGTGATTAATTCGCGTAACCACTCTGGCTCTTTTTCTTTATTCCCCCAAGCATAGATTACTCTATCAACTAACCCAACTAATTCTTGTATATGTTGTCTATTCTCTGGACCTATCGGGTCCGAAGTTGTTTTAAGTCCCTTTGGGTCTGTGCTACGAAACGCATATAAATTCGCCACATACACGCTACCATACCCCCAACTTTCAGCAAAATTAACTACCCTGCGAATTGTCGGGTCATCTTCAAGAGCATCGGCGGTAGACGGATTCAACATAATAAATAATACTTTAGGCTTGGTTTCGTCCCATATACGTGTCAATTGATAACGATATACCTGATCATCCGATAACTTTGCGTCTTTACTTTTATAATCGGGCTTGGTCCCTTTTTTCATTCCTCCATATTTCATTTTTTTGGTTTTATTATTTGTTTGTTTGCGATTTCTTTTTATTTTGCGCGACGTATTCATATTATATATTATATTACGATATAAACCCAACGCGTTATGATATATCAGTATCCATTCGTATTCCATTCCATTCGTATTCCATTCCATTCGTATTCCATTCCATTCCATTCATGTCTATCGCCCGAGCCGATTCTGTTTCCCCCGATAACTGCGTCGCACAGTATAGAAATGCGAATGCAATGCTTCAAACAGAATATACTGGTGAGTCTGACAGCGACGATGAAAGCGTCCAACACAGTAAACTCGTCGTGGATTTGAATAAAATGCCCGATGGACAATACGAATATTACACCGACGCATCGTGTATAATGAATCAAATGTTGCTGTATATGTATCATACAATTCATAACTTGGTTCATATCCCCGACAACGGTGGCGACGGCGACACCGCAGGGGCGTCAACACCCGTGGGTCCGGTCCCGATCCCGCTCAAGTTGCGCCGCCGCCCCTATAAATACGACAAGGAGGATTTCTGTTATTCGCAAATCGGCTATGGCAACTATAAATACACGTATACGGTCCCCGCGACAAAGACCCAGCCCGAAAAATCCGCCGAGTTTTTGATCACCTACCGCCAACAGGAAAAAATCATTGGAACGCAAGATTCAGCTGCGAAATTTGAATATATGACGGTTCGCACGGATTCGCCAGCCATATTTCACCATTTCTACCGCGAAAGCGACAACTTCCTTGAAAACAACGAACAAGATGTTAGTAAACTTCACGTCTATGTGATGACAAAATACGGCGAATGGATGCGTTATAATAAAATCCCCTCGCGCACCCTTGACACCGTTTATTTTGACGAGAAATTAAAACAGAAAATGCGCGCGGATATTATGGACTTCTTGAAGAAGGAGAAGGAATACGATGAGTTCGGGATTCCGTATAAGAAGAACTATCTCCTTACGGGTATTCCCGGCAGTGGAAAGACGAGTATCATCAAGGCGATGTGTAAGGAAATCGGGTATAATCTGTGTATCTTCTCTATCAACCACGACACGGACAATAATACCGCCCTCTCCGCGTTCCGCGATATCCCGCCCAAGTCCGTCCTCCTTTTTGAAGACATTGACTGTCTGTTTGAGAAACGCACCGGCACCCAAGAAAACAAGAGCACCTTCACATTTAGTAACCTGCTCAACCTGCTGGACGGCGTCTTTTTCAGGAAAGGGCTCATTTCATTTATTACAACGAATCATCCGGAGAGTTTGGATCACGCGTTGCTGCGCCAGGGGCGGACGGATATGATTATTCATATGAACTACCCGAAGAAGGTGGACGTCAAGCACCTGTTCCGTGATATGATGCGGAAGGAGGAGATGACTGCGGAGGAAACAGACCGCGAGTTTGACAAGTTTTACGAGCATATCAATAAGAAAACGATTACGATGGCGGGGATTGTAGGGTTTCTGTTTCGGTATCGGCGCAACTGGGCGGAGAATATCAATGAACTGTTGGATGCGGATAAGTTTATCAAGGAGGTGACGCGAAATGTGGAGGACAGTAAGTTGTATGCTTGAATTGGCAGAAGATAAATATACAATATTATTGTCTTAATAATATTGTAACAAATCTAAATAATATTGTAATAAACAATAATATTGTAATAAACAATAATATTGTAATAAACAATAATATATTATTTATAGATGGAAGAAATAACATATAAACATATTATTGGTTATAGTATTTTTTTGATACATCTAATATTCTGTATTATATTGAATTTTGGGTGGTTATTTATAACGAATGTATTCTACTTACATATATTATTGTTTAGCCAGCTAGTCGCATTATTATCCTGGAAGGTATTTGATGGAAAATGTTTTATATCTTCAATTGAAAATTCATTATTAGGAATTACAGACAAAGATGATAGTTTAACCGTAAAATTTTTATCAAAATATTTTCCTCAAGAACTTATGATAAAAATATTGTCAACATCATTGATTATTGCGGCGTTTATCACATTACTAAAAAAAGGATACATCAAAATGAATACGCCAAATGATGAAACATATTTGTAATGTTTTTAGTATTATTACTCTACCTTCCGAAAAGTAAATTGCTTCCCCTGCCGAAATCTCTCGGCATCCATCGTCCCCCTCTTCAAATTACAATCCAAACACGCAATAACTACATTCGCATCATTATGACCGTAGTTATTATCCGTCCGGTCCAGCGTCCATTGTCGCCTACACATTGCCTCTTTATATGCAACCTGACAAATCTCTCGGCAGTAGTGGCATAAAAGGTCGGCGCCGACCAACAATTCTATAATTCGGTCGGTGGTGATTGTATAACGTGGGTCATATATTTTATGTTGTTTATCTTGGTAAATATAAGCTTTTCGTTTCGTATCAATCTCTCGGATGACGTATGCGAGGACCGTGGAGGGTATGGCACACGAGACGCCGAGAGATTTATCCGCCACGGATGCCTTCAAGATATCAAGCACGAGAGATTGGTCTGGGTCGTATATTTCTTCAGGCAACCCTGCGGACCCACGGTTCTTTGCGACTTTTCTCTCAATCGTCGCTTCAGGATCGGCCATCTGCTTCATTTTGTCTTGGTTGCGTTTACCGATGATGTCTATTTTCTTCATAATGAAATGGAATGGAATGGAATGGAATGGAATGAAATGCGCGAGCGGTAGCGTAGCGAAATGGAATGTAATGGAATGCGCGAGCGGTAGCGTAGCGGAATGGAATGGAATGGAATGCGCGAGCGGTAGCGTAGCGGAATGGAATGCGCGAGCAGTAGCGTAATACAATACTCCCCTACTAAATACATACCGTCATTCCGCATTGAATAAGTAAAAATAAAATAGCGATGATGTGGACGACGGGATCGGGGTGGCATCTTATAGATATTTCACAATCCGCAACTTTGGCGCTGGTCGCCCCTGGATTTTCCTCAATCCGCGCGCATACCACAACGGCATTCCGCGCAGTTTCCCCCATTTCGCGATGCGGCGCTTCGGTTCGGACAAATAATAACTCCGGTAGGACGCAACCGCGTCGTAAATGTCGGCGCCGTGGCTGGTCCCTGTTGCCACTGTCCCTGCCGTGGCGCGGACCTTGAACTCGTCTGGCATCGCAAGCGCGAACGGTGTCATTTTACCGGGGACGGTGACACGCTCAAATGCGTTGGCGGGTGGGATATTCTGGCGTAAATACTGCGCTACAACATATGATTTATGTTGTTTGTGTGATGGGTGACCGTATCTGTATTTCCATTCGGCGTGCATTGCGTCAATAAGGTCCAGGGTCCAGATGAAATTGGCTTGTGCCGCGCGACACCAAATCGTCACGGGGTGGTTCTTGTGCGCGATTTTATAGATGCACGGGTCTACCATTGCGCCAGTGGATGTCGCCGCCGTGAGTAAGCGATGTGTCGTGCATAACATCTGGACGGCTTCCAGGATGATTTTCGCGCTATGTTTATCCATCATATATTCTGCGGTCTTGGCGGGGTCAAGCGAGAGAATGAAGAGGTTCATTGTGTGTCTGTGTCTGTGTCTGTGTCTGTGTCGTTTGTGGGCGCGGTGGAAGTAAAATAAGATTTCAATTTTATCAAGAACGGGCCAACGGAGGGTTAAATCAACGTAAAGATATTTTCTACGGTTATATCATAAAATGTCTTTGAACTCTCACACCTTTTCCGCCGCCACCGCCGCGCCTTGCGCCACCGCGCCCTGCTGTGCTAAACTTGCGCCGTTTGTGATGGGTCGTCCAAGCCCGAAGTCGTTTACACACCCCGTCCAGCCAGCGACTTCTCCCACTAGAAGTTCTCTGTATTGGAATACAAAGACGATAAATCCTGGCCTTGTACGCCCGATGTAAGGCATAAATCGCATAAAGTTACGACACACCCATCGTAATTTTATACTCCATTCAACAAAACCTACTGAAATCAACACGCGGACCGTTTAGAATCGTAACTGGCAACCACGGAAGCGCGGTTGGATTACACAGCTGTAATGTAAATGGCCCTGCTGTGAGTATAGCACAGACGCCGATGGCGAGTCGTGTTGAGAGAATGAAGCGACTAACCTCGCCGGTTAATTCCACTCTCGCACCCACATTAGAACGGCCGATTTCAAATGATGCGCCTGGAATTGGCCGTGTGAGCGAAAATGACGTAGACCACGTATTTCCGATGCTTTTACTTGTTCCTAAAAGAGACGCCCACGCTTTATACCCAAAGTTGGCTGGCGAATCACACGGGCGAAACCACGCGGTCGCGCCAATTGATATATACGTTTGAAGACCAACCGTACATCCTAATTCACCGCCTAATTTTGCATCGGCGCACGTGCAAAAGTTCGGAAGACGAAACAAACTCGTGATTGGACCACAAATACTCAATGATGTAGGTCGTACACCGGCGCCAAAATCGCGGTATTCTGCGACGTGGAAAGCGTCAAGATTAAGGACGGCATTGATGCCGGCCTCCTCGGCATTGATGCCGGCCTCCTCGGCATTGAAATCAGAAGAAACACATCGCGAATTTTCCACACACGTATACGACATCGGACACGAAAACCGAGCATCCATACACCGAACCGCCCGATACAATGGAGAGCAAGCGTATACAAGTCCAGCGCCGGTAGCATTACTCATACACGTTTGGCGGGGGGCACACGAGATTCCGTTCCCACAATCCTGCGTGATAATTGGCGCAGTCATCGCACAGGCACTGCCGATACCGCCGATGCCGCCGCCGCACGCAAGCAACAACGCGTAGGATAAAAATCTGTGTAGAATCTTCATTGATGATACTGTTATTATATTGTTATTATATTGTTTATATGAATAATCCATAATATACGAAAAACGACTTTAAGTCATCTTACTATATTATGTATACCGTCATCTTATCGCCGCCCCATAATGTCTACCGCTCCTGCCTCCGCCTCCGCCCCCGTAGCACCACCAGCCACAAACGCCACCCCCGACGATGTCGCGCTTAAAAACATCAACTATAAGAATATGCTCCTCACCGGCAATTATGGCCTGATGAAACCGGATATTGTCACCAACCCAAATATTGACGATATCCTTGAAAAAGAAAAAAACGCGAATAAAAGTGACCCTTGGAATAAATTGGATAAATCCGCAAAGGTCGGTAAACTCCGGGAATTCGCCGCACAACACGGAAAAAAAGAAAACTATACCGAGACTGAAATTGTGACACTCTATCAGTTTCTTGTTTCTGCGTTAGAACAGAAGAAATTGATGCGAGCCAAGGATGTCGTATATGACAAAGGGATCGGCGCCATCACAAGTATCCCGTGCCTCGTTTATCACGCAGGATTTAAAAAATTCACACTGAAACGATGCGAAAAACGCCAATCTACGATGAAATCTCTCGCACCTGCAACAAGTATGTCAAAGAAGAAGAAGTTATCCGCAAGTGATGACACCGCGACGGGTGTGTGCGCGGTTTCAAATATTAGCTCGGTATAAAATTGATTTAGATATAGACACAATATAGTATTTACACACACACCGGTTATATGTCGTCGTCTGCGAAAAGAGTATTCAAAATTGTGCCAAAAAAGGACACTCCTCCTCCTCCTCCTCGCAGTAAACTGCGTATGATTGATTTATTCGCGGGAACCGGCGCATTTACACACGCATTTGAATCAACTGGCGAGGTAGAATGTGTATTTGCAAATGATATGGTAGACTGGTCTAAATCGTTATATGATACCAATTTCAATCACAAACTAACGCTTGGAAACCTAAATGATATCAACGTTGAGGATATACCCCCACACGATATACTCACGGGCGGATTTCCGTGTCAACCTTTCAGCATCGCCGGTCGTCAAGAAGGATTCCAGGATGAACGTTCAAACGTATTTTGGAAAATCCTCAAAATCATCGACCATCATAAGCCGATGTTTGTTGTATTGGAAAATGTGAAAAATTTGTTGTCACACGACGAGAAGGCAACATTTGAAACCATCAAATCAAATCTTGAAAAAAAGGGCTATAATATTCAGTTCAAGGTATTAAACACCGCCGAAATAACGGGTATTCCACAGCATCGCGAACGAATCTATATTGTGTGTATTCGCAAAGAGAATACGGATGGGTTGACGGATGTTGCGGGTATCTTCAAAAATTTCACACTTGATTTTCCGAGCATACCAAAGGCGTCCATCTCCGAAATGTTGGAAACAAAACCGGTCCCAAGCAAATACTATTATACCGAAAAATCGTCCACGTGGGGGCTCGTATCGGAAAGTGTCATAAAAAAAAACACTGTATATCAATACCGACGTGTATATGTGCGCGAGAACAAGAGTAACGAATGTCCTACGCTGACTGCGAATATGGGTGGCGGGGGTCATAATGTCCCGCTCATTTTAGATAATGCGGACGGTGGTATTCGCAAACTCACCCCGCGGGAATGTTTCAATTTTCAAGGTTTCCCGGCATCTTATATATTACCGACCACGATCTCGGATACAAATCTTTACAAAATGGCGGGGAATGCAGTTTCGCTTCCGGTCGTTCAACTTATTGCGAAACGGTTGATTGGTCTTGCTCGGTATAGTCATCCGTCGTTGTCGTAGTGGCAGGGGCAGGGGCAGGCGTGAATATTCCTTCAAATGTCCCGTCATAGATTTTCACGCAATTTTCGCTGATTTGCGGATAAAGCAAACTCCACCCCAGATGGGGGCGACGACCTTGCTTACATTGGTCGTCAAAGGTTTGGTCCTTCGTCATTTTTATTCCCTTCCATTCCGGCGACTCACTGGTCAAATTGGCTTTCCATACCACCAAATTGTCGTGTTCAAACAAATTCCGAATATCCACGAAGTAAACGACGCTGAACTTTTTGTCGGGACCGAACGTCAAAGGTCCAACCGACGAAAACGATTTGACCTCAGGGGGTGCGTCTATTGGGTATTTGTCAGAGCAAAGGTCGCCATTTAAGCCGACGGATTTGGCCCATTTACAGGACGAGTCGCCGTCGTAATTTTGAATAACGAACTTCGCGATATTTTCGGTTATATCCTCTGGCGGATTTTGATGGCGGATAGGTAATCCAGTGGACGCCTTGATTTGACAAAGGTCATCGTGTTCTTCTTTGAGGCGGCGAAAACGACGGCGCAGGATATCCGACGTATATAAATCCGGTTGACTCAATCGTTCCAGCTCAAGTTCTCTTTTTGTTTTTTTGGGGGCTTTCGGGGCGGGTAGCGCATCACTTACATTCGCCATCATCTTCTTCACGGGACACATCTTGTTGTTCTTGTTGTGTCCAACTCCTTGACAAGCACTGCAAATCATCTCTAATATTTTCTTCGTAGCTATCATTGGACCGATTGTTATATAAGTATTTCAATCTTTTTTGGTTTATGTTATTTTCAGAGATATCATAAAACTTGTTACTACGCATTCATTTCTGACTCGCCCGGCGACTCTTCCTTCGCGTCCCACGCCCACCACCGCGCCCACGCTTCTTCATCCCACTTCCCTTCCGTATCGTCATCACGCGCCGAGTCTTCTTCCGTTGTATGCGACTACCACCATCCTGCGTCACTTTTAAACTACATTTCTCCCCGCAAATCGGTATTAGAATCTTACTCTTAATCTCGTCTTCGTGTTCCAGGATAACATCCACCATATTCTGATAAAATGACCTAAACTTCTCCCGATGTTTCTTCAGTTCCGCGAATGTAAACCATTTTATTTCCGATTTTTCAAGCAAACCGTTATGCGGATTCTTTTTTGCGCCGGGCAAGTATTTTTCAAAAAACCGGTAATTATTCCGATAATAATCCTCCAATTTCTCGTCGTATTCAGTTTTAAAGACAATCGTGGTATATTCTTTGAATTTTAGTTCAGCGATTTTGTGCTTGACCGCGACCTTTTTTAATGCAGACTGTGATCCCAGTAATCCGTTAAGTTCCTCGCTCCCTTCTCTCGTCGCGATATCCAGGGGCGATTCATTGGGTTTTGAACCACCGCCAAAATCCGCCCAACCCGGTGTATCATTGAGTTCATTCTCTCGTCCGAATAATAAATAAATCGTGCCTTTATGGACGGCGGCGGGCAATAAACCAGCGCCAACCATTGATATAGATAGATAGCCCGAATCAAATACTACTATAACAACATATAATAGTAAAATTGATTATTCTTATGAATATAAACATATTTATATGAATAATATATGAATTATGAACCAAGATGCTAAAATCGGCGCCGACGCGTCCCCGTCCCCGTCCCCGTATTCACTCCTTCCAACCGATGAAGAACGGGACACCATTATCAACGACGCGCTTGATGAACTCGCCGACATTGCGCGAGAGAATATAATGGATTTCAAACGCGAGGATTTCAATACAGAAGAAGTCGTGGGAACGTGGATTGACAGCTATTTATGCGACTACTTCGCAGATATAACCCCTGCGAGGTCGGACTTCTCTACAGCCACATCGGCCGAAGCCGACGCATTAAATGAAGTCATTGACGCATATATTCGCGAGTTATATGATGAAATCTCCGAGAGATTTTACGAGGAAATCGCACCGGTTCGTAGTAGCACAGTCGGTAGTAGTATCGCATCCGTCAATCCCGACGACGTCAATGAGATGACCAAGAAGATTCAAACCTTGCGTGAAAAACCGCAACCCGACCAAAGAACGCCGGAATGGTATGCGCGGCGCAATAATCTCATCACAGCGAGTGCCGCGTCTAAAGCATTCGGGTCGCAAGCTTCTGTGAACCAGCTCGTCTATGAAAAGTGTAAGAATTATAGCGCCGCTACTGGCAGTGGCAGTGGCAACACTGGCCCGCTCCAAGGTTCCGTAAATTCCCCGCTTCACTGGGGGCAACGATATGAACCGCTGACGGTAATGGTCTATGAGCGCCGGAATAATACCCAACTCGGCGAATTCGGGTGTATCCAACACGATACATACTCATTTATTGGCGCATCGCCAGACGGAATCAATATAGATCCCGCGTCGCCCATCTACGGGCGGATGGTTGAAATCAAGAACATCTTCAACCGCGAAATATCTGGATGCCCGAAAGAGGAATACTGGGTCCAAACCCAGATACAAATGGAGGTGTGTGACTTGGATGAATGCGATTTCGTAGAAACCCGGTTCAAGGAATACGACAGTGAGGCGGACTACCTCGCCGACACGTTGCCACACGACGACCGTCCCGGATATTCAAGCAACGGAAATGAAAAAGGAATCATCCTTTGGTTTCAGACCGCGCCCGCCTTGACGCAAGAGGGGTGTGTATCGCCACCGATACAGTTATATGAATACGCACCGATTGGGGCGACACCTACGGAATATGAGCAATGGGAGAGTGAGGTGTTCGCCAAGCACGAGAATCGCGGTAATATATGGGTGCGGACGATTCATTGGTACCTGGATGAATACAGTTGCGTTCTCGTCCGTCGGAACCGGCTTTGGTTTTCGGAGGCGGTGAAAGTTCTTGAGCGCGTATGGGAGATGATTGTAGAAGAACGGCAGGCTGGGTATGAACATCGCGCTCCGGTGAAACGAAAGGCGACGGGGGCGGGGGCGACGGTGGGGACGCCAGTGGGCGGTGGCGGTGGTGGTGGTCCTGGTAGCATTGACTCATTCTTTAAAATCGTTAAATTGGATACGGCGATTCTACCAACAGCGGATACGACGACGACGGCGACGGCGACTGCGACGAATATGGCGACATTGATGGCTCAGACTCAGAATCATCCGACTCATCACCATAAATCAAATACAAGGGGGGGTCCATCGGATATCTTAATCAAGTGTTTCAAAATAGACGATCTTGAAATGGATGAAAGTAAATAGAACAATAAAACCGGAAAACTGTTGGTTTTTTATTGTTCTCGGTTCGGATTATTACGATACTCATACACCTGATCCCCCGGTTGCATAAAAACCAACCCTCCGCGCGGGATGATTCAATGGAAGAGGGTCCGGGACCTTATACTCGGCAGGCGCTTTCGGCGCATACAACGCACCGCACATTCCCGCAGGCATACATGACCCATTATCCGGCGTCGCCCACTCGCGCACATTATTCGTCGCTTGGTCGTAATTGGCGAGATTCGCAGCAACGGGGTATAACTTGGAATTGTTCTCTGAATTATTCTCTCGGAGAACGACGCCATAACCTGCGGTTTTCTTCGGATACTCTGGATACAACAGCGGTTCATCAACCTCGCGCGGGTATTCGCCGGATGGAACACGGTCGGCGGCGAATCCTTCGCGTTTCGTCACGGCGCTGAAATCGTGGATGGCATCAATAAACGGCCCGGCAATGACTACAGCCACGACAAGTAGGAACAAAGCAATATATTCTTTACAGTATTTCATAATGGAATGGAATGGAATGGAATGGAATGGAATGGAATGAATAGATATTAAACCGCGATGTATAATATATATTATACCATAGAATATAAGATGTCTGTGTGTGCGTGTGCGTCTGCGTCTGCGTCTGCGTCAGAAGACATGTATGTTCTCAAACGAAACGGCGACCGCGAGATTGTCGCATTTGATAAAATCGCCGCACGCCTAAAGATGCTCGGCGCACAAGCCAAAATCACCGGGGTGAATTATACAACCCTCGTTATCAAAATCATAGATCAGCTATATGACGGAATTCCAACCACGAAAATAGACGAACTCACCGCCCAGCAGTGTGCAATGATGGCAGTCCAGCATCCAGATTACGGAACTCTCGCGTCTTATATCATAATATCCAACGCGCACAAGAATATTCCCGGCGGGTTTTACGAAGCGATGCGGTCGTTATACGAATACCGCGACTCCCACGATAAACATTGCCCCATTATCAGCAAACAAGTCTGGGATTTCCTCAACGAAATGATAGATACACCGCGTGATGGCCCGGGCCCTGGGCCGTATATGGTTCACGAGGCACTTCAGCATATGATCGTGGAACAGCGAGATTACCTCATTGACTATTTTGGGTTTAAAACACTGGAGAGGTCTTATTTGATGCGGGTAAATGGCGCGATTGTAGAACGCCCTCAACATATGTGGATGCGCGTAGCGCTTGGAATTCACAGTGGGCGCAAAGACACCCGCTCCATCTATGAAACACTTGTCTATATCCAGAACACTTATGACGCAATGTCGCAGAAATATATGACACACGCGACACCCACATTATTCAATGCAGCCACCCCGCGCCCGCAATTAAGTTCGTGCTATCTCATTGCGATGGAAAATGACAGTATTGACGGGATTTTTGATACGCTTAAGGACTGTGCTAAAATCAGCAAACACGCCGGTGGCATCGGGCTTCATATTCACAATATCCGTGCGTCGGGTTCGCATATTCGTGGAACAAACGGCGCATCCAATGGCATTGTTCCGATGTTGCGTGTATTTAATAATACCGCGAGGTATATCGACCAAGGGGG
>JACCEB010840015.1_pt1 | contig 17022 bp, 14 predicted proteins | sample 7454761 | NCBI WGS metagenome assembly JACCEB01 (sample SAMN15323454, study PRJNA562643) | freshwater metagenome | isolation source: river surface water | place: USA:Blue River Watershed | collected 2017-08-18 | reverse complement strand
TTATAAATAACGGTATCTTTAATACTTTCAGTAACAACAAATTGTTCGTCCATATCAAGTGTATTATAAATTGGGTGATTTACAATAATATTTTCAACTTTATTTATATCATTAGAGTGTGTATCTAATAATCCATCTATTAGATTTATAAGTAAATTCATAGGGTCGTCCATTATATTTCTTAATATAAATTAATATGCTATATACTTTATATAAATATAATTTTAAGTAAAAATTGATTAAAAGTGATAATATAAAAAAATTAAAAATATAATGCCTACAGATACATATTTAATAAAACAAATAGTTAGAGAAGAATTAGATTCAAAGTTAAGACAAGATATATTTTTAGATATATTTAATCAATACCAAACAAAAAGGACTATTGAACATATTTGTAATAAAATATCAGAGGAAACAAGTGACAAAATATTCAAAAGAAATATGGATATTTATAGAAAAGATATATTTTCAAATCTAAAATATTATAGTATGTATGATCCAGAATTAAATATTTTTAGAAACAAATCAATTGAAGAATTTAACAAAATACTAAACACTGAAGTTAACAATAAAATATTATTATCAAAAAAACAAATAGATGAACATATAAATTTAAAAATAAATGATTTTTTAAGTATACCAATATTTGAACAAATAGCACAAGTAAATTCTAATAAAGTAATATCTCAATTAGATAAGAAAATAAGTAGTGAAATAACTCCAAAAATATCATCAATTAATCAATTTACATGGATAAATCTTGGTCTAGGTATAATAAATACAGTTGGTTTAGTAACAATGTATATAAATTCAAAATAGATTTAATATATAATTGATAAAGTTTTTTATATAAAATTATTACATATGATAAATAATAAAAATATAATAATAATGATTGGTTTAATGATGTTAATATATATGTATGTATACGATAATGAAAATACAGGAACAGAAGGTTTTGGAAAAGAAAAAAAAGATTTTTTATCAAAATTAAAAAAACTAATAGTATTATAAAAAACTAATTATCTTTAGGATATCCAAGACCAACAAATACAACCATACCATCACCACCAGGATTAATATTAAGGTCAATTGCAAAATTAGGTTTCCAATTATTAGTAACCCATACATTACCAGCAGAATCAGTATGTATAGCAGTTTGTCTCATAAGTGGATTAAATGAAACAATAGGAATATCCCCATAGAGAGGCATACCATTTGATAATCTAACTTGATCTCCACCAGTAAGCAATGTGTAGCCTTCTAAAGGTGAAATAGTATTACCACATTTATCAAATTGAGTAATAGAGAAAAGATTATCATCATTTGGATCAAAATTTGCGACAAATAAATAGTCGTTATTTACACAACAACCCCATGGACCATATGAACCTTTAATGAAAGCTGTTACATTAGTAGCATCTTTATTTACTTTATATATAGTAGAATTAAGATTAGAACAAACAAAAATATCATCATTTTTATCAATAGATAATCCAAGTAATTTAATACCAATATCAACACTCCATCTGATATTGATTTTATTATCTTTAATAAACATTTTAACTAATCTAGCGGTTGGAAATTTACTTTTGGATAATGAAGCAACGGCAAAATTTTCACTATCAATTTGTACATGAAATGGTTCAGAACCTTCTGGTAATTGTAAAAAAATAGAATTGTTTGGGTCACAATTAAGATAAACAACAATTCTGTCATTACCGTAACTGCAAATCCATAAATTATTATTTTTATCAACAGCTACCCCTTGTATTCTAAAAGTATCTTGTGTATATCCAGAGCTTGGAGACACAGGTAAACCATTTTCAATAAATTGCGAAATAGCCCCACTTTCAGGATTAATTCCTCCCCAACCAAATGAACCAAAAAATATTTGGTTATCTTTATTAATATCTACACCAAAACCACATCCTAAAATACCTCCACCAAAAATAGGTGAAAATTTCACAGGCTTACCATTTGGTTGTAACACTATATTAAAATTACATGATGTGGTTAATCCTTGTACAACATTATTAGTAATCCAAATGTTATCATCTTTGTCAAAACTAAAATTACCAGGACCACCAAATAAATAATTATTATCACCTGTAAAATTAATTTTAATTGTTAATAACCAATTAGATAAAAAAATTCTTTCAAGATTTGGTTTAAAATAATCATTTAAAATAGCTAATTCATAAATTTTAAAAAGATTATTTATAGGATTATTAACAATAAATTTAAATATATCAATAGTATCTGATTTAATATTTTTAGTAGTTAACAAAACCAAACTTTCAAAAATTGAATTATTATCAGCACATCCATATAATAAATTACCTAATGTATTAAACATTTTGTAACTATTTGTTTCATTAGCATTAGGATTGGAAGTAAGAACATTTGAAATTTTACCATCAAGGTCTACAAAATTTTCTTTCATCATTGTTGCTACATTTAAAAATTTATACTTTCCATAAATTTTATTTTCAACATCAAAAAATTTATTAAAACAATAAACTGAAGCAACAGTAGTTAATTCATTAATATTTACTAACAAATTACTTTTTTTATCACAATCATTATCAGTATTATTCTGAAGACATATTTTATCTATATCTCCAATAACATTAATAAATTTTATATAATCTCTTGTTGTTGCTTCTAAATAATAAATTGCATCAGGATAAATATTATTAATTTCAAAAAAGAATGATTCGTATAAATTAATATTTTTACAACAAATTAAATTAGTTTTACCAAACAAAACAACATAAAGACAAACACTAAAATCGATATCACAACTATTGTTGTATACAGAAGTAATTTTTCCTTGTATAATCATTATATTATTTTATTTATAAATTAATATTTGACTGGATAATAAATTTTTTGTTATAAATAAAAATGATTAAAAAATAAAACAGTAAAGTAATTATAGTAAGATAATGGATGAATTAGGATATGTGGTATGTGGGTCAGTTGACTCAGGAAAAAGTACTTTAATAGGAACCATATTATCAAATAAATTAGATGATGGTAATGGTTTAAATAGAGCTATTGTATCAGCACATAAACATGAAGTAAAATCAGGAAAAACTTCAAGTATAGCAGTACATTCGATAAAAAAATATCAAAACAATAAATCTGTAATATTAATAGACTTGTGTGGTCATGAGAAATATTTAAAAACAACATTATATGGAATAATGGGATATTATCCAGACTATGCGATAGTTATAATAGGTGCTAATAGAGGAATAATAAAAATGACGCGAGAGCATATTAAAATTCTTCATCATTTAAAGATTCCAATAATATTAGCTTTAACAAAAACAGATTTAGTTGACAAATTATATGAAGATTCTAATCAGACACAATCTGCTTTAGATAAAATAACTGATGATATTAAAAAAGTATTTGCAAAAGGTAATTATAATGTAGTAGATATGAATAAAAATGATGATAATAAAATACAGACAATTCCAACTGTAGATACAATACCTTTATTTAAACTATCTTGTAAAACTGGTTATGGTTTGGATATATTTAAAAATTATATTAGTATACTTCCCAAAAAACAAGAATATAAATTAGATTTAGGTTCACTAATACCAATGCAAGTATCGAATAAAAAGAAAGCAGATGATTTTATTTTTTATATAGAAAAAGTATATTGTCCTCCAGGAATAGGGTGGGTAATTACAGGTATATTAAAATGTGAAAATCCAGAAGGTTATCTTCAATCAAATTCTCAAGTATTTGTGGGTCCAAACATAGATGCTATTCAGTTAAAGGTATGGTCAATTCATAATTATTATCAGGAGAAAATAGAGCGATTATACAACGGTCAAAGAGGTTGTTTAGCTATAAGATCAGATAAAAAATTAAGTTATGATTTTTTTAGAAAAGGTACAGTATTAACTAACAATATAGAAATATTAAAAAAAGCAAGTTATAAATATAGAGCTCAAATTAAATTACTATCACATCCCTCAAATGTAAGAGATAATTTTTCACCAGTAATCCATTGTGCAACAATAAGACAATCAGCATCAATAAAAATTTTAGAAATAAAAACCAAAAATAAAAACGATGATGAAACAAAATGTATGTATCCAGGAGATACAGCAATAATTCAATTACAATTCAAGTTTAAACCAGAATTAATAGAACCAAAACAATGTTTTTTCTTAAGAGAAGGATTAACTTTAGGTGTAGGTACTATATTAGAACCTGTATATTAAAAAATATTAAAGTAATTTATAACTGTATCAATATATTTTTCAGATTGTAATTCTATTTTATTATAAATTCTTATTAAAATACCACAATTATATTTATCATCATATTTATGTTTGACACATGTATTATTATTTTTTCCTAATAATATGTCTTGAAATATTATTTTTCTTTTTTGAATACAATCATTACAAATACATCCATCATCACCATAGTGTTCGTTAGAATTAATTTTATAAAAATTATTTTCACTACTAATCATTTTATAAATAAAATATTCCTGTAAATTAAATCCAATATGAAAAGAACCAACTTTATGTTTCCAAAATTCTAAATATTCATTTCTTTCTTGCTCTGTATAATATTTTTTTAGATTAGAACAAACAGTAATATAATTAAAATAATTAATAGGTAATTTATATTCAGATTTAAATTTTTTATAAATAGGTCCTATTATTTTATTTTCTGTTGAATAATCTTTAATCATAATTATTTTTGTATTAAGAATTTGTGATAAAATATCATCCCACAAATTAAAATCTTTTAATCTTAATTTAATCCATGTAACCCCATCTTTTTCATACATAATATATTTTTTTTCAAAATCAAATTGTGTTATTTTTGGAATTTCGTATTTTTCATTATAATAATCAATTTCATCAATATTCATATAAATATCATTAAATCTTTTTATGATTTTTTCAATTGGATAGTTTAATAAATTTTCTTCAGTATTATTAAAGTGGAATTCAGCTATATTTTGGAAAAAAAGTGATATTTTTCTTTCAATTGGGGTTCTATAAATATCTATTACATATATTTTTCTATTTGTACCAGTATTTTTATTTATAACACTTACATTTTTAATTATATCTGAATAATACATTGTTGCTGTTTGATTTTCCCCTTTGATATTAAAAATTTCTTCTTGATGAGAATGAAAAACAATAAATTTATCAGACGCACATGTTCTTATTGAAGTAGCTATTGACGTTGACCCCACTTTTTCAGGACAATAAAGTAAAACTATATCTCTATATAAATATTGTTCAGATAATGTATATAAATTATTTATAGTGTTTTTCATATTATTTTTTAATTATATAAAGTAAAATTAACATATCCTTATTATTTATTTATTTTTCTAATTATTAATTATATAATAATGACAGAAATTTCAAGTAAAATAGTAGTTAAATTAAAAAACAGCATATATAATACTAATACTATACAGTATTCAACTAATTTAGGTAAATCATGGATTGATATTGTAAATTGGCCAGTAAATATTAATTGTCCAAATATAAGATTAGAATCAGATATATTTTTGACTCCTAATACAACGGGTTCTAAAACATTAGGTAAGGATTTATATTTTGTTGTTAAAAATAATTTAAATTTTACAGGAGCTGGATTTATTATTAACATAAATAATACAGATTCATATCCTGGATTATTTCAAAATGGTAATCAAGCCGACCAAAGTTATAATTTAAATATTAATAAATTAGCATTAGTCAGCTTAAATTCAAATTTATTTTCAGATAATAACGAAGGTGCTGGTTGGATAATTCAATCTTATACAAATACATTAGGAAAAAAATTAATTAATATTAATAATTCGTATGTTCATGGAAATATTGATAAAATGAATACAGGAGGATTCATTGGTTCTAATTCTGGTTCAGGAATTGTTATTAACAATTCTTATCTATATTCATCAACTCAAACTAATAATTCTGATGCATTTGATGCATTTTATGGGACAAATTATGATTTAACAAACAAAATTAATAATTGTTACTATGCAGATGGAATTTGGTCTGATTTAGAAGCATCTAGTAAACTAAAAGGTTCTCCAGAATATGAGTTAGATAGTTCAATAAGAGTACAGGGAATATTTTGGTTACAAAATAATACCCAAACACCATATACGTTAAAAAAAAATGTTAAAAATAATATGTCTTCTTTAAAAATAGGTACTTGTTCAGACTATACAAGTATTAAAAATATTTTATTAATAGACAGTTATGTAAATCAATATGATAAATTTTATGATTCTGTAAATTCAGAAACTTTACCTATTATTTACAATTTATCTTCAAGTTCTGAAGAATTGGTATTGTTTTTAAAAAATAATTTTACTTCTATCAATAGAATTGGTTTTGTTTTTAACAATACAGAAATTATTGATAAAAAATTTTTAGATGATAAATATTTTTTTATAACAGAAGATTTTGAACAAAATTCTAGTTACTCTTCTATGATTGAATTAATTGTTTGGATGATTACTACTTTTTCAGTATCTAATATAGATTATTTAGCATGTGAATCACTTAAATATGATTTATGGAAAAAATATTTTGATTTGATTTCAAATAAAACAGGAGTAATTGTAGGAGCTTCGGATGATTTAACTGGTAATGTTAAATACGGAGGTGATTGGATTTTAGAGTCTACTGGAGAAGATATAGAACAGATTTATTGGACTAACCAAATACAAGGGTATACTGGTTTATTAGGAACACCATTATCACTTAGCTTTGCACCTGGAACTTTATATATTCAACAATCTGGTTTAGATATTCAATATCAATATGGAAGTACATCACCTGGTGGATGGACTAATATAATGGATGGTACATATGAATGGCCAGTTACAATTGCTAATAATGATGTAGTCAATGGAACATTAATAGTTGAGTTATTTACAAATATTACTATTAGTACTGCAACCGTTGGAACTGGTGCTAATGGTTATTTTATCATTAATAGTTCAAAAATTACTTTTGAAGGTAATTCTAAAACTATAACTATTGATACTGTATTAAATTATCCTGGTCTTATACAAAATGGTACAAGTCTATTAGCTGGCAGACCATACATTACAATTCAAAATATTACAATAAATAGTGCTGGTGGTTCAACATTAAATCCTGGTGCAGGATGGATTTGTCAACAATATTATGGTAAAATGTCAGTTGATTGTGTTATTACCAATTGTACAAATAATGCTCCTATTAATAATATAAATTGTGGTGGTATAGTTGGTTCTTATGCAGCTCAATCTCCTTCAATCATTAATTCAACTTTACTAATAACCAATTGTACAAATACTGGAGATATTTATGGTGGAGCTAAATACTCTGGTGGTCTTATTGGTTCTAGAGCTGCTGATAGTGCAGCTACTTTTTCAGGTTCAGTAACAGCTACTGATTGCTCAAGTTCAGGAAATGTTGGTCCAATGTACGGAGGAGGTGGTATATTTGGAAATTATGCAGGCGCAAATTTAGGTAAAGCTTTTGCTAACTCTTGTACATCAACTGGAACTTTTATTTATGGATATGCATATGGATGCGGAGGTATATTTGGATATAATTCTGGTGGTTCAAATGGATATGCTAAAGCAACTAATTGTTCAAGTACTGGAGAAATTCAAGATTATGCAGGTGGTATATTTGGTTCAGATTGTGGAAAAAATGGAGGTTCTGCAATTGCTCAATCATGTTTTTCATCTGGAAATATTTCTGGTGAAAAAGCTGGAGGAATATTTGGTAATAATGCTGGTATTAATGGTTCAGCTACTGCTACATCATGCTATAAGGATGTTGGAACAATAGGTTTTTATTCTGGAGGTATTTTTGGTTCAAATGCAGGATATTCCGGCTCAGCTACTGCTACAAATTGTCATTCTAAAGGTAAAATTGGTATTTCTAATACAAGTACATTAGCACAAGGTTCTGGTGGTATTTTTGGTAGTCAAGCCGGTATTCAAGGTGATGTTACTGTAACTAATTGTTATTCAACTGGACTTATATATTCTGCAGGTTCCGGTGGTATTTGTGGACCAGAAGCTGCAGATGGAGTAGGAAATTCTGGTCTTATTAATATAGAAAAATGCTTTAGTACTGGAGAAATACAAGGCAATGGTTCTGGAGGTATATGTGGTTATAGAGCTGGATATGATTATGGTGAAGCAAATATTACTTCTTGTTATACAACTGGAAATATTACCGGTGTAAATGCAGGAGGAATATGTGGATTAAACGCTGGAGATTCTTCGGGTGATGTAACTGTTTCACAATGTTATACTACTGGAATAGTAAGTGGAACTAATGCACAATCAATTTATGGACCAACAACAGCTAGTGGTACAAAAACAGCAGAAAATTGTTATTATAATGGTTCCGGTACAACAACTAATGTTACTTTTAATAATTGTTATGGTTATAATGGTACATGGGATACACCAACAGCAAGTACAAGTTTAGAAACATTAACAGTACCAATATATGATGTTTCTGGAAATTTAACTAATCCAATAGGTTCTATTTGGGTTGATATTTCTACAGATTCAACTGCACCAAATACTCCTTATATCTTAAATCAATTTGGATATTCTCCTTATACAAATAATCTTGTTGACACATTTGAACAGACTAAAAAACCAGGTGAAAGTACAAGTTCAGCAATAACTCCAGGAACACATACTTATAGAATAATAGGAATAGGTAATGGTAGTGGTTATCAATTGCCCTCATCTTATTCAACAATTGGTATAGATAGTGGTACAGGAGTAATTACTACTACTGTATTAACTCCAGTAGGAACATATAATATAAAGGTATTACAAAATTCAGAATATACATTAACACAATTTGATTTGACTATGAATTTATTATGTTATTTAGAAACAACAAAAATATTATGTATAATAAATGGTGAAGAAAAATGGATAGAAATTAAAGATATAGATAAAAACATGGAAATAAAAACATATTTACATGGTAATAAAAAAGTAAAAACAATATGTAAAATATTGTTACAAAATTCAATAAATACTGAAAAAAATAGAGTAATCAATAAATTATATAAATTACCAAAAGAAAAAAATCCCAATTTGTTTAATGATTTATATATTTCTGGACAACATAGTATTCTTGTAGATAATTTAAATGAGGAAGAAGAAAAATTAACTTTAACAAAATGGACAAAATTACAGTCTATAGATGATAAAAAACTATTGATGGCTTGGGTAAACTCAGATTTTGAAGAAGTAAATGACACAAATATCTATACATTATATCAAATAATATTAGAATCAGAAGATGATTCTAAACAATATGGAATATATGCAAATGGTATTTTATCAGAATCAATGTCTAATAAAACATTTAATAAAAAAAAGGATAAACTAACTGAATATATTAATTTATTTTAACACAAGTTTACTTAACAATTTCAGTTAGTCTCTTGTATGTAATGACTCTCATTTTACAACAGTATTTTTTAATACCGAGTGATTCAATTAACTTTGTTTTTAGTTCCAATTTTTTTTCATTATCGGTATTAGGGTCTGAATATATATCATCAATTCCCTTGTCATATACCATTTGTTTATTACCAATAAGAGAGCCACATGATGGACATTTAATATAGATCATATTTATATAATTATAATATTATAACTATATATTTATTTAATTTCAAAATTTTTATAGTTTAAATATATAATGAGTGGATTAACAACTCCTATAACAGTATTAACAGCTCCATATAATGTTATAAATAATTCAAAGGCAATATCACTAGATACTCAATTAACACCTCAGGCAATTAAGGAAATAAATCAAACGCCAAATTATGATGTAGTATCAAACCCAATTAAGCCAAAAGAAATAATAAGAGAGAATTTTGAATCAACTGACTTAACAAAAGATACACAACAAGAATTAGTTTCTGATAGTTTAGTAGATACAGCTCTTTATGATTATTTAAAAAGTAAAGATGATTATTATGATAACAAAAATCAGATGGTAGATAATACAATACCATATGACCCTTTAAAAGATATGGTAAAAGACTATTTAAAAGACAATATTTCGATGTATGATAATCGTGGAAAATATTTTGACCAATATCTTTTTAATAAAAAATTTGATGAATATATTGAGTTAAAAAACAAAGAAAGATTATTAAAAGAAAAAGTAAGACTATATGATTTAAATCGTATAGAAAATATAAAAGTACAACCTTATGAACTGCCTTTACAAAAAATATTAATAAACACAAAGGACACATGGTTTAATATATATGATGATTTAAAGAATAGTAAAAATCCATTGGTAAATCTAGATATTAATTCATTTTTTTATATTGGAATCACACTAGTAACAATAGTTTTACTCTATGTACTATTAAGTACAATATTTGATTAATAATTAAGTAATTCACTTTGACATTGTGATAGTTCATTACCTTCAGGAGGATTTGTATAATCAAAATTATAAACAGGATACCATTTAAACATAACTTTGAATTCAGTACCATCAATATTTTTAGATTTTTGATTTTGTATTTTTCCAACAAATTTATCTAAATCTTTAGCACTAATTCTATAATTTTTAATTTCAAGAATTTTGTAATCATAAAAACAAGCTCCATTAGAATTAGTGCCTTCAAATAAATAAGATTTAACAGCTCTTTTACCATGTTCATCGAACATGGCTAATTGAAAGTATCTAATTTGTACTTTATGTGTGACATTTTGGACATAATAACCTTTATAAAAATCAGAACCTTTAACAAATTGGATATCCTTACCAATTAATTTTTTTTGTTCAGGAGTAATTTTCATATTAGCTATATCAGTAGTTTGAAAATATTCATCAAGCATTATATTTTATATTATATAAACAATATAAAAATATTTTTAATTAAATTAAAACACATATAAATTAGATAAATTTGGGAATTCATCTCTAGATAAAGGATTAGGGTCATTTAAAATATTATATGGGATAACTCCAGATGTATCTAAAATAGATGTGGTATTATTATATCCATTATAATAAATTTTTTTCTTTTGTAATAACACAATTTCATCAAGATAACTATTTAAAACTTTTTCAATATTTTTTTTAATATCATTAATTTTATCTGAATATTGAAAACTTTGTGTATTTAAAGTAAAATAATTCATTTTTGTGATAATTTTGATTTTAACTAAATTCATATTTTTATATAAACTATCAATTAAATTATAATCATTATTACAAGATTCATATAAATTAGAAAATTCTTCAAATAGTGCAACAACCTCAAGATATGTTGGTAAACTAAATTTTTTGAAATCTTCCATATAAAATAAAATATCAACAAATTTAGGATATTTTTTAAGAGTATAATTAGAAGTTTTGAGGGTATTAAATTTTTCCTTAAATTTTTCAGATTCATAAATATTATTAAGATTTCTGTCAGTATAGTAATAATATATAAGAATACAATAAAACACAAGACCAATTAAAACACTTGTAGAAAAAGTAATTTTACTAGATATAAATATGAAAAAAACAAGAAGTACTCCGTAGTAAAATAAATATTCTGGTTCTTCAAAATTTATAATATTATATAAAATATTAGGACTTTTATCTAATGCTTCCATTTTTCTTATAATTAATATTATTTAAGAAATAATATTTAACAATTTATTAATAAAATAGATTATAATAAATAATGACATCTAATGAAAAAAAGGTGAATTCAAAACAATTATGTTCTATGAATAATTTTATTGAATCAAAAATTAATAAAGATAATATTGATTTTTTTTGGAAAAACATAAATACAAGTGATGAGGGAATATTAAGAAATTTAAATAACATGTTTACAGAATCTTATCAAATAAAATTAAATCTAATATCAGTATTACTTAATTCAAATGAAAGTTTACCAATAACAACTAAAAAGGATTTAATTAAATTATTTAATACAGTATCTCCTTTAAATATTGAATATAATATGGCTAATAGTAAATGGAATTATAAAATTATAGACAATAAATTATTTATTCAAAATTCAATCTCAAAAAAAGATTCAAATGAAATATTTTATAAAAAATATATTAATTTATTAAAAAAAATATTGGTACAATCAAAAATAGATTTTAACTATTTTGAATTTAAACTAAAAAGATTTAATAAAAGTAAAGATATTGTTTGGGTTTTTGATTTAAAACAATTTATTACATAATTATAGTACCCTTTGTACTTTTTACTTTTTTATTAATTGATAATTTATCACCATGTAAATCATCATGACATTTTTGACAAAGAGAAATTAAATTAGCTTGAGAATCTTTAACTATATGTTTTTTTTCAGTAAGTATTTTACCATATTTGGTATTAATAAAATCTTTTTGAAAATTAATATGATGTGATTCAAGACCATCTTTGCATCCACAAATTGAACATTCATCCATAAATATATCTTTATTATAGTTTGATTTTTTCTCATTAATAATTTTTGTGGAAATATTTGATTTTTCGAGTAATTCATTTTTAAGTTCGATTGCAGTATTAATAAATACTGGATCATCTAGTATATATTTTGCAATAGTAATACCATAAATTTGTTCACCAGTACCTTCAATCATTTTTCTATTAAAAACTAGTTCATCGCCAACTTTTTCAACAGATAAATAGAAAAATTTAATACTAGAAAGGCTTTTAATTTTTTCCATAGAAGCTAAATCATGTAAATGTGTAGCAAATATAAATTTAGCTTTAATATCTACAAGTTTAAGTACGGTAGCTGCTACAATTGCATTTGCAGAAAGATATTCAGTACCACGACAAATTTCGTCTCCAATAATAAGTGATTTTTCATTTGCTCTTTTAAGAATACATCTAAGTTCATTCATTTCTACTATAAAAGATGATTGTCCTTTAAATAGATTATCATTACCAGAAATTCTTGTATAAAGCGAATCAAATATACCATATTCAAAACTATCAGCAGGAACAAATAAACCACATTGAGCCATAATAAGAGTAGTACCAATTGCTTTCATAAGAGAACTTTTACCTGAACTATTAACTCCATAAATCATATTACCAAGAATATTATCATTTAAACATGCATCATGAGGAACATATTCATAATCAATTAATCTTTCAATGATAGGATGTCTAAGATTTTTAGCATTAATAAATGATTGTGAATTATTGGGTTTATTAACAATTTTTGGTTTAACATAATGATATTTAACTGATGTAAATGCGTTATTAGAAATTAAATCAAATTCCACAACCATATTAACAACATCTCTGAGAACAATAGAATATTTATTATACCATTTAAGAGTATCATTATAAAAAGCATTTTTAATTAGTATATTTAGTTTATTATATAGTTCTTCTAATTCATCAGAATGGTCTGATAATCCAGGATAAGTGATTTTTGCTGTATTAGTTTGATAAGTAAAAATAAGATCGTCTTTGTTAATAGAAATATTATCAGTAATTTTAATTGTTTTACCAGGACTATCTTCTATAATTTGTTTAAGTTTTTGTGCACGTATTTTAGTGGTTGATAAATAGTATCCATCGCGGTCATTATGTTTAGTTGATAGACTAATAGATTGGTCAAATTGTTCTAATACTGATGCAAGTTTATCAATAAACCCAATTGATTTGAATATTTGTTCTTCCACTTCATCAATTTCTTTATGTATTCCTTTTTGATAAAATGATTCTTTGATTTCTACAAGATTATTAATTTTAAGTTTATCAATTTGAAATGTGTCATTTAAATATTTAATAGCCTCGTTAAATACTTTAATTTGTTTTTTACCAAAAATATCTAATAATTCATTTTTCATATCAGAAGTAACAAGTAATTGTATAAGATTAACAATATTATCAAATGACAAACAAATATTATAAAGTTCATATGGTTGAATAAATTTAATAGATAATTTTCGTAATAATTTATCCAAATCGCAAATTCCAGAAAGGTTATCTCTACAATTTTGATAAACAGAATTATTAAGAATTTTATCAGTAAGTTCATAATATCTAGTAATAGTAGTTGCACTAGTATAAGGAGCACAAAGTCTATGTTTAAGAGTTCTTTTTCCCATAGGAGTAACACAGTTATTTACTACGGCATTAAGAGATTGAAATTTACTGTCAATACGTTCCCAATTATAGTAATCGATAATATTTAATTGATATTGGGCATTATTTCCTAATAACATGTATTTGTGTTCATTAAAATATAATGGTTTCTTAAGTTCTTTAATTAAATTTTCATTATGCTGATGGATATAATCAAATGCAGAAATCATAGATAAAATAGCATAAGGATATTTACTCAAATCAAGGAATTCTATAGGCGAAACCATACCACATTCATTATAAACCTTTTTAAGTAGTGTATTTTGGAAAGTAAGTTTATTATAGTTAGGATTAATTTTATCATAAGTAAACATAATTTGATTAGGTAATATATCTATTTTATTAACAAGTTGTGTTAGTTTATCAGTTGAACCAGTATTATTTATTTGGTAGACTAATAGTTCAACAGGTCTATAATAATGATAAAATCTTTGGGCTTCTTCTAATGCTTCATTTTCATCGATAATACCAGAACCATGAGATTCATAGTAATGAACTTGACCTGTAGATGAATCAACTGCACACATACCTACAGATATATTTGATTTAGTAGAATTAAGAGCAGTATTGATTTCAATATAAAGTGACATAAGATATCTATTATCAACACCAACATTTTCAATAAAAGTAGAAGGTGAATAAATTCCAGTAACTTCTCTAAGTGGATTAGGAGGAGGGGTAGTTTGGTCAATAACAATAACAGTATATTGGTTATCAATAAGTATTTTAAGGAATTTACTTAAAGCAACAGAAGGAAATCCTAACATATAAGGATTTTTTTCATCAACTGTATTAATTGATTTATCTTTTCGGGTACATACAATATTTAAAAGTTCAGATAGATTAAAAAGATTAGGTCCTTGTGTGTCAGTCGAATAACATTCGTGGAATGAACCAACTTGCATTAAAACAACTGTTTTTGGTCCATATTTTCCTTTATATTTTTCATGGTAAACCCAATACTCTTCATGAATATTAATTTTGGTTTTAGTCTGCTTGTCTTCTTTTTTCATTATACTAATTAAATATGTAAAATAATATTTAAATAGTTTTAATTGTAAAAATTAAATTAAGATTTATAATAATAAATTTATACAGATTTGATAGCATCCTCAAGTTTATTTTTGATATATTTGTAGAAGAATTTTTTAACTTCTTGGTCATTTTCTTTAAGATCATACCATCCCATATTATATAATTTTAAAATTTTTTTAAGAACATGATGAACCATTTCTTTGGTGATAATAATTTTTTCCATATAGTCAATTCTTTTTTCGATATTATCAACGGAATCTTCAGTAAGTTTTTTAGGATTAAAATTTTCTAAACTAGTAATGATTCTTGCATTACCATCTTGTATTTCAATGAAAGCTAATAAAGGCATAAGTTCTCTGTATAACCATTTATCAAGAAGTTTATAATAATAATATTTAACAATAGTTTTAACAGTACTTTTATCAACAGATAAGTTTTTGTATTGATATGATATAATACCATTTTTAGTAGGATACATAACTGTAGTAGAATTTGGTTTATCTGAAGTATATACAAGAGGATAAGAAATATTATTATCATCATCTTTTTGTCTAAGAACTGTATTAAGATAATCATTAATAATTGTAGTATTATAGAAACCAACGGTACTCATATTATTTTATATATAATATGGATATTAAAAAAAATATTTTTATAAGAATAATTTATTTTTTTTTACTTTTATTTAAAAAATAATCAAAAATATCTGTATAATTTTGTTTATCATTTATATCAGAAATTTTTTTAGATATCTTCTCAATTTTTACATCAATTTTATAAATTTTTTCAAGGATATATTTAACTTTATATGAAATAAGTTGGAGTGGGAAATTTGGATTTTTAATCCAAGTTTGTATAATAGCATTAACGATTCTTTTCTGAGAATAAACTGGATTAGCATCAAAATCATCATTTAGATATTTAATACACTCCTCAATGTTAGTGATTCCGTAGATTTGTTTTAAGAATAATTTAGGAGTATTAGCAATCTGTACAACATCTTCAAAAATATCGAATGTTTTAGGATTATAAGTATTATTACCAGGTTCACATTTATCTACAATATCAACTTCTCCTTCAATTTCATTTCTTTCAATGGGACAAACATATTCATTATCAGCAGACTCTAATACTCTAAAATAAAGTGGGTGATAAAAAACAGTATTTGGTGGATAACAAGGTCCAATACATGTTAAACCTCTTTGAGAAATATTAAAATCTTGAGAAGTTGATATAGATTTATTTTTTTTTTTTAAATTATTCATATATATTATATTGTATATTATTATATAAATGAATATTAATAATTCTTTAATAAAGAAGATAGATAATATTGTAAAATTATCTGGAGAATTTGATGAAATTTTTTCTGGTTTAATAAAAAAAAAATATAATACAGAATCTGAAAAAATAGAAAAATTATATAAGTTAACTCAGTTATTTATTTTTATAAGATCAGAACATGGTGGAGTATTAATGTTAATTGATAGAAAAAAAGATAAAATAAAAGAAGAATCAAGTGAATTATCTGAAAAGCTTGTAAATGATTTATATGAATTATCAACATTTAATTCATTATTAGAAAATGTATCAAATCTTGTTTCAAACGTAGATTTTGAATTCAAAAGAATAGCAGTAATGTTCCCAAAATACATTAATAAAAAACCAATGACTTTAATTTTACTTACTGATAATATAAGTAAGAATAATTTATATGTCGAAATGATTGAGAAAGTAAAGGAATTACATCCTGAAAATGTTTATAAAGTAATTGAATGTA
>JACCEB011686296.1_pt1 | contig 17042 bp, 14 predicted proteins | sample 7454761 | NCBI WGS metagenome assembly JACCEB01 (sample SAMN15323454, study PRJNA562643) | freshwater metagenome | isolation source: river surface water | place: USA:Blue River Watershed | collected 2017-08-18 | reverse complement strand
CGCCGTCCAACCTGTACACGCAGAAGATGCATGAGGTGCAGAAGCACCTGACCGCCACCCACCACGGCTACATCGGCTACGCGGTCATTGTGAACAAGAAGTTCTGGGACAAGCTGCCGGCGGACATCCGCGCCCAGCTCGAAGGCGCGATGCGCGAAGCCACCGTGTATGGCGACAAGATCGCGCAGCAGGAGAACGATGCGGCACTCGAGGCGGTGAAGAAGTCGGGCAAGACCACCGTCTACGTGCCGACCGAAGCCGAGAAGGCAGAATGGCGCAAGGCGCTGCTGCCGGTGCAGCAAAAGATGGCCGGCCGCATCGGCAAGGACCTGATTGACGCGGTCAACAAGACAGTCGCGGCAAAATAACCCGCCCGGCCGGGCGACTCCTCGGGCTGCGAATCCGGGAAAACAACAACAAACAACATGAAAATTCTCGACCATCTCGAGGAGTGGCTGATCGCGGCGCTGATGGCAGCGGCAACGATCGTCGTCTTCGTCGCGGTGCTGCACCGCTATCTGTCCGGCCTGGCGATTCCGGGCCTGCAGGACTGGCTGCTGACGCTGAACACCAGCTGGGCGCAGGAAATCACGATCTACATGTTCGTCTGGATGGCGAAGTTCGGCGCCGCGTATGGCGTGCGCACCGGCATTCACGTCGGCGTTGACGTGCTGGTGAACCGGCTCGACGAGCGCGGCCGGCGCGGCTTCATCCTGTTCGGTCTGCTGGCCGGCGCGCTGTTCACGGGCATCATCGCCGCGCTCGGTGCAGATTTTGTCTACGAGCTGTCCGACACATCCAGCACCTCGGAAGTGCTGGAGCTGCCGATCTGGATCGTCTACCTCGCCATTCCCGCCGGCTCGGCGCTGATGTGCTTCCGCTTCCTGCAGGTCGCCTGGAATTTCGCGCGGGGAGGCGAGTTGCCCGTGCATGACCATGCGCATGTCGAAGGCCTGACCGAGGACGCAGCGGAGGGCCGGCAATGAACAGCGCCATCATCTTTGTGTTGCTGATCGCGCTGATGCTGACCGGCATGCCGATCTCGATCGCGCTCGGCCTGACCGTGCTGACCTTCCTGTTCACGATGACGGAAGTGCCGGTGCAGGCGGTCGCGCTGAAGCTGTTCACCGGCATCGAAAAGTTCGAGATCATGGCGATCCCGTTCTTCATCCTCGCCGGCAATTTCCTCACGCATGGCGGCGTCGCGCGGCGGATGATCGCGTTCGCGACCTCGATGGTCGGGCACTGGCACGGCGGCCTCGCGCTGTCCGGCGTGCTGGCCTGCGCACTGTTCGCGGCGGTGTCGGGTTCGTCGCCGGCGACCGTGGTGGCGATCGGTTCGATCCTGATGCCGGCCATGGTGCGGCAGGGCTATCCGAAATCCTTCGGCGCCGGCGTGATCACGACCTCGGGTGCGCTCGGCATCCTGATCCCGCCGTCGATCGTGATGGTGATGTATTCGGTGTCGACCAATACCTCGGTCGGCAAGCTGTTCATCGCCGGCGTGGTGCCTGGCATCCTGCTGGCCGCGCTGCTGGGGCTGACCACCTGGGTGCTGGCGCGCAAGAAGGCGTATCCGCGGCTGCCGCGCGCAACGCTGACCGAGCGCTGGCAAGCCTTCCGCAAGAGCGTCTGGGGACTGATGCTGATCGTCGTCGTCATCGGCGGCATCTACAGCGGCGCCTTCACACCGACCGAGGCAGCGGCGATGTCGGCCGTGTATGCGTTCGTGATCGCGCTGTTCGTGTACCGTGACATGGGCTGGAAGCAGGTGCCGAAGGTGCTGCTGGACTCGGCGGCGATGTCGGCTATGCTGCTTTACATCATCACCAACGCGGTGCTGTTCTCCTTCCTGATGACCAGCGAAGGCATTCCGCAGGCGATGGCTGGCTGGATGCTCGACAAGGGGCTGGGGCAGGTGGCTTTCCTGCTGGTGGTGAACGTGCTGCTGCTACTGGCCGGCAACGTGATGGAGCCGTCGTCGATCGTACTGATCATGGCGCCGATCCTGTTCCCGGTGGCGACCGCGCTGGGCGTCGATCCGGTGCACTTCGGGATTATCATGGTCGTCAACATGGAGATCGGCATGTGTCATCCGCCGGTCGGCCTGAACCTGTATGTGGCGTCCGGCATCGCGAAAATGGGCATCACCGAGCTGACGGTCGCGGTGATGCCGTGGCTGTTGACGATGGTCGGATTCCTGCTGATGATTACCTATCTGCCGCAGCTTTCGCTGTGGCTGCCCCGGCTGGTGTTCGGGGGCTGAACGCAGGAGCGAGCGATGAGCGTAAATCCCGGGATCTTTTCCCCTGACCTGTTCGACGCTGTGGTGGCGGCGCCGTTCGGCGGCATCGGCGTGCGCATCGATGGCGATGAACTGCGCGAGCTGGTCTACCTGCCGCCCGAGTACGAAGCGAAGGCGGCGCGCGATCCGCTGGCCAAAGAAGCGGCTGCGCAGGTCCGCGCCTACCTGAAGAAGCCGGATTTCGAATTCTCGCTGCCCTTGCCCGAGGTTGGCACCGCTCACCAGCGCAAGGTCTGGGATGCGATCAATGCGATACCGCTCGGCCAGGTGCTGACCTACGGGCAGGTCGCGCGCAGCATCGGCTCCGCGCCGCGCGCAGTCGGGCAGGCTTGCGGCGCGAACTGGTATCCGCTGGTGATTCCCTGCCATCGCGTAACCGCCACCGGCGGCATCGGTGGCTTCGCGCGCCACGACGGCGGCTTCCATCAGAACGTCAAGCGCTGGCTGCTGCAGCACGAACGGGTGCCAGGTTATTGCTGATGGCGGTCGCCGGTACGGACAGTGAGCGGGAGCGTCCGGGGCAGCAGGTCATCGACGAATTCTGCGATGCGCTGTGGCTCGAGGACGGGCTGTCGAAGAACACGCTCGACGCCTACAAGCGCGACCTGCTGCTGTTCGCCGACTGGCTGAAGGTCGAACAGGCCAAGTCCCTGTACGAGGTCGGCGAGACCGACCTGAATGCCTATTTCGCTTTCCGCCATGCCGACAGCAAGGCGAGTTCGTCGAATCGCCGGCTCACGGTGCTGAAGCGCTTCTACCAGCATGCGCTGCGCAACCATCGCATCACCGTCGATCCCTGCCTGAAGCTGAAGTCGGCCAAGCAGCCGCCGCGCTTTCCGAAGACCTTGTCCGAGCAGCAGGTCGAGGCGCTGCTGGCCGCGCCCGACGCGAACACGCCGCTCGGCCTGCGCGACCGCACGATGCTCGAACTGATGTATGCGAGCGGGCTGCGCGTGTCCGAACTGGTGCTGTTGAAATCCATCGAGGTCGGCATGAACGAAGGCGTGCTGCGCATCACCGGCAAGGGCAACAAGACGCGACTGGTGCCGTTCGGCGAGGAAGCGCGCGGCTGGATCGATCGCTATCTCGCTTCAGCGCGTGGTGCGATCCTGTCGGGGAAAGTGGCCGATGCGCTGTTCGTGACCGCGCTCGGCGGGCCGATGACGCGACAGATGTTCTGGACGCTGGTGAAAAAATACGCGCTTCGCGCCGGTATCAACGCGCCGCTGTCACCGCATACGCTGCGCCACGCGTTCGCGACGCACCTGCTGAACCACGGCGCCGACCTGCGCGTCGTGCAGCTGCTGCTCGGCCATGCGGACATCACGACCACGCAGATTTACACGCACGTCGCGCGCGAGCGGCTGAAGAAGATCCACGCGATGCATCATCCGCGGGGCTGAACTGAAGCATGGCTCTTCAGCCAGTCTTTAAGTGCATTGTCTATCCGTGTCTGCCAGCCCGGGCCAGTGGCACGAAAAGCGGCAGAGACTTCAGGTGAAAGGCGAATGGTGGTCGGAATTTTCGTCGGGGCTTTTTGGAGACCCCTGACCCGGATGCCGAGGTCGCGCTGCACATTTTCCGGCAACACTTCGTGGGCCGGCCTGAACTGTGCGATGTCGTCGGCGTCGAGTTCACGGACCTCACCATCAGCATGGGTTAGCTGTGCGCGCTTTTTCATAGAACCTCATTTCCCGTTGATTTGCTTTCCTGAAGCTGATGACACGGATTCCACCCGGAATGTGTGTAAAGCACAGCACAAGCAAGCGTGTATGCTTTTTGAGGAAGCCTAAAGCCACATAGCGCGCTTCCGGATAGGCGTTGCGGTTGTCCGGCAGATAATGCGCAGTCTCGAAGTCAAACGTCTCAACCAACGAAAACGGCAATCCGCGCTCGCACGCGTTACGCACATTTTTGGCTTCATCAAATTCGATTCGACAGTAGTTTATTGTACTAACAATTTGGATGGCCGGCTCAACTTGATCGAGCAACTTTGGCGCCCCCTTTGTTGATCCGGCGACCCCTGACTTTGTCATTGCATACACCCCGTGTAGAGACATTGAATGCGCTGACACAGCATTCGCGATGGGCACGCTGATCTCGAAAATTTGATCGGCAGGCAGGGCGTTGCTTTGGACGAACGGTGAATTGCCGTGGCGGTGTTGCATAATGTCGCCGGCTTAACTTGAGGATTGACATGAATTCACTGCTGTTCGCTGTCGTCGCTTACCTGCTCGGATCGGTATCGTTCGCGATTGTCGTCAGCCGGCTGTTCCGGCTCGAGGATCCGCGCACTTTCGGCTCCGGCAATCCGGGCGCGACGAACGTCCTGCGGACCGGCAACAAGAAGGCCGCTGCGCTGACGCTGCTGGGCGATTGCGTGAAAGGGTGGATTCCGGTTGCGCTGGCCGTGCAATTCAACGAGCTGCTCGGCCTCGGCACCGCCGGCATTGCGCTGGTGGCGGTCGCGGTATTCGCCGGCCACCTGTGGCCGGTCTTCTTTCGCTTCAAGGGTGGCAAGGGTGTGGCGACCGCGCTGGGCGTGCTGCTCGGCCTGAACCCGCTGCTCGGCCTCGCGACGCTGGTCACCTGGGTCGTGGTCGCGTATGCATTCCGCTATTCATCGCTGGCGGCGCTGGTGGCGGCGGTGTTTGCGCCGTTCTACTACACGCTGCTGTTCGGCGTCGACGCCATCAGCCTTGCCGTGCTGATCATGAGCGTGCTGCTTATCTGGCGGCACAAGAAAAACATCGGCAACCTGCTCTCCGGCAAGGAAAGCCGCATCGGCAAGAAGAAGTGATCAGGCGTCGATCTGGTCCAGCGGCCAGCGTGGCTTCACGTTGAAGCCGTAGTCGAAGCGGGCCGCTGCCGGATTTTTCTGCAGGCGCAGCGCGCCGGCAAACGCAATCATCGCGCCGTTGTCGGTGCATAGCGCGAGCTCCGGATAGAACACCTCAAACCGCTTGCGCTGCGCCGCTGCGTTCAGCGCCGCGCGCAGCTGCGCATTCGCGCCGACGCCGCCGGCGATCACCAGCCGCTTCATTCCCGTGTGCTTCAGCGCCGACAGGCATTTCGCGACCAGCACCTCGACGATCGCGTCGACGAAGGCGCGCGCGATGTTGGCCTTGTCCTGCTCGCACAGGTTGGTCCGGTGATTCTTCACCAGCGTCAGCACGGCCGTCTTCAGCCCCGAGAAGCTGAAGTCGAGATTCTTCGAATGCAGCATCGGCCGTGGCAGCTGGTAGGCCGCCGGATCGCCGAATTCGGCCAGCCGCGAGATCGCCGGCCCGCCCGGATAGCCCAGCCCAAGCAGCTTGGCCGACTTGTCAAACGCTTCGCCGGCCGCGTCGTCCAGGGTTTCGCCCAGGAGTTCATAGCAGCCGACGCCATCCACGCGCATCAGCTGCGTGTGCCCGCCCGATACCAGCAAGGCCACAAAGGGAAATTCCGGCGGCTTTGCCGACAGCAGCGGCGACAGCAGGTGACCTTCGAGGTGATGCACGCCCAGCACCGGCTTGTTCAGCGCCAGCGCAAGACCGTTCGCGACCGATGCGCCGACCAGCAGCGCGCCGGCCAGTCCCGGTCCCTGCGTGAACGCGACCGCATCAATCGCCGACAGCGGCAGATCGCTTTCCTTCAGCACCTGTTCGAGCAGCGGGATCGCGCGCCGTACATGGTCGCGTGACGCCAGTTCCGGCACGACGCCGCCGTACTCTTCATGCATTGCGACCTGCGAGTACAGTGCGTGCGCGCGCAGGCCGCGCTCGGTGTCATAGAGCGCGAGGCCGGTTTCGTCGCAGGAGGATTCGACGCCGAGGATGATCATCTGGGGAGGGCAGGATGTGGCAAGGTTCTTGCAAAGCCGTATTGTAATTTAAGAGACCCCGGGCCCATCGCGCCGGAGAAGGAGATTGGCAAACCATGAATGATTCAAGACGGCTGAAGATTGTCGTGGTCAACTCGCTGGTCGCGCCCGACGGCGCAGACGACGCCGCAATCGAGCAGGCCGACCGGGCTCGTGCGCTGCGCATCGGGCTGCTGGAAAACGGCTACAACATCCTTGCCGCGCTGCCGCCGGGCGACGACCTCGAGGGCCAGATCGCCAGGCTGCAGCCGGATCTGATCATCGTCGACGAGCAGTCCGACGTCGCGCTGCAGCGTGTCGTGGCGGCGACCGCGAACGCACGCCGCCCGATTGTCTGCTTCACCGACGACGATGACCGCCAGAAGATGCACGCAGCCATCCGCGCCGGCGTGTCGGCCTATGTCGTGCAGGGCCTGTCGGCCGAGCGGGTGAAGGCGGTACTGGACGTGGCCGTCACGCGCTTTCGGGTCGAGCAGGAACTGCGCGAAGCACTCGAAGAAACCCGCAACAAGCTCGCCGAGCGCAAGGTGATCGAGCGCGCGAAGGGACTGTTGATGGAGCGCCAGCAGTGCACGGAGGACGAGGCCTATTCGAAGCTGCGCCGTCTGGCGATGGACAAGAACCTGAAGCTGGTCGAGGTCGCGCAGCGCATGCTGGACGTGGCCGAGCTGCTCGGTTGAGCGCACCGCATCGCCCTGGTGCGCGCGCACCGGATTGGCGCTGCCTGCTGCGCCTTTCCGGTCAGCCCGCTACCAGCAGGTAGAGCAGCAGCAGGTTCAGCACCAGCGAGGTCGCTCCGATGATCTTCCAGGTCGCGAGCGGGTCGCGCTGCGCCAGCGGGGCGGGGGCCGGTGCCAGCACCGGTCGCGACGCGCCGCGTTCGAGCGCAAGCAGCATTTCCTCGGCGGTCTCGAAGCGCTCGTCCGGGTTTTTCGCGACCGCCTTCAGCAGCAGGTTTTCCAGCCACAGCGGCAGGTCCGGCCGGTAGCGGGTCGGCGGCACCGGCTCGCCGAAGCGCGGCCTTTGGAAAGGCTCGACTTCACCGTACGGATAATGCCGGGTCAGCGCGTGGTACAGCGTGACGCCGGTGGCATACAGGTCGGTGCGCTCTGAGGCGGTCTGGCCGTCGAACTGTTCCGGCGCAAGGAAGGACGGCGTGCCGGCCTGCGGCGACAGGTCCTGCTGCTCCGATTCCATCCCGCTTTTCGCCACGCCGAGGTCGAGCACGCGCAGTTCGCCGTCATCGCCGAGGTGCACGTTGGCCGGCTTGATGTCACGGTGGATGATCGAGCGCCGGTGCAGCGCACCGATCGCGCGCACCAGCCGGGTGGCGTGTGCCACGAGGTCCGGGACGGTCAGGTGGCCGCCGGCGTCGAGCAGCGCCTGCAGCGTATGGCCTTCATGCCAGGTGCTCAGGTAGTACAGGTAATTCTTGACGTCGGGCGCGACCACCTGGGGGAAGAAGCGTGCGACTACGCGCCGCGCCAGCCATTCTTCGTGTACGAAGGCGCTGGTCTCCTGCGGGTCATCGGCGCGCTCCGGCGTCAGCGTCTTCAGCACCAGCTTGCGCTGCGTGCGCGGGTCGAGCACGCGATACAGCAATGTCGCCGCCGAGCTGTGGATCAGCGCTTCGACCACATAACCGTCGAGCGACTGACCCGGCTTGAGCCGTGGCGGCACCGGCAACTGCGCCGCACCGGACAGCGCATCGCGCAGGTTTTCTTCGGGCAGCTGCAGCACGCGCACCACCAGCGCGGTCGCGTTGTCTTTCGAGCCGGCAGTGAGCGCAGCCTCAACCAGTTTTTTTGTAACGTCATCCGGCGGCGTCGGCTGGCCGGCGAGCGCCGACAGGTGCCACGCGATGTCATCCTGCGGCAGCGCGCTCCAGACGCCGTCGGTGGCGAGCAGGAAGATGTCGTCCTGCTGCAGCTCGCCCATGCCATGATCGATCGCCAGCTGTGAATCGATGCCGATGGCGCGCGTCAGCACGTGCTGCATCTCGGGACGGTCCCAGACATGGTCGGCGGTCAGCCGCTTCAGCGTGCCGTTGCGCAGCAGGTAGAGCCGGCTGTCGCCGACATGGGCGAAATAGTAGTAATTGCCGCGCACGACCAGCGTGGTCAGCGTGGTCGCCATGCCGCCGCGCTCGGCGCGGGTGCTGCCTTGCTTCTGCACCCAGCTGTTGATCGCCTTGATCACGCGGTCGAGTGCCTGCGTGACCGGCCAGGTATCGGGCGTCGCGTAGTAATCGGTGAGCAGGCCGCGCACGCTGTACTCGGCCGCCTCCCGACCGCCGTCACTGCCGGACACGCCATCGGCCACGGCGGCGATCATGCCCTTGGTCGATATCTCGGGTTCGGGCGGCGTGACCATGCCGACGAAATCTTCATTGCGTTCGCGAATGCCGGCAGTGGTGTGGTGGGCGGCGGTGAGGAGGAGGGGCATGGAGTTGGGCTGTGTGGTTCAGTCGATGGTAGCGGAGGACGGGAGAAGGGGAAAGGCGCTGGATAACGGCCTGCGCCGGGACGACGGCTTTGAAAGCAGATAGCCCAAGAACCGTCATTCCGGCGAAAGCCGGAATCCATCGCCGATCAACCGGAGGCGCAATTCCCGGTGACGCGGCCACAGGTCCCAGCCCGCGCCGGGACGACGGTTGTGAAGACGATCCGCTTTTGCACCGTCACCCCGGCGCAGGATGACGCAGGGCCGCGGAGCAGTGACTTTCGTCTCAGCGGGGAAGCATCAAATCTTCGCCGTCGTCATCGACGCGCTGCCCCACGTGGTGCGCCAGCGCGTCTTCACCGACGAAAGGCCGATCAGTGCGAGCACCGCCAGCGCCGCGAAGATCGTCAGGCCGAGCTGGTAGCTGCCGGTCAGCTGCTTCGAGTAGCCCATGCTGGACGCAAGATAGAAGCCGCCGACGCCGCCGGCCATGCCGACCAGGCCCGTCATCGTGCCGATCTCCTTGCGGAAGCGCTGCGGCACCAGCTGGAACACCGCGCCGTTGCCGGTGCCCAGTGCCAGCATTGCGCAAACGAACACGACCACCGCTGCCGTCGCCGACGGCAGGCCGATGCTGGCAATGAACAGGAACACCGAAGCCAGCAGGTACATGATCGACAGCGTCTTGATGCCGCCGAAGCGATCGGCCAGCGTGCCGCCGACCGGGCGCACCAGCGAACCGGCAAACACGCAGGCGGCGGTGAAGTAACCGGCGGTGGTCGGTGCCAGACCGTACTGGGTGTTGAAGTAGATCGTCAGCGACGAGGCCAGCCCGGAGAAGCCGCCGAAGGTCACCGCATAGAAGAACATGAACCACCATGCGTCCTTGTCCTTCAGCACTTTCAGGTATTCGGCCAGCGATTTCGGCGGCGGCGCGGTCGGCGCATCCTTTGCGAAGATCAGATAGACCGTGAGCGCGACGGTCAGCGGGATCAGGCACAGCCCGAACACGTTCTGCCAGCCGAAAGCAATCGCAAGGCCAGGCGCAAACAGCGCCGCGATCGCGGTACCGGAGTTGCCCGCGCCCGCAATGCCGAGCGCGGTGCCCTGATGCTCAGGCGGATACCAGCGCGATGCAAGCGGCAAGGCCACGGCGAAGGCCGACCCCGCCACGCCGAGAAGCACGCCCAGTGTCAGCATGTGGTTGAACTGCGAGAGGTCGCCGAGCCAGGCCCAGAACAGGCCGGCCATTACGACGACCTGCCCGATCAGGCCGGCTTTCTTCGGCCTCAGGTGATCGACGAGCACACCCATCACGATGCGCAGCATCGCGCCCGCCAGCAGCGGTGTGGCGACCATCAGGCCCTTCTGTGCGGGCGTGAGATGAAGGTCGGAGGAGATCTGCACGGCGAGCGGGCCGAGCAGCACCCACACCATGAAGCTCAGGTCGAAATAGAAGAACGATGCGAGCAGCGTCGGCGCATGCCCGGCTTTCCAGAATGATGATTTTTCCATGGCTCCGTTGCCTTCCTTAAGTGGAGCCACCGTCATTGCAAGCGCTATGCCATGCAGATCGAGGCGATTTTTTGCGCACGCAAAGTGCATTCGTCCGGCAGGCGCGCGCTGCGAACCGGATTTGCACCGGAGCGGTGCGCGCCTTCCGCATGAATCCTGCTTGCGGTGCGATTTCCGCGTGAATTCATCTGGCACTGCTTTTGCTAAACAGGAGTCACAACAAAACACGCGGCTTTAATGGCGAAGCCGGTCACTGCAGGAGCTTTAATGAAGAAGCTGAAATTGGTCATGGTCGGCAATGGCATGGCCGGAGTGCGTACCCTCGAAGAAATCCTCAAGATCGCGCCCGATATCTATGACATCACCGTCTTCGGCGCGGAACCACATCCGAATTACAACCGCATCCTGTTGTCGCCGGTACTGTCGGGCGAGCAGACTGTGCAGGAGATCATCCTGAACAGCTACGACTGGTATGCGGATAACAAGATCACCCTGCATGTCGGGAAGAAGATCACACAGATCGATCGCGCGAAGCGCATCGTGATCGCCGAGGACGGCACGACAGCCGAATACGACCGCCTGCTGCTGGCCACCGGTTCGAATCCGTTCATGCTGCCGGTGCCGGGCAAGGACCTGACGGGCGTGATTGGCTACCGCGACATCGCCGACACCAACGCGATGATCGAAGCGTCGCAGACGAAGAAGCATGCGATCGTGATCGGCGGCGGCCTGCTTGGTCTCGAGGCGGCCAACGGCCTGAAGCTGCGCGGCATGGACGTGACTGTCGTGCACCTGCCGGGATGGCTGATGGAGCGCCAGCTCGACCCGACCGCAGCGAAGATGCTGCAGAAGTCGCTCGAGGATCGCGGCCTGTCCTTCCTGCTCGAAAAGAACACGAAAGAACTGATGGGTGACGAGCAGGGGCACGTGAAGGCGATCCGCTTCACCGACGGCAGCGAACAGCCGGCTGACCTGGTCGTGATGGCCGTCGGCATTCGTCCGAACACCACGCTGGCCGAATCTGCCGGCTTGCACTGCAACCGCGGCATCGTCGTCAATGACACGATGCAGACGTTCGATCCGCGCATCTATGCGGTTGGCGAGTGCGTGAACCATCGCGGCATCGCGTATGGTCTGGTCGCACCGCTGTTCGAAATGGCGAAAGTCGCGGCGAACCATCTGGCGAACTTCGGCATCGGCCGCTATCAGGGCTCGGTCACATCGACCAAGCTGAAAGTCACCGGCATCGACTTGTTCTCCGCCGGCGATTTCATGGGCGGCGACGGCACCGAGGAGATCCTGCTGTCGGACCCGATCGGCGGCGTCTACAAGAAACTGGTGATCAGGGATGACAAGCTGGTCGGCGCCTGCCTGTACGGCGACACCGTCGATGGCAGCTGGTATTTCCGTCTGGTCCGCGAGGGCAAGAACATTGCCGAGATCCGCGATTCGCTGATGTTCGGCGAGGCCAACCTCGGCCGGCCGGGCGATGTCGGCCACGAGGGCTTCAGCCAGGCGGCCAACATGCCGGACACCGCCGAAGTCTGCGGCTGCAACGGCGTCTGCAAGGGCGCCATCGTCAAGGCGATCAAGGAGAAGGGCCTGTTCACGCTGGACGACGTGAAGAAGCACACGAAGGCTTCCGCGTCCTGCGGCTCGTGCACCGGCCTGGTCGAGCAGATTCTGGTGGCGACCGCCGGCGGCGATTATTCGGCCACGCCGAAGACCAAGCCGCTCTGCGGCTGTACCGATCACACGCATCAGGAAGTGCGCGACACGATCCGCGCGCAGAAACTGCTGACCATTCCGGACGTGATGAAATTCCTTGAATGGCGCACGCCGAACGGTTGCTCCAGCTGCCGTCCTGCGCTGAACTACTACCTGATCTCGACCTGGCCACACGAGGCCAAGGATGATCCGCAGTCGCGCTTCATCAACGAGCGCTCGCACGCGAACATCCAGAAGGACGGCACCTATTCGGTGATCCCGCGCATGTGGGGCGGCGAGACCAACGCATCCGAATTGCGCCGGATTGCCGACGTGGTCGACAAGTACCACATCCCGACCGTGAAGGTCACCGGCGGCCAGCGCATCGACCTGCTCGGCGTGAAGAAGGCCGACCTGCCGGGCGTCTGGCAAGACCTCGGCATGCCGTCCGGTCTCGGTTATGCGAAGGGCCTGCGCACGGTGAAGACCTGCGTCGGTTCCGAATGGTGCCGCTTCGGCACGCAGAACTCGACGCTGATGGGCCAGCAGCTCGAGCGCGCGCTGGCGCGCATGTATGCGCCGCACAAGGTGAAGCTGGCGGTCTCCGGCTGCCCGCGCAACTGCGCGGAGGCCGGCATCAAGGATGTCGGCGTGATCGGCGTCGATTCGGGCTGGGAGATCTATGTGGCCGGCAACGGCGGCATCAAGACCGAGGTCGCGCAGTTCCTGTGCAAGCTGAAGACGCACGAGGAAGTGATGGAATACTCGGGCGCCTTCCTGCAGCTGTATCGCGAGGAGGGCTGGTATCTGGAGCGCACGGTGCACTACGTGTCGCGCGTTGGCCTCGAGTATGTGAAGAAGGCGATCCTCGAGGATCACGAGCGCCGCAGGGCACTGTACGAGCGGCTGTTGTTCTCGCTCGACGGCGAGCCGGATCCGTGGCACCAGCAACTGGAAGCGCGCGTGGATGCGCGGCAGTTCGTGCCGCTGACGGTGTAAGCCGGCATTTTTCAAATGTTGCGGGATCCCGGCGCAGGCCGGGATCCGGTGCCTTCCACCGATACCAGACAAACTCAGGCAGGAACCATCATGACCCAACAATGGAAACCCATCTGCGCCATCGCCGACATTCCGGTGCTGGGCGCGCGCGTGGTCAATCGTACCGGCGCGACCGATGTCGCGATCTTCCGCAACGGCGAGGACAAAGTCTTCGCGCTGCTCGACAAGTGCCCGCACAAGGGCGGCCCCCTGTCGCAGGGCATCGTCTTCGGCGAGCGCGTCGCCTGTCCGCTGCATAACTGGAACATCGAGCTGCCGACCGGCTGCGCGGTCACGCCCGATGAAGGCTGCACGCAGCGCTTCAGCGTCAAAGTCGAGGACGGCAAGGTCTTCCTCGACCTGAAAGAACTGAACGCCGATTCGTCGCAGGCGGCATGAAGGAAATCAAGACCACCTGCTGCTATTGCGGCACTGGCTGCGGCGTGATCGCGACCGCCGATGGCGACACCATCACTGCGGTGCGCGGCGATCCCGAGCATCCGGCCAATTTCGGCCGCCTGTGCACGAAGGGCAGCACGCTGCACCTGACGATGCAGCCGGCACTGCAGCAGCAGGCACGTCTGCTGGCGCCGCGGATGCGCGGCGCGCGCACGGAGCCGCGCGCCGACGCCTCGTGGGACGAGGCCGCCGATTTCGTCGCCAGCCAGATCGCCGAGACGATCCACCGGCACGGTCCGGACAGCGTCGGCATCTATGTGTCCGGCCAGCTGCTGACCGAGGATTACTACGTGTTCAACAAGCTCGCCAAGGGCCTGCTGGGCACAAACAACATCGACACCAATTCGCGGCTGTGCATGTCGAGCGCCGTTGCCGGCTACAAGCAGACGCTCGGCGCCGACGCGCCGCCGGCCTGCTATGAAGACGTCGACCATGCGGACCTGATCTTCATCGCCGGATCGAACACTGCGTATGCGCATCCGATCCTGTATCGCCGCATCGAGGACGCGCGCCGGAAGAACCCGAACCTGAAACTGATCGTCGCCGACCCGCGCCGTACCGACACGGCGCGCGATGCCGACCTGTTCCTGCCCATCCTGCCGGGCACGGATGTCGCGCTGTTCAACGGCATGCTGCACCTTTGCCTGTGGGAAGACCGTGTCGACCTGGATTTCATCGCGCAGCACACCGAAGGCTTTGCCGAGCTGAAGGCGACCGTGCGCGACTACACGCCGGCCTTCGTCGCGCAGACCTGCGGCATATGCGAGGAAGACCTGGTGACTGCCGCGCGCTGGTTCGGCGGTGCGAAAGCGGCGTTGTCGCTGTACTGCCAGGGCCTGAACCAGAGCACGCAGGGCACGGCAAAGAATGCGGCGCTGATCAACCTGCATCTGGCGACGCGGCAGATCGGCAAGCCGGGCGCAGGCCCGTTCTCGCTGACCGGGCAGCCGAATGCGATGGGCGGACGCGAAGTCGGTGGGCTGGCCAACCTGCTGTCCGCGCACCGCGACATGGCCAACCCCGCGCATCGCGCCGAAGTGGCCGCACTGTGGGGCGTGGACGATGTGCCGGCAACGCCCGGCAAGACCGCCATCGAGATGTTCGAGGCGGTGCGCAACGGCGACATCAAGATTGTATGGATTGCCTGTACCAATCCCGCTCAATCGCTGCCCGATCAGAAGCTGGTGCGCGAGGCGCTGCAGAAGGCAGAACTGGTGATCGTGCAGGAAGCGTATGCGACCACAGCCACTGCCGACTTTGCAGACGTGCTGCTGCCGGCGACCAGCTGGGGGGAGAAAGAGGGCACGGTCACGAACTCGGAGCGCCGCATCACCCGCGTGAATGCCGTGCTGCCCAAGCCCGGGCAGGCGCGGCATGACTGGGAGATCGTGGTCGACATCGCGCGCCGCATCGAGTCCATGCGCGGCGCGGAACGCACGCTGTTCCCGTATGACACGCCGGAACAGGTGTGGAACGAGCATCGCGAATCGACGCGCGGGCGCGACCTCGACATCACCGGATTGTCGTATGCGCTGCTGGCCGACAAGGGGCCGCAGCAATGGCCCTTCCCCGAAGGCGCCAGCGAAGGCTGCAAGCGCCTTTACGAGGATGGCATCTTCCCGACGGACAGCGGTCGCGCGAAGTTTGCCAACACCGCATGGCAGCCGGTTGCGGAGAAGGTCGATCCGCGCTTTCCGTTCCGGCTGAACACGGGCCGCCTGCGCGACCAGTGGCATGGCATGAGCCGCACCGGCACGGTTGCGCAATTGTTTGCGCATGCGCCGGAGCCGGTCGTGCTGATGGCGGCCGAGGACATGCAGCGACGCTTCCTGAATGACGGCGACCTGGTCGAGGTGAAGAGCCGGCGCGGCGCGCAGATCCTGCCGGTGCAGGCGAGCGACGAGATGCGCGGCGGATGCGCATATATCGCGATGCACTGGGGCGACGAATATCTCGGCGGCCGCCATGCGCTTGGCGTGAATGGCCTGACCTTGCCGGCTGTCGATCCGGTATCGAAGCAGCCGGAGCTGAAGAATGCGGCCGTGGCAATCAGGAAGGCCGAGCTGCCGTGGCGCTTCCTGGCGTTCGGCTGGGTCGATCCGGAGCGGGCGCTGTTGCTGCAGAAGTCGCTGCGCGAGCGGATGAAGGACTTCGCGTTTGCGTCGGTCACGCTGTTCGGCCGTGACAAGGTCGGCGTGCTGTTCCGCGCCGCGAACGAACAGGCGGTCGACATCGCGGCGATACAGCACGAGTTCGGACTGGATGCGGCCGACGTGCTGCGCTATGACGACACGCGCCGCTCGGTCTGGCGCCGCGTGCGCGTGACCGATGGCAAGCTGGCGGCGGTCTCTCTCGCCGGCGATGTGGCGGCGGAACGCTGGCTGCGCGCCTTCCTTGAGGAAGGCCATCCGGTGGCGGCGCTGGGGCGGCAGCTGCTGCAGCCGACCGCACAGGCACCGCAGGGCTTCAGGGAGCGCGGCAAGATCGTTTGCAATTGCTTCAATGTCGCGGAGTCCGATATCGAGGCGGTGCTGGCCGGGGCCGACGGCGCCGATGCCAACGCCCGGGTCGAGTTGCTGAAGCAGCAGCTGAAGTGCGGCACGAACTGCGGCTCCTGCGTGCCGGAACTCAAGCGCATCGTTGCGCTGTCCGCGGCCTGATCGCGCAGTGTAGAGCTGCGACGCCTGCCGGCTTCGTAGTACCCTTGCGCGATGAATCCAGAGACTCCCGCAATTAACGAAACTTTCCACGCCGCTCCCTTCATCCGCGAGATCGGTCGCGGCAAGAAGGGTGCGCGCGACATGTCGCGCGACGATGCGCGCACGGTCTACACCGCGATGCTCGAAGGCCGCCTGTCCGACATGGAGCTGGGCGATTTCCTGATCGGCATGCGCATCAAGGGCGAGTCCGTGTCCGAGATCGCCGGCTTCCTCGACGCCGCCGAAGCATCGTTTGCGCCGCTGCAGGCGCCGGACGGTGAATTCGCGCCGGTCGTGATCCCCAGCTACAACGGCTCGCGGCAGATGCCGAACCTGACGCCGCTGCTGGCGCTGCTGCTGGCGCGCGAAGGCGTGCCGGTGCTGATCCACGGCGTGACGACCGACCCGGGCCGCGTGACGACTGCGGAAATCCTCGTTGAGCTCGGCGTGGTGCCGGCCACCACCGACGAGGCTGCTGCCGCCGCCTTCGCTGCGCGCCAGCCTGCGTTCATGCCGATCGCAGCGCTCGCGCCGAAGCTCGACCGGCTGCTGCAGCTGCGCCGCGTGCTCGGCCTGCGCAATTCGACGCACACGCTGGTGAAGATCATGCAGCCGTTCGCCCAGCCCGCGCTGCGGCTGGTGTCGTACACGCATCCGGAATACCTGACGATGCTGACCGATTACTTTTCGACGGCGTCACCGGCGGCACGCGGCGACGTGTTCCTGATGCGCGGCACCGAGGGCGAGACAGTCGCGAATGCGAAGCGCGCCAACGCGGTCACGTGGTTCCACGGCAACCGGCCGACGCAGCTGATCGAACGGCAGGAGCCGGTCGACGAGATGCCGCCGCTGCCGCCGGCGTCGGATGCGGCGACCACGGCCGGATGGATACGCGAGGCGCTCGAGGGCAGGCAGCCGGTGCCGGCGCCGATCGCCGAGCAGGTTGCGCAGTGCGTGCAAATCGCCCGGCAGATGCAGCAATGACGCGGTCTTTTGATGTGGCCGTGATCGG
>JACCEB010740730.1_pt1 | contig 17066 bp, 17 predicted proteins | sample 7454761 | NCBI WGS metagenome assembly JACCEB01 (sample SAMN15323454, study PRJNA562643) | freshwater metagenome | isolation source: river surface water | place: USA:Blue River Watershed | collected 2017-08-18 | reverse complement strand
GCAGAGGCCATGGCCCAGGCCAACGCAGTGATCGAGCCGCTGGGCCTGGGCAAGCGGGTCCGTGTCGAGCCCGACCGGCTGGCCGGCCTGCGGGTGCGGGCCGCATTCTTGGATGAAGGCCAGGTGCAGTCACTGCGCGAGGCCCTGGCCCGGCTTCCCACGCCACCCCGGCTGCAAATCATCCATGCGGCCCAGATCCAGTCACAGCTTGATGAGGCCTTGATCACCCATGAAACCGGGCCCGCGACTCAACTCGAGGCCGTTCCCACCGGAGAGGGCCGGTACCGAATTCAGGGGCGGGTTTCCAGCCCCGGGCAGCGCGAGGCCCTGATGGCGCTTCTGGCGCGGGCCGCGCCCCTGGCACAGGGCCTGGAGAGCGCGCTGCGCACCGGCGAAGACGAAGCCCAGGCACTGCTGCTGGCCATGAAGGCGCTAGGTCTCGCCGAGGTAGAGGGCGAATGGACAGGCAACCGACTGGAGGCACGGGTACGCATTCAGCAGGCTGCGCTGCCGCGCTGGGAGCGCGCTCTGGCGGGCCTGGCCACGCAACACCCCGTGCCGTTTCGCGTGTCGATCACCCGACTCATCGCGCCGACGGTAACGGCCCTGCCCTTCGCGTTACGAAGCGTCGTGGGCGGCACCATGCCCTTCGTCACTCTCGGTGACGGGCGCCGCCTGACGGTCGACGGTCAGGTCGACGGCTGGCGGCTGCTGGCCATCCGCCCCGAGGCCGTTGTGTTTGAAAACGCCGAAGGCGCGCGAATCACTCTTGAAAGGTAGTCATGAGGGAGTTTGAAGCAACAACACCGTTCAGCCCGCTGGAGGCCCGGCTTCTGGGCACCGATAGCGAGGGCGTTCGGGCGCACCTGACCCAGGAGCTCTCCGCCCAGCGCGAGGCGCTGGGCCGCCAGATCGCCGCCAAGTCCTTGGGTCGCGAAACTTATCCGCTGGCCGAGGCCTATGAAAAGGCCCTGCAGGCCGCCCTGGTCTTTTTGTCCCGCATCCCCGCGCGCCCATGAAGGCGTGAACCCAAGCCCTCATCACAACGGAGTCACACCATGGCAACCACCTACATCGGCCAAGCGTACAACCAAACCTCGAAGTTCATTAATAACGCAGAAACGGCCATCAGCACCAAGATCGACACAATCTCCAACTCCACGGTCCAGCCCTCCCAGGCCACGCTGCTGAGCCTCCAGTACGAGATGCAACTGTTCTCCTTCTTCGCCGAATTCATCTCGACCTTCGAGAAGAAAATCTCCGAAGCCTTCCAAGGCATCGTGCGCAACTTCTGACGCCTGCAGACGCCAGACGCATCGCGGCAAGCCGGTGCCCCTGTGATGGTCTCGCCGGTCTTCCGCGCCGAGCTGTGCAGCCGAAGCGTGGAGTTCGGCCCGATGGCCCACGCCCTGCACGCCTGGCTGCAAGACCATGGCGCACCCCCGGGCGCCATCCGCGATGCCACCCTCATCTTGGATGAACTGTTCACCAACATCGTGCTGCACGGCTACCAAGGTCGGCCCGACGGTTGGGTGGAGGTGCTGGCGGAGGTCCGGGGCGCCTCACTCTTTCTGACCCTGCGGGACCGCGCGCCCGCCTTCGACCCAAGACGCGGGCCCAACCCCGACCGCAGCAGCCCGCTCGAAGAGCGCCCGGTGGGTGGGCTCGGCCTGATGTTCGTGCAGCGGCTCTCGGATGCGTTCGACTACCGGCGCCTTCCTGATTCGGTAGGGGGCGGCATCAACGAGGTCCGGATCACCCGCCATCTCGCCCAGCCTGCCAACTGAGCGCAGCCAGGCAGAGCCGCTCAGACGTGCGTGTGCAGCCGGCGCGCCGGCGGCGCCAGGCCCTCGGGCGGTGGCATCCCCTCGCGGGCCGCAGCAGCGAGCAGCTCGGCCCACTTCATCGCCCGGCCGATCAAGGACTCCACCGTGGCCAGTATCTGCGCAGGCGGTGCCGAGGGCAGGTGCACGGCCTGCTGGACACACACCCGGCCCTGCGGGTCGACCGAGATGCTGGCGCCTGGCACAGGCCCACCCAGGTGGTGCGTTTGAAGCAAGGATGCCCAGGCAACTGGGCCGATGCTGGTCAACTGGGCGGGGACGGTCACCGGACAACTCAGGTAGAACGTGTCGCGGGCCGCATCGAGAACCAGACTCACACTCCAGCGCCGGGCGATGAGCAGCATGCAGGCCCCCTGCGCGTCGAGAGAAAGCGAGGGAAGGCCGATCTGGTCGCCCAGGTGGCGAACCAGGGCGTTGGCCTGGTCGGCGGCAGACGATGCAAGCATGGAATTGAATCCTCCTAGGGGGACAGGACCACGCGCAGCACGCTTCGCATTCCGCCGACTGCTTGCGGAAACTGCTTGCGTCGAATGCTTTCGGTGACTCAGTCGGACCTGGACGGCCGGGGCGCGGCAGCCAAGCCCTCGCGCACCGTGGGATAGCGCAGAAGAACCCGAAGTTCGCTCTTGAGGCGCTGGTTGTCAAGCCTCCTCGACTCACTCATAAAGCTCAGCAGCATGAGGGGCAGCTGGTCGCGCGCCGCGTCCCGCGGCACGCGCGGCGGCCGAGGCAGGCCGTACAAGTCGGCGGCGAAATCGAAATAAGCCCCCATCAGCATTTCGCTGTCGTCGCTGGCATGAATCGCACGTTGCGGCCGGCCGCGCCAGAGCGCGGCAACGACCACACGGGCAAGGTCGTCCGAATGCACATGGTTGGTGTAGACGTCATCCTCTGGCTGCAGCACCGGCGTGCCGCGCAGGAGCCGATCGCGCGGGGTGCCACCGGGGCGGTCGGGTGCATAAATGCCCGGGATGCGCAACAGGCTCACACGGGCACCGGTGGCGCGACCGAAGTGACGCATGATGCGCTCGGCGTCCACCCGGCGCTGGGCGCGCGGGGTCGAGGGCGCCACCGGCCGCGCCTCGGTGATGCGGGCACCAGCGCAGTCGCCATAGACCCCACTGGTCGAGCCATAGACCAGTGAACGCGGAGGTGTGCGCATACGCAGCGCGCGGGCCAGCGCCAGGGAGCGCGGGTCACGCCACCACTGCACCTGTCCCTCAGAGGGCGGCGGGGCCAGGTGCACCACCCGAGTCGCCAAGCCCGCCAGGCGGGACAGCGCGGCCGGGTCGTCGAGGTTGCCCACCAGGGGCGTGATGCCGCTGGCGCGCAGCGAAGGCAGGCGCGCGGGCGTGGAGGTCAGAGCCAGCAAGCGGGGGCGCGAGTTGCCTACGCTGGGCGCGGCAGTGCCATAGCCGCCGGCTACAGCGGTTGCAGCAGCGACCGACTTGGCGCGGTCCGCTGCGCGCCCGGCGCCACCCATGAGGCCTGCCACACGCATCCCAACGTCGCCGCAGCCGACGATGAGGACGCGTTCGCGCCGGAAGCGGGCTGGCAGCGCGCCGAGCGGACTCTGGTTTGAGGGCAAAATCGTGTGGATTCGCGATAGAAGTCCCAAGGATAACCAAGATGACTAGTCACATTGGCGCTGGCACGGCCTTCCAGGTCACCGTGCAGCCCAGCGGCCGCCAGTTCGGCGTGGAAGCCGGCGAGACGGTGCTGGCAGCGGCCATCCGCCAGGGCATCGGCCTTCCCTATGGCTGCAAGGACGGCGCCTGCGGCTCTTGCAAGTGCAAGAAGCTCGAGGGCCGGGTGCACCACGGACCGCACCAGGCCAAGGCGCTGAGCGACGACGAGGAGGCCGCCGGCCTCATCCTCGCCTGTAGCGCCAAGCCCGAGTCCGACCTGGTGCTGGAGTCACGCCAGGTCACCGACGAGAGCGCCTTCCCGGTGCGCAAAATGCCCGCACGGGTGCAGTCGCTCGAGCGCCTGGCTCCCGACGTGATGGTGCTTCGCCTGCAATTGCCCGCCAACGACCCGATGCGCTATCACGCGGGCCAGTACGTGGAATTCATCCTGCGCGATGGTGCGCGGCGCAGCTACTCCATGGCCAATGCGCCGCACCTGCTGGTGCGCGAAGAGGGCGGGGTGACCAGCGGACCCAGTGTCGACCTGCATGTCCGGCATATGGCCGGGGGGCGCTTCACCGACCATGTGTTCGGTGCAATGAAAGAAAAGGAAATCCTGCGGGTCGAGGGCCCCTTCGGCAGCTTCTTCCTGCGCGAGGACACCCAAAAACCCATCATCTTCCTGGCCTCGGGCACTGGCTTCGCGCCGATCAAGGCCATCCTCGAGCACATGCAGTTCAAGGGCATCGACCGCCCCGCCGTGCTTTACTGGGGCGGCCGCCGCCCCGCCGACCTGTACATGGACAGTTGGGTGCGCGCGCAATGCACCCTGATGCCGCACCTGCGCTATGTGCCGGTGGTTTCCAACGCCCTGCCCGAGGACCACTGGAGCGGCCGCACCGGCTTTGTCCACCAAGCGGTGCTGGAAGATACGCCCGATCTGTCGGGCCACGAGGTGTACGCCTGCGGCGCGCCGATCGTGGTCGAATCTGCGCAAAAAGACTATGTCCAGCGCGCCGGCCTGCCCAGCGAGGCCTTCTTCGCCGACTCTTTCACCTCTGAAGCCGACAAGCACGCGGGCTGATCCCGCCTCAAATAGGATGAAGATGAAAACCAAGCACGCCACTGTCTCGTCGTTTATGTCCACCACCCGCCGTCGCCTGCTGGGCGCTGGCGCGCTGGCGCCCCTGGCGGCATCGCTGCCAATGGGGCAGGCCCTGGCCCAGGGCACACCGCCAGCCGCAGCAGGCGCGCGCCCGATCCGCCTGATCGTTCCTTATGCCGCCGGCGGCCCGATCGACGTCACCGCCCGGCTGCTGGCCGAGAAGGTCAAAGAGACGCTGGGCACGGTGATCATCGACAACAAACCCGGCGCAGGCGGCAACCTGGGCGCAGATCTGGTGGCCAAGGCTGCGCCCGACGGCCTGACCATCGGCATTTCGGCGGTGGCCACGCACGCGATCAACCCCTGGCTCTTCTCCAAGATGCCGTATGACGCCGACCGCGACTTCTCTGCCATCACCCAGATGCTGCGCGTGCCCAACGTACTGGTGATGAACACCGAGACCGCCACCCGCCTGAAGATCAACACCCTGGCCGACCTGATCGCCTATGGCAAGGCCAACCCCGGGCGCCTCAACTACGGCAGCGGCGGCAATGGCAGCGCCGGCCACCTGGCGGGCGAGTTGCTTAACCGTGAAGCTGGTATCACCTCGGTGCACGTTCCCTTCAACGGCGGCAACCCGGCCCAGCTCGCGCTGCTCTCGGGCCAGGTCGACTTCAACTTCGACAACCTGGCCACCGCCGCGCCCAATATCCGCGCCGGCAAGCTCAAGGCCCTGGCGGTCACCACCTTGCAGCGCTCGACCTATCTGCCCGAGTTACCCCCGGTGGCCGACACGCTCCGGGGCTTTGCCATCGACACCTGGTGGGGTTTGGTGGCCCCAGCGGGTACGCCCCGCGAGACGGTGCAGCGCCTGAACCAGGCCTTCACCGCCGCACTCCAGTCGGCCGATACCCGCACCCGCTTCGGCCAGTTGTTCGCCGAGCCGGTTCCCACAAGCCCTGAGGAGTTCGCAGCCTTCATGCGAGCCGAGCTCGCCAAGTACGAGCGGGTGGTCAAGGCTTCGGGCGCCAAGGTCGACTGATTCCGCGCAAAAAAGCCGCGTAGAACCGGCGACAAGACGCGCGCCACTTGCGACATCCATAGCGACCCGGCTTCCTACGGGAGCCGGGCCTCCACGACTACAGCCCCGTGGGGGAGGCCTGCCTAGATTCGTGCCCTCTGCGACACACGAAGAAAGGCTTGCCATGTCCTCTCCCCTCTTTTTTTCTGGCGGCAGGATGCGCCCGGCATTGATGTCCTTGGGGCTTGCCGCCCTCGGTTGGTCCGCTACGGGTTGCGCCCTGGCAGACAGCGGCAGTGGCCTGCGGGCACAAGCCATTGACCCCTACGCCGCCTCGCCCTCGGGCGATGTCGCCCCTGGCACGCCAGGGGCGAGCCCCTACGGCGGGCGCACCGGCTTGCGTAGCAACAGCGTTGGCGACACACCCACTACAGGCACGAGCGGCGCTGGCAGCAGCGGCGGCGACGCCTGGGCACCGGGCTCAAGCCGAACCTCGATCGGGCTGAACCTGGGCCAGTCCAAGTTCGACGCCGCCTGCGACCCGGGCTTTGCCTGCGACGACGGAGACACCTACGCCGCCATCAATGTGCGAAATATGGTCACACCGATGATGGGTGGCGAAATCGGACTGGTGCACATGGGCCGGATGGTCCGGGGCGGGGGCAATACCTGGGCCAGCGGGCTGAATTTCAGCCTGGTCGGCCAGACGCCTTCACTGGTGGGCGGCTCGGGCGGCGCCGGCGGTGTGTCGGCCTTCGGCAAGGTCGGCGGGCTCTGGGGGCGAACCCACACCAACCTGGCAGCCGGCTCTACCCTGGAGAGTGGCTCGCAAACCGGCTTTGGTCTCTCGCTGGGCGCCGGTCTGAGCTGGGACTTCAGCCAACGGGCCTCGGCGGTGCTGGAGTGGGACCGCTATTGGTTCCACTTCGCAGGTGGCCAGGACCCGGTCAGCACCGCGAGCATCGGGCTGCAGTGGCGCTATTGAGTTACTCGCCCAAGTAGGCCGCTCGCACCTTGGGGTCGTCCAGCATCTGCCGGGCGTCCCCGTTCATGGTGATGAGTCCGGACTCCATCACGTAGCCGCGGTCGGCGATCTGTAGCGCCCGGCTGGCGTTTTGCTCGACGAGGAGCACGGTCACGCCCTGGGCGTGGACGCCTTGCACCACCTCGAAGATCTTGTCGACCATGATCGGCGACAGGCCCATGGAGGGCTCGTCGAGCAGCAGGACCCGGGGCCGGCTCATGAGAGCCCGCCCCATGGCCAGCATCTGCTGCTCGCCGCCGGACAGGGTGCCGGCGAGCTGGTCACGGCGTTCGGCAAGACGCGGGAAAGTGGTGAAGACCTTGTCGATGTCCTGAGCGATACCGGCCTTGTCCTTGCGGATATAGGCGCCCATTTGCAGGTTCTCGGTGATGCTCATGCGGGTGAAGACGCCGCGGCCCTCGGGCACCATGGCCAGGCCTTCCTTCACCAGGTCCCAGGCGCCTTGGCCGCGGATGCTCCGACCCAGGTATTCGATGTCACCGCCCGCCAGCGGCAAGGTACCGGTGATGGCCTTCATGGTGGTGGTCTTACCGGCACCGTTGGAGCCGATCAGGGTGACCAGCTCGCCTTCGCGGACCTCGAAGTCCACACCCTTGACGGCCTGAATGCCGCCGTAGGCGACCTGCAGGCTCTTGACCTTCAGAAGCACGTTCGTCATCTCACTGCCCTCCCTGTGAAGGGCTTGCTGCGGAGGTGGGTGCCCCCTGGGTGGCTTGGGCGGCCGGGGCTGCCTGGGCCGAATGACCGCGGCCGAGGTAGGCCTCAATCACCTGCTCGCTGCGCTGGACTTCGGCCGGCGTGCCCTGGGCAATGGTCTTGCCGTAGTCGAGCACCGTCACCCGGTCGCACAGGCCCATCACCAACTTGACGTCATGCTCGATCAGCAAGATGGTGCGCTGGTCCTGGCGGATGCGGTCGATCAGCTCGCGCAGTTGCAGCTTCTCGGTGGCGTTCATGCCCGCAGCGGGCTCGTCCAGCGCTATCAGCTGCGGGTCGGTCGCCAGGGCGCGCGCGATTTCGAGCCGGCGCTGGTCGCCATAGGACAGGGTGCGGGCCTTGAAGTCGGCGTAGCGGCCGATGCCCACATAGTCCAGCAGTTCCTGGGCGCGATCGGCGATGGCCTTTTCCTCGGCACGGAAGGCCGCGGTGCGCAAGATGGCGCCCACCACGCCAGAGTCGGTGCGGATATGGCGGCCCACCATCACGTTCTCCAGCGCGGTCATGTCGGCAAAGAGACGAATGTTCTGGAAGGTGCGCGCAATGCCGGCCTTGGCCACTTCGTGCACCGCGCTGGGCCGGTAGGGCTTGCCGGCCAGCTCGAAGCTGCCGCTGTCGGGCGTGTACAGACCGGTAATCACATTGAAAAAGGTGGTCTTGCCGGCACCATTGGGGCCAATCAGGCCGTAGACCTGACCCCGCTCAATGGAGACGCCCACCTCGGAGAGGGCCTGCAGGCCGCCAAACCGCTTGGAAACGCCAGCGACGCGAAGAACGATGTCTGCCATGGTGTTTCCCTTCAGCCCGACTTCTGCAAGGACTTGCCGTGTTGCGGCGAGGGCCACAGGCCGCGCGGGCGCAGCAGCATCACGATGATCATGGCCAGTGCGATCAGCAACTGGCGCAAGATGGAGGCATCGAGCCGGCCGCCAGTGGCAGCCTGCAAATCGAGCAGGCCCGAGAGCCAACGCAGTACCTCGGGCAGGGCCGACAGGAGCACCGCACCTAGGATGACGCCGGGCAGGTGGCCGATGCCACCGAGCACCACCATCGCCACGATCATCACCGACTCCATGAGGCTGAAGGACTCGGGCGAGATGAAGCCCTGGAAGGCGGCGAACATGGAGCCAGAGACCCCGCCGAAGGTCGCGCCCATGCCAAAGGCCAGCAGCTTCATGTTGACGGTGTTGATCCCCATGGCCTTGGCGGCGATTTCGTCCTCCCGGATCGCCATCCAGGCGCGGCCGATACGTGAGCGCTCCAGTCGGCTGCACACCAGGTAACTCACCACCACCAGCACCAGAAACAGGTAGTAGTAGAGGGTGACGGAGGACAACTCCATGAAGCCGATGTCCAGACGCTTGCCCAAGTTCAGGCCGGCAATGCTGATCGAGTCGATCTGCCCCACACCCTTGGGGCCGTTGGTGATGTTGACCGGGTGATCCAGGTTGTTGAGGAACACCCGGATGATTTCGCCAAAGCCCAGCGTGACGATGGCCAGGTAGTCACCCCGCAGCTTGAGCGTGGGCGCGCCCAGAAGCACACCCAAAATGCCCGCCAGCAGGGCCGAAAGCGGGATCACCAGCCAGATCGGGGTGTGCAGGCCGTCGGGAAACATCTGCGCGAACCAGGCGAAGTTCTCGGCCAAATGGGGCGAGGCCATCAGCCCGTACATGTAGGCGCCAATGGCGAAGAAGGCGACAAAGCCCAGGTCCAGCAGGCCGGCGAAGCCCACCACGATGTTCAGTCCGAGGGCCAGCAGGACATAGAGCAGGGCGAAGTCAGCGATGCGAACCCAGAAGTTGCCCATGGACTGCAGGACCAGGGGCAGAAGCAACAGGATCAGGGCGGAGATCAGCAGCGAGCGCTTGTTGGCGATGAGGTTCATGGTCGGTGCCCTCCTCTCACGCCCGGTCGGCCACGCGCTCGCCCAGCAAGCCCGAGGGGCGCAAGGTAAGAACCACGATCAGCACGATGAAGGCAAAGATGTCGGTGTAGTGGCTGCCCAGCGCGCCGCCGGTGAGCGCGCCGATGTAACCCGAGCCGATCGACTCGATCAGCCCCAGCAGCATGCCACCCACCACCGCGCCAGCCAGGTTGCCGATGCCGCCGAAGACGGCGGCGGTGAAGGCCTTGAGGCCAGGCAAAAAGCCCATGGTGTGCTGTACGGTGCCGTAGTTGGAGGCATACATCACGCCGGCAATGGTGGCCAGCACCGCGCCGATGATGAAGGTGGCTGAAATGACCGTGTCGGGCTTGACGCCCATGAGGGCCGCCACCCGGGGGTTCTCTGCGGTGGCCCGCATGGCACGGCCCAGGCGGGTGTGATTGACCAAGTACATCAGCACCGCCAGCGAGAGCGCGGTGACCGCCAGGATCACCACCTGTGTCACGGTGATGACCGCGCCACCCACCTCCAGCGGCACCGCGGGCAGCAGGGTCGGGTAGGGCTTGTAGTTGGGTTTGAAGATGATCATCGCCAGCGTCTGCAGCAAGATGGACACGCCGATGGCGGTGATCAGGGGCGCTAGCTTGGGGCTGTTGCGGAGGGGCCGGTAGGCAACCTTTTCGATCACGAAATTCAGCACCGCTGCCACCACGCAGGAAATGACCAGGGCCAGCAAGAGAATCAGCCATCCTGGCGCACCGGGCATGCCGTTCTGCATCACGCCGATCAGGGCCCAACTGGTGAGCGCACCCACCATCAGCACCTCGCCATGAGCGAAGTTGATCAGGTTGATGATGCCGTACACCATGGTGTAACCCAAGGCCACCAGGGCGTACATGCTGCCCAGGACCAGACCATTGATGATCTGCTGCAGCAGGATGTCCATATTCGGTTCTCCAGGGTTTGGGGCCAGGGATGGCCCGGCCGCTCTGTGCTTGTAGCAAAAAACCCGCCATGGACTGGGCGGGCGAGTGGACGCGATTTTAGCGAGCGGGGCCTCCCCCTCACCAGAGACAGACGCCGGGGTTTCCCCTGCTGACAGCGCGCGGCGAGCCGCGGCTTTACTCCTGCACCGACCCGTCGGGCCGTGTGCCCGCATCCAGTGCGCGCAGCTGGCGAAGTTTTTCGGCGATACGGATCTCCAGGCCACGCTCCACCGGCTCGTAAAAGCGCGCCGGCGCCATGCCCTCGGGGAAGTAGTCCTCGCCGGCCGCATAGCCACCAGCTTCGTCATGGGCATAGCGGTAGCCCTTGCCGTAGTCAAGCTGCTTCATGAGGCGGGTGGGCGCATTGCGCAGGTGCAGCGGCACCGGGCGGGTACCGTCCTCCTTCACGAAGGCACGCATCTGCTTGTAGGCGTTGTACACCGCGTTGGACTTGGCGGCGACGGCCAGGTAGACCACCGCCTCGGCCAGCGCCAGCTCGCCCTCGGGCGAGCCCAGGCGCTCGTAGGTCTCACAGGCGTCGAGGGCCAGGCGCAGGGCACGCGGGTCAGCCAGGCCAATGTCCTCGATGGCCATGCGCACCAGCCGCCGGCCAATGTAGCGCGGGTCGGCACCACCATCGAGCATGCGCACGAACCAATACAGAGCGGCGTCGGGGTCGGAGCCGCGCACGCTTTTGTGCAGGGCGCTGATGGTGTCGTAGAACTGCTCACCACCCTTGTCGTAGCGACGCATGCGCTCGCCCAGCACCTTGAGCAGCCAGGCATCGGTGAGGGTGTCCACCTTCTGCGCCGCGGCCGCGACCGCGAGCGTCTCCAGGGTGTTGAGGAGCCGACGCGCGTCGCCATCCGCGTAGGCGAGCAGGCGCTCGCGCGCCGCTGCCTCGAGCGCAGGCACCGCGCCCAGCGCCTGGGCGCGGGTGACCAGCTGCGCCAAGTCTTCCTCGGCCAACGGCTGCAGCACATAGACCGCAGCGCGCGAGAGCAGGGCCGAGTTCACCTCGAAGGAGGGGTTCTCGGTGGTGGCGCCGATGAAGGTGAAGAGGCCAGACTCGACATGCGGCAAGAAGGCGTCTTGCTGGCTTTTATTGAAGCGGTGCACCTCATCGACAAAGACGATGGTGCGACGCGGGTCCAGGCCGCTGGCCACCGCCTGGGCCTGGTCGACCGCCTCGCGGATGTCCTTCACGCCACCCAGGACCGCGCTGATGGTGATGAACTGGGCGTCGAAGGCCTGGGCCATGAGCCGGGCGATGGTGGTCTTGCCTACGCCCGGCGGACCCCAGAGGATGCACGAGTGCGGCTGCCCGGATTCGAAGGCGATGCGCAGCGGCATGCCCTCGCCGAGCAGGTGCTGCTGACCGATCACCTCGCCCAAGGTCGCCGGGCGCAGGCGTTCGGCCAGGGGTGGGTGGGCCGAGGCGGGGGACGACGGGGCGCGGGTGGCCATGTTGGAGAGGGCGAAGGGCGTTTGCGATCGTGAGTGCCGAGGCGCGTACAGGCCTTGCGAAGGGTCCAGGAGCTACGTGTGGGGCAGGCAGTAGGGGCGGCCAGTGCCTGCCGCTTACTGCCGAATCACGTCCGCGCCCGTGGGGGGCCGGAACTGAAAAGTGTCGGCCGGCAGGGCGATATTGGCCTCTACTTTCAAAAAGCGGATCTGCGAGCGCTGGCCCAGGCCGTCGACGATGTCGAGCGCCGCCAGTTCGGCGCCGCGCAGGCCCACCCGCAGTTCGCGCAGCGCACCATCGCGCTGGCGCGGCACGGCCACAACCCATTGCAAGCCGTCACGCTCGGGGGCGGCAGACAGCTCGAAGGCCTGACGCAAGGCGCCCAGGTCGGGCGCGGCGGCGATCAGCGCCGCGGGCGTGCTCGCCAGGGCCTGGCCCTGACGCCGGGCAGTGACCTGGTTCAGGTCGGGGTCGTGCAGCCACAAGGTCTGGCCGTCGGCCACCAGCGTCTGGGCAAAGGGCTTGAGGTAGGTGAAGCGAAAGCGGTCGGGGCGCTGGAATTCGAAGCGCCCGCTGGACTGACGCACCCGCGCAGGCTGGCCCTCGCGGGCCGGCCCGGTCACCGTCTGGGTGAAGTCGGCACGGCCGCTCTTGGTGCTGCGCAAAAAGGCCTCGAGCGCCTCAACCCCGTCGGCACGCGCGGCCAGGGGCAGGAGGAGCCCTAGCAAAGCACTCAAGGCCAGCAAGGCCAGCCGGAGGCGGCGGTGAATTGGCGCAAGGGCGGGCATACGGGCTTGCCAAGGGGCTTGCCCAGGGGCATGCACAAGGGCATGCCCCTGGGCAGACACGGACGCGGTGGTGGGGACAGGGACAGGCATGTGAACCGGCATGTGGACAAACATCGCAAACATTCGGCGTTTCACTCGCTGCGCGCCGGGACCAGAATGTCGCGCTGGCCGGCGCCGTTCATCGCGCTGACCAGGCCTGCATTTTCCATGTCCTCGACCAGGCGCGCGGCGCGGTTGTAGCCGATCTTGAGGTGACGCTGCACCAGTGAGATGCTGGCCTTGCGGTTCTTGAGAACCACCTCCACGGCCTGGTCGTACATCGGGTCCTTCTCGCCGCCGGCGTCGCTGTCGCCCAGCAGGCCGCCGTCCTCGTCAACGGTACCGCCTTCGAGCACGCCCTCGACGTAGTTGGGCTCACCGCCTTGCTCCTTGAGGTAGGCCACCACCCGGTGGACCTCTTCGTCGCTGACGAAGGCGCCATGTACCCGCACCGGCAGGCCGCTGCCACTGGCCATGTAGAGCATGTCGCCCATGCCCAGCAGGGCCTCAGCACCCATCTGGTCGAGGATGGTGCGGCTGTCGATCTTGCTGCCCACCGAGAAGGCGATACGTGTCGGGATATTGGCCTTGATCAGGCCGGTGATCACGTCCACGCTCGGACGCTGCGTCGCCAAGATGAGGTGGATGCCCGCGGCTCGGGCCTTTTGCGCCAAGCGGGCGATCAGCTCCTCGATTTTCTTGCCGACCACCATCATCAGATCGGCCAGTTCGTCGATCACCACCACGATATGCGGCAGACGCTCGAGCGGCTCGGGGCTGTCGGGCGTGAGGCTGAATGGGTTGTAGATGAAGGCCTCGCGGGCCTTAGCCTCGTCGATCTTGGTGTTGTAGCCGGCCAGGTTGCGCACGCCCAGCTTGGACATCAGCTTGTAGCGGCGCTCCATCTCGGCCACGCACCAGGTCAGGCCGTGGGCGGCCTGCTTCATGTCGGTGACCACTGGTGCCAGCAGGTGCGGGATGCCCTCGTAGACCGACATCTCCAGCATCTTGGGGTCGATCATCAGGAGGCGCACGTCGCGGGCCTCGGCCTTGTACAGAAGCGAAAGGATCATCGCGTTGATGCCCACCGACTTGCCGGAGCCAGTAGTGCCCGCCACCAGCACATGGGGCATCTTGGCCAGGTCGGCCACCACCGGGTTGCCGATGATGTCCTTGCCCAGGCCCATGGTGAGCATGGACTTGGCCTCGTTGTAGACCTGGGAGCCCAGGATCTCCGACAGGCGGATCGACTGGCGCTTGGCATTGGGCAATTCGAGCGCCATGTAGTTTTTGCCAGGGATGGTCTCGATGACCCGGATCGATACGAGCGACAGTGAGCGCGCCAGGTCCTTGGCCAGGTTGACCACCTGCGAGCCCTTGACGCCGGTGGCAGGCTCGATTTCGTAGCGGGTGATGACGGGGCCAGGCTGGGCCAGCACCACCCGCACCTCGACGCCAAAGTCCTTGAGCTTTTTCTCGATCAGGCGCGAGGTCATCTCCAGCGTTTCGGGCGAGACGGTCTCCTGGCGGGCCTGGGCCGAGTCGAGCAGGTCGACCTGGGGCAGATTGCTGTCCTTGAGTTCCTGGAACAAGGGCTTTTGCCGCTCCTTGGCCACCCGCTCGCTGCGGGGCACCTCCACCAGCAAGGGCTCGATCAACACAGGGGTCGGGTGCTGTTCCTCGTTCTCGATGCGCTCCTCCAGCACCGTTTCCTCGCGCTCCCGGGCCGCCTGCTGGCCCAGGGCCAGGTCCTCGGCCATCTCGCGCTGCTCGCGCCGGGCCTCGAAGAAGCCGTGGATACGCGCACCAATGCGCTCAGCCACCTGTCCCCAGGAGAAGCGCAACACCACTGCAGAGGACAACAAGACAGCCACGATGGCCAGCAGGCCCGAGCCGCTAAAGCCCAGCCAACGCACCGCCAGCGGTCCGACCAGCCAGCCCAGGGCGCCGCCCGCATGATCGGGCAAGAGCGGCTCGATTCTGTACAGGCGCGACCACTCGAGCCCCGCGCTGGCCGACAGCAGCACGGCCAGCGCCAGCCAGAAGAGGACGCGCTGGCGTAGCGCGCGCCCGGCGGTCATCGCCTGGGCAGCTTCCACCGCATCTGCGGCCCGCAGCCAGCGGGCCAGGGCGGTGAACCAGGTGCGCCATCCGGCGGCGACACACCACCAGACCGAGTAGCCCAGCGCGAAGTAGCTGGTGTTGGCCAGGTAGGCCCCCAGGCGACCGCCCCAGTTGGCGTTGGGTGTGCCAGCGCCAGAGGTGAAAAACGCCGCGTCCTGGGCTGAATGGGTCAGGAGCGCCAGGCACCAGAACACCAGGGTGACAGCGCCCAGCAGGAGGGCGATTTCCTGGCCGAAACGGCCCAGGGCTGCGCGCGGCAAGGCGGCATTGCCGCCGTCGCGGTTTTCAAGGGTCTTGAGCGAATACGTCATCAGGCAGGCGTGTCAGGAGCGGCCGACTCCGCCCCAGCGGAAATACGGCGCCAAACCCACAGCTTAGCCTAGGGAGCCCAGTTGCTCCCGGATCAGCATGGACCCGTCGTCACGGGTCTCGACGAAGCCCCGCTCTTCCAGGTCCTTCATCACGCGACTGACCATCTCGCGCGAAGCCCCCACCATTTTGGCGATGTCCTGCCGGGAAATCCGGTCGCGGATCGCCATACGTCCCTCACGGTCGGGCTGGGCGAACTCCAGGAGGGCCCGCGCCACCCGACCGTAGACATCCATCAAGGCCAGGGATTCGATCTTGCGGTCGGCCTGCCGCAGGCGCAGGACCAAGCCCTTCATGATGGCGTAGGCCATGGAGCTGTTGTCCGGCAGGCAGCGAGCGAACTCGGCCCGGGCCAAGGAGAGCATGTCGGTCTGTATCTCGGCGCGAACGGTGGCCGAGTGGGCCTGGTTGTCAATCAGGCTCATTTCACCCAGGTAGTCGCCGGGCTGTAGAGTGGCGAGGATGACCTCCCGGCCGCGACGGTCGGCAGTGATGACCCGGGCCCGGCCGGTGAGGATGATGAACAGGATGTTGGATTTCTCGCCCTGGGCCACCACCACCTCGCCCCGCTTGAAGCGGCGCTTGACCACCGCATCGGCCACGATCTCCGCATGGTCAGTGGTGAGCAGGGCAAACAGGGGCACCCGGCGAATGAGCTCGAGGTTGGACAGCATAGACATAGCGTTCCTCGTGCAGGTGATCGGTTCTTACAATCGGAGCCATCGGAAAGCCCGCGTGCCGCCCTTGTGAAACGGCGCGATACTTCCCCGACTCCAGCCGAATGTAATCGGGCCTGCCTCCTCTATGGGGTCTGGCCCGGGAGATTTACCCATATGAGCAGCCAACACGCCAAAGTCATCATCCTGGGTTCCGGCCCAGCCGGCTATACCGCCGCCATCTATGCGGCCCGCGCCAACCTGCAACCGCTCCTTATCACTGGCATCGCGCAGGGCGGCCAGCTGATGACCACCACCGAGGTGGATAACTGGCCCGCTGATGTGCACGGTGTGCAGGGACCGGAGCTGATGCAGCGCTTCCAGGAGCATGCGGAGCGCTTCAACACCCAGATGGTGTTCGATCACATCAACCAGGTCGATTTCAGCAAGCGCCCCTTCACCCTCACCGGCGACAGCGGCCAGTACACCTGCGACAGCCTGGTGATCGCCACGGGCGCCTCGGCACGCTACCTGGGCCTCCCCTCCGAAGAGGCCTTCATGGGCAAGGGCGTGAGTGCCTGCGCCACCTGCGACGGTTTTTTCTACCGCGACGAGATCTGTTGTGTGATTGGCGGCGGCAATACCGCGGTCGAAGAGGCGCTGTACCTGTCCAACATCGCCCGCAAGGTCTACCTGGTGCACCGCCGCGACAAGTTCCGCGCAGAGCCGATCCTGATCGACAAAGTGATGCAAAAAGTCGCTGAAGGCAAAATCGAGCTGAAGGTGTTCAACACCCTGGACGAGGTGCTCGGCGACGCCTCAGGCGTCACCGGCATCCGCATCAAGGACACCCGCACCGGCGCCACCGAAGACGTGACACTCAAGGGTTGCTTCATCGCCATCGGTCACTCGCCCAACACCGGAATCTTTCAGGGGCAACTGGAGATGAAGGACGGATACATCGTGACCCGCAGCGGCAACAACGGCTTTGCCACCCAGACCAGCGTGCCCGGCGTGTTCGCCGCCGGCGATGTGCAGGACCACATCTACCGCCAGGCCATCACCAGCGCTGGTACCGGCTGCATGGCGGCGCTGGACGCCCAGCGCTTCCTCGAGCAGCAGGACTGAGTAGTCAAAAAGGATAACAAAGGCATCTTGCCGGGGCCCGGGCCTGATTGCCAGCGCCCAGACACAGCGCAATCCGGCAAAAGGGCCTCGCGGCCCGGCTATAATCGCGGGCTTTGCTGCTTTAGCCTGGGAAGGCGTTTGGACAGCAAAACGGGTTACCGCCACCCTTTCTGGCGAGGTGAGGCGGTCAGTAAGCGACCGCCTGAGGCGCTCACGACGTGACCGCCGTTGAAGGAGTGCTTGATGGCACGCGTATGCGAAGT
>JACCEB010729432.1_pt1 | contig 17075 bp, 17 predicted proteins | sample 7454761 | NCBI WGS metagenome assembly JACCEB01 (sample SAMN15323454, study PRJNA562643) | freshwater metagenome | isolation source: river surface water | place: USA:Blue River Watershed | collected 2017-08-18 | reverse complement strand
TGACTACGCCAATGCGTTTTATATTGCAGCCATTAGTTTAGGGGCAGTGATTGCGGTTCTCAAGATTATCTTTGCCGGGGTGAAGTACATGCTCTCCGATGTGATTACCGATAAGAGTGCGGCTAAAACCGATATCAGAGGAGCCTTACTTGGACTAATACTGATAATTGGTGCTGTGCTACTCCTAAATACGATTAGTCCTAATATTACGAGTCTGCAGGCGTTTAATTTGACGGCGCTGCAAATTACGAGACCACCAGCTCCTGACCCAACCATCACCACTTCGCCAGCAGGGGTACTCACGATTGACGGCGCTGCAACCGCAGCCCAAGAACGTGCATTTGCTGAACAGTGCGTACGCGACACAAACAATGATGGTTTTCCTGACGGGCAAGTAGTGCGCTTTGGTAATCGTACCGAGTGCCAAGCTATGGCCAATGAAAATGCGGTAGTAAATACCGACCAACAATTTGATCGACTACTCGCCGCCAGCCCAAATTGGGCAGCCGATATTGTCGGGAAGACCGCTGCAGAGATTTCAGTAATGCGGCAAGAGGAACTGGAGATGTACCGAGAATTTATTTCCAACTTCGAAGCAACTGAAGGGACATACAATCTTGCAGCCATCGCCGAAGAGGTTGGTGCAACTGAAGTACTCTTCGTGGTAAAGGACCCCCTCAACACACCAGGGCTTGACCCAACTGGCGTTATGGACCAATACAACGCGCGCTGCACCTACTTCACCAACAGCGACAATCTCGTTCAGGTGAACGGAGTATACGCATGCGTACAATAAAACCATCCTCAGGATGGTTTTATTGTTACAAGGCAATTGTGAGATTTACACTCGATGCCGCTTCACCACGAGCTCCGTACCAATCGCCATGATGTTACTGACCGTAAAGTAGAGAGCAATCGCAGCGGTGAAGGCGTAGGCTATAACAACAATTAGGACCGGCATCACGTAGCGCATCTGCACGTGCATACTACGGGCAAACTCATCCTTAAAACTCGGCGCCTCACCCTCTTTTTTGGCCGCTGGTGCTGGCATAGAAAGGTGCACATGGAGGAACTGCGTAATACCGGCTAAGAGCGCCAAGGGGAGACTTTGTTGCGTGATATCAAACACGCCCAGCATCATCATGGAAACCTTCTCAGGGTCAGGAATGAAGCTGTAGAGGAGGGCTGTGTTAATCGCTGGGAGGGCCACGCCGCCACCGGAGACCACCGCCAAGTAAAGCGCAATAATAACGGGGAACTGAATGAGTACGAGGAAGAAGCTGGAAAATGGATTTATGTTGGCTTCTTTATACAAATCCATCATCGCCTTAGCCTGCTCCTGACGATCAGTCACGCGCTCTTTAAGCTCTTTCATCTTTGGCTCAAGTTCACGCATCGCTACTTGCATTTTTGCCACCTTAATCGACAGAGGAAGAATGACCAACTTAATCACAATCACCGCAAATACAATTGCGAGGCCGACGTCGCCATCGGGAAGCACGTCAATAAAAAATACCAGCGTGTTGTACACCGGGTCAAAGAAAAACGTATGCCAAATCCAATTCCACATAAAATCGCATTAGTGAGTAGTGGGTCTCATTGTAACGTGTATTCACGCCACCGCAACTAACGCGCGCGAAGTAGCGCCACAACTTCAGCCACCAATGGTGACACGCCCTTGGCAGAGACTGTTTTGAGCGAAGGCTTCGCCACCACAATGAGCGTGTACGGGAGTGGCGCTGCTTTTGCAGCCCGGTACAGCGCCCCGTACACCTGGCGACGCAATCGGTTTCGTGCCACTGCGGTTTTGTGCACTTTTTTACCAACTACCACTGAGGCATGGAAATCAGCACTCTTGAGGTAGATAACCTGAAAGTGCGCGGCATGGAGTCGTTGACCAAGCCTAAAGACCTCATTAAAGCTGGCCGTTCGTAATCGTTGATTCTTCTTGAGCATAGGAATGTATATGTACTCTAGCAGAGAAGTGGGGGAGTGAGAATAATCCCACCTGACAACACCCACCCCACAGGAGACATCCGATGTCTCCTGTGGGGTGACGTAACCAAAAAAGGGCACTAAAAAACGAGCCTAGGGCTCGTTTTTTAGGTTAACTACTTACTCTTTCGCACAGTGAGCTGCGCACGTCCTTTGCGGCGACGAGCCTGGAGGACGTTGCTGCCCGTCTTGGTGCCAGAGCGCACGAGAAAACCGTGTGTAGTTGCGCGCTTTTGCTTACTTGGTTGATAGGTTCGCTTCGACATAAAATTTAAGTTACGGTCGACACTATACGCTAGTTTGGTTTGTATTTCAAGCCCCCTCACCGATGCGCCCCACCCATACCGCACGAGTCATGCTCAGTGTGTATTGTGTAGCGAAAAAATAATTCTTATACACAGAGTTATACACACACCCTATCGCAGTCCCGATAAATGTGTTTGGTTTTCTCTTTATTTGCAAAAAAGTTTACAGTTTTCTCCACAAGGGTATAATGCTCTCTATCGCACTGATTGCTACTGCAGTATGAATCCTCTCTCACACGTTTCTTCTACCAATACCATTGTTCACACAGAACAAATTGATGTGAAAAAATTGTGGGATAACGCACTCGTGAGTATTGAGCTCTCAATCTCTCCAGCCAACTTCAAAACCTGGTTCCGCGACACACACATTGTATCGCTTGAAGACGGTACGGTGACCCTCGGCGTACCGAGCGTGTTTGTTCGCGACTGGTTGTCAGACAAGTTTCAGTCACTCATCCTCAAGACCCTCCGCGACCTCACCCCGTACGTACGCTCTATTGAGTACACTGTCGTGCAGCGAAGCGATAAAAAGCCTGAAACAAGCCGTAATCAAACGGTGAATGCAGCATTGCCGCTTGAAGAGTACTACATCAACAAGAGTGACAACCTCAATCCAAAGTACATCTTTGACACGTTTGTGGTTGGGCCATTTAACGCACTCGCGCACGCTGCGGCTAAGACTGTAGGTGAGAAGCCGGGCATTGCGTACAACCCGCTCTTTATTTACGGTAAAACTGGTCACGGTAAAACACACCTTATCCAGGCAGTAGGGAACTACCTCAAGCGCCACGGCAAGAAAGTATTTTACGTCACCAGTGAGCGCTTCACGGTTGACTACTTCAACTCATTGCAAAACGGAACTGCTAATAGTTTTAAAGACAAGTACCGCCAGTACGATGTCCTCATCATGGACGACGTGCAATTTTTGGCCAACAAGGAGAAGACACAGGAAGAACTCTTCCACCTCTTCAATGCACTCCATGATACGAACAAGCAAATTGTGTTCTCAAGTGACATCCATCCAGCCCTCTTGTCTGGACTTGAAGAGCGACTTCGATCCCGCTTTGCTCAAGGCATGATTGTCGACATCCCGGCACCCGACATGGAGTCACGAGCCGCCATCCTGCGAGCTAAAGCAGCTCAGAACAGCCTCAGCCTCGGCGAAGACGTGGTTGATCACCTCGCAAACACCATTGAAGGCAATATCCGCGAGCTTGAAGGGGCGCTCAACACCATCATGTGTCAGACGCAGCTCACCGGAAGGACCCTTTCTATCGATGAGGTTCGCCAAATCATCAAAAACAGCACCAGACCACGCAAAACCCTCGCTGTTTCTGACGTTGTTGATAAGGTTGCTCGCTACTTCGATATTGACCCGTCATCAATCTACGAAAAGACCCGGCGCAAAGAAATCGTGAAGCCGCGCCAACTCATTATGTACATCCTCCGCGAGGACTTCCAGGTGTCGTATCCTGCCATTGGCCAAAAACTTGGGGGAAGAGACCACACCACCGTCATCCACTCGTGTGAAAAAATCAAAACCGACCTCAAGAGCAACACCGAACTGGAAGAAGAGATCACCCAAATCAGACTACTGCTCAAATAAAAAACCCTCACATGAGGGCTTTTTTATTGGCATTTCTCCCACCTGTGTACAGCCTGTTGAGAACCCCACCAATAACACCCCTAGTAACCTTTGGGTTCCATGTATAGAATAGGGCAGGCAGCGACAGGAGTGGTGGGTATAAAACAGCTCATTGGACCGAGTAATCCCCAGGTATGCAGCATTCGACAGTTTTATACCCATTTCAATTTTCTAAAACCCCCAGCAATCCACGCTTTCGCACACCACACTGCCCCAAAAGAACACAGTAACCAGGCCATAGAATTTAGATTTCCACAGATCCACACCCCTAATAAAAGGAATAGAATAGGTTAAATAAAAAAACAATTATGCACGTCACCATCGCCAGAGAACTCTTTCTAGATCGACTTGAATTAGTGGGGAAAGTAAGTATGAAGCACGTCACGCTACCGGTACTTCAGTGCGTACTCTTGGAAGCAGTAGACAATCGTTTAACGCTCCGAGCCACCAATCTAGAAATTGGTATTGAGTCAGCGGTTGATGTGGTAATGCATGAGGCTGGACTTATTGCCGTACCAGCGGCAACGCTGACGCAGACAGTGCAGTACATGAGTCAGAAAGAAATAACGCTTCGGGTGGAAGACGGTGTGTTGGTGGTTGAGGGGTCTGGTTCCGAAACAACAATCAAGTCTATTCCGTATGAAGAGTTTCCAACGATTCCTAAGATTCAAGCTGACGGGCAAGTAATTAACCGTAATCTCTTTGCGCTCGGAATAAAGACTGTTTCGTTTGCAGCGAGTCAGTCATCAATCAAGCCTGAGCTTGGTAGTGTGTACGTTCACCAAAAGAAAGAGCACTCACTTACCTTTGTGGCGACCGACTCATTCCGTCTAATGGAGAAAACTGTGCCACAGAAGGGTGTCATTATGGATGCTTCAATTCTTATTCCCCAAAAGAATGCTCTTGAGATTGCTCGGGTGTGCGATATGCGTGAGGGCGACCCTGAGTTTAGGGTTAACGAGAATCAGTGTTCTCTCTCGTTCCCTGATGGTGTGTACATCACCTCGCGGTTGACGACCGGCTCATTTCCGGACTACAACCAGATTATTCCGAAAGAGTACAGTACCCATACAACACTCCTCAAGAATGATCTGGCGCACGCATTTAAGAAGACCAACATCTTTCTTAATAAGTTCCTGCAGGTAACACTGCATGTGACGGATACGTCGCTCACCATCTCAGCCAATAGTGGCGAAGTTGGCACGACAACCGAGTCGGTAAAAGCTATGACCGAGGGTGACGATCTAACGCTCAGTTTCAATCAGCGGTACCTCCAGGAGCCACTCCAGCACATCGTGGACGACAGTATGGTGATGCACTTTGCTGGTATTGGCCGGCCACTAGTGATGACTGGTGTAAACGACCAGACACTCCGCTACCTCGTGATGCCGATGAATAAGTGAAATGAGCAAAGGCCCAGAGGGCCTATTGCGAATTTCCGCGAGTAATTTTTCCTTCCAGAAAAATTATCCGCGTCCCTAACGGCCACGAATTTAAATTATCAGCATAACCAAGTTCCCGAACTTCCTTACAGGAACAGTACACCTTGTCGATATTTCTCTTCGTCACCTCGAGAAATACCAGGCAAGGTCTTGCGAAAGCTCCACGTATTCGCTTTCTCACCTACCGAGGGAGAATCGCTGGAACTGGAAGTCGAACGCATGAGTATTGTCGAGATGTTACAAATTTAATTATCGACCAGTTCCCAAGCGCATATAATTTGTTACGTTCCGAGTTTGCCCCTTTCTTAGGGCAAATTCCTGGAACAGTCAAACGCTTATGATGCTCAAAGTTGTCACCGTATCGAATTAGATAAAACTTGCGCCAAATAGATACTACTTTGCCCATGCAAAAAAAAGAACGAAAACTCGCTGCCATCGGCACACTCTTTGATAAATATAAGCGCACCCTTAAGGCGCCGCAGGGTGTTGTTGTTGATGCCTTCGTGGAGGTCGTAGAAGACGTTCTGGGCTTTAAAATCGACAAGGAGCGGGTACGGTACACGGTTGGTCAAAAAACGCTCTCAGTCACGGTTTCAGGCCCACTAAAGACGGAGATAAAACTTCATCAAGCGGAAATCCTGACGCACCTTAAAGGTCGACTTGGGGCCCAGAGCGCTCCACGAGAAATACTGTAGTCCGCAGACGGTTTGAACACTGACATATCAAAAAACGAGACCTTTGCGGGTCTCGTTTTTACTTTAGTCGTTGTTCCGCCGATTGTTCCGGTTGTTCGTTTCTTCTTCTTCTGGTTCTGAAGGGGTTTCAGGGGCTACTTCCGGTATGCCGTACTGCGCGTTTTTCCAGGCCTGCACGCCGTACTCCCAGTACTCGTACTGTGGATCGCTACCTGGGTTGCTTGGGTATGGTCCGGTTGGGTCACTCGTATTTACGTAGTGCAGAATAGAGTGCATGCTGCCCGTGATGGCGTTAATGTCGAGCTCAGTTTCTCCTGATTGAATGGCGGCGATGAGACCGGCAGTGTCTACCGTTTGTCCTCGGAGGATTGGTTTCAGGTTAGGGTCAATGCCTGGAGCTTGTGGAAATTGTTTCTCCTCAATTTTTGGTAGTGCGATATCCATAAATTCGCGCCACATTGGTGTCACAATGAGTCCTGAGAGCCCCCCGCCCATTGGGCGGTTGTCATTGTTACCGACCCAGGTGCCGACCACGAGGTTTGGCGCGTACCCCATAAGCCATGCGTCACGGAGGTTGTTTGTACTACCAGTCTTTGATGCAACGTCGCGGTCAGGGAAGTTCACGAGTGAGTTGGCTCCCCAGAGCGGGGTGCGCGCGACATTGTCACTGAGAACATCGCTAATCATGAGTGCTACGTCCCGATCGAGTACGCGGCGACTGGTTGGTTGGAATTCTTCAATTAAGGTGCCGTTCTTGTCTTCAATACGGAGTATCGATCGCTGGTCTGTCTTGATGCCTTCGTTGGCAAACACAGCGTATGCTCCTGTGTGTTCAAGGAGTTTTACTTCACCACCTCCAAGTACCAAGGTGAGACCAAGGCGGTCTGGGTCATTGAGGGTTGAGATTCCCATATCACCAGCGAGGCTAATGGCGTCACGGAGCCCGGTTAGGTAGAGCACCTTAACTGCCGGGATGTTGAGTGATTGGGCAAGGGCGTTACGAAGACTGATTGGTCCCTTGTACTGGTTGTTGTAGTTTCCTGGTGAGTAGCAGGGTGCTTCGGTAGAAAAGTCGTTCGGTGCACAGGCGGTACTAAACTGGGTGCGTACGTCGTATACGACAGTTTCCGGACGGTATCCCTTGGCGAAGGCAGAGGCGTACACGATTGGCTTAATAGATGAGCCTGGCTGGCGTGGTGCAAGGGTAACATTAAAGTTGCCATCAAGCTCCTCATCAAAGTAGTCACGTGAACCGACCATAACCAAGATGTCTCCATTCTGTGGGTCCATTGCTACCATGCCGGCGTTCTCAGCATTGTACTTCTCTCGGTTGATGGCGACTTTTTCAGCCACGATTCGCTCCGCTTCTTTTTGTAGTTCCCAGTCAAGTGAACTGATAACTCTAAAGCCGCGCTCGGCAAGTGCTTCTTCACCGTAGCGCTCCACGAGCTGTTCGCGAATGTACATGACAAAGTGCGGGGCTCGAATGCCTGTTACTGCCTGTGGCTCAAATGAAACTTCCTCAGCCATAGCTGCATCGTATTCTTCTTGCTTAATAAAGCCGTTCTCGAGCATGCGTGCGAGCACGAGGTTGGCGCGGGCATCAAGTAGGTCGCGGTTGTTGCCGTAGGGTGATAGTCGGGTCGGTGCTTGTGGCAAAGCTGCAAGGTACGAAGCTTGGCGGAGGCTGACATCTTTTGCTCGGGTGTTAAAGAACGACATAGCTGCCTCTTCGACACCGTAAATGGTTCCGCCGTAGGGCGATTCGTTTAGGTAGTGACCAAGAATCTCTTCTTTGGTAAGTGCCTGCTCAAGGCGAATGGCGAGAATCGCCTCTTTAATTTTTCGAGTCAGCTTTTTCTCGTTTTCAAGCAGCGTGTTTTTTACTACCTGCTGCGTAATGGTTGAACCACCCTGTCCCCCCAAAAGATCGCCTTGGGTAAGGTTGGCAAAGGCGGCACGGAAAATCGCCTTAATATCGATACCAAAATGATCATAAAACTGATCGTCCTCAATGGCTACGGTAGCGTTTTTGATGTGATAGGAGATGTCCTCGAGCGGCACAACGGTGCGGCGGATGTCTTGGTGGAGGTCGTAGAGAAGTACTTCGCCCGTTCGGTCAAAAATTTTAGTCGATTGTACGACACGCCGTTGTTCGAAGGCAGACAGGTCAGGAATATCGAGGCTGCTAATCCAGACAAAGAGCCCGCCAACAATAACGAGTCCAACCACCCCAACAACAATAATCCCGTCAATAATCCCATCTTTCCAGTTCTTTTGAATCCAGTGCTTTATATTTTTTAAATTGAGTTTCATATACCTAACGCTTCACTATATGGCCAATACTACCACGCTTTGTCCATATATACAGTTTAAAAAGCTATGGTGGAGTTCAAGGGATGCGGTGTAACAAAAAACTTCCCAACCTTTAGGTTGGGAAGTTTTTTGTTACATCTCATCAATATCGTCGAAGGTGTCGTAGTCGACGTCTTCTGCATCTTCTTCTGGAAGTGCAACGTCTTCTTCCTCGTCATCCTCATCATCTTTTTCTTTATCTTCAGGTACTTCAGCTTCTTCGAGGCGACCAAAGCCCATAGTGTCGTCTTCAACTGGTGTCTCCTCTACGAGCTCGTCGAGCACGCTGTCGTCGAGACCTTCTTCATCAAGCTCATCAAGGTCGTTGAGGGCTTCTTCATCTTCTGGCAAGTCATCATCGTGCATTGAGGCAAAAGGAAACATAGTTGTTAGTGACGTAATGGTTTGTAAGTAAGTACTTCGTTTGTACCAAAGTCTTTGAAACTTTGCAACACGGCATTCGTGCTGTATTGGGAGCAGATTGTAGCAGACTATCGGTGGTGTGCAAGGGCTGCAACCCCCACCGCAATCGCATCGTATTCATCGTCAAGTGCATCCTTCGGTACGTTGCGGATGAGGCGCTTGACCATCTCCCATACCGCTTGCTTATCGCTGTTCCCGTAGCCTGTTACCGCAATCTTTACCTGTTGCGGGCTCAGTTCACATACCGTACAGCCTGCCTGCTTAGCGAGGTAGAGAATGACTCCGCGTGCCTGTGCTACGCCAATAGCAGTTTTTACGTTTTTGTTAAAGAAAATAGTTTCAATACCAATACTGTCCGGCGCATGTTCGGTAATAATCTGTAGGAGTGCGTCGCCGGCAGCGAGGAGTCGGTCGGGGAGATCAGCTTTTTTGTCAGTTAAAATACAGGTAGAGAAAAGCACCGTGTCGTGGCCATCTATTTTTTCAATAATGGCGACACCGAGTCGGTCGTAGCCAGGGTCGATACCTAAAACGCGCATTCCCCATAGAGTAGCATAAACCGCACCCTAGTTTGAGGTGCGGTTTATTCTAGGCTTCTGGCTCTTCAGGGCTATCTACAGCGGTGTAGACGTTCGTCACGTCGTCATTATCTTCGAGCTGCTCGAGGAACTCAGCCAGTTTTTCACCCGTAGCATCATCAATCTCCATAGGCATGGTAGGTACGTAGCCGTCATGGGTTTTCGTGAAGGCCCAGGCCGCCGATCCGGGGGTCCCCATCTCAAGACCATTGCGTGAGAATGTGTGGCGAATTTCTGAGGCAGTGCGGTTGGTGTTGTCAGTTACTACTTCAATTAATACGGCGACACCGCCTGGCCCGTACCCTTCGTACATCATTTCCTCTAGTGCAGCACTACCGACACCAGCGCCCTTCTGTACTGCGCGCTCGATGTTGTCTTTAGGCATCGAATCCTTCTTGGCGCGTTCAATGGCGGCAAAAAGTCCAGGAGAGTTCACGTCTCCCTTCGCCTTGCGTGACTCCATGGTAATAATCATGGAGTGCTTCGAAAAAATCTTACTCTTCTGCGAGTCGGTGGCTGCTTTCTTGTGCTTAATCTTTGACCATTTATTATGTCCGCTCATGGTAGCTATTCTATACTGAACCGAGTAAGTACCTTGTCTAACTTTTTGTGAATTTCAGAAGTGATATCGGCATCTCTCCCCATGCTCAGCATGAGTGCGCAAATGATAACGTCTGCTAGCTCCGCATCAAAATTAATATCCCGGTCCTTTTTACGCTGGTCCGGGTCAACCTCAGTTAATGCCGCCTCAGAAAGTTCCCCTACCTCTTCACTTAGTTTAACCATCCGCTGCATGAAACGCGTCGTGTCATCTTGAGTGGAAGTACTCCGAAAGTGGGTGTTTAGTTTATTGATTTTCTCTAGAATCTCTTTCATATACTCAATGTAATATTTAATTTTTTCTATTAAATATTCTCTAGGTGCTTGTACGCCTCCGCACTCGCGACCCGTCCTCGTGGTGTCCGTTCCAGTAACCCTTGGCGGATGAGGTATGGCTCAATGACGTCTTCGATGGTTGATTGCTCCTCGCCGGTTGCAGCAGCAATCGTGTTGAGGCCAACCGGGCCGCCGTTGAACTTATGAATGATGGCGTTTAGCACAGCGCGGTCGGGGGCGTTAAGACCGAGGGGGTCAATCTCTAGGAGGGTGAAGGTACGACCGACAACGTCAGCCGAAAGGTCACTTCCTTCAAGTTGGGCCATGTCGCGGCAGCGTTTCAAGAGGTAGTTGGCGGTGCGTGGCGTGGCGCGGCAGCGCTTGGCGATGTTGGCGAGAATCGTTTCGTTTGTAGCTACACCCAAAAGGGCAGCAGAGCGCGCGAGGATCTGAGCTAGCTCGGCATCGCTGTAAAACTCGAGGCGAAATGTACCGCCAGAAAAGCGTGAACGAAGTGGGGCAGAGAGGAGGCTGATACGGGTAGTGGCGGCAACCAGCGTAAAGGGTGGAAGTTCGAGTTGGACAGTGCGGGCAGACGGCCCTTTTCCAATGATGATGTCCAAGACGCCCGACTCCATTGCTGGGTAGAGTACCTCCTCGATACTTTTTGAGAGGCGGTGGATTTCATCGATAAAGAGCACGTCGCCCGGGCTGAGGTTCGTTAAGATGGCAGCTAAGTCACCAACCCGCTCAATGGCTGGCCCGGAGGTGGTTTTCATGTTGGTGCCAAGGGTCTTCGCAATCAGGTGAGCGAGGGTAGTTTTACCAAGCCCTGGCGGCCCATAGAGCAGCACGTGCTCAGCGGCGTGACCACGCTCGCGGGCGGCAGTGAGCAAAATACGTAGATTTTCTTTGGTTTTTGCCTGGCCAATGTACTCTTCCCAGCTGTTGGGACGAAGGGTTTGGTCGAGGTTGCCGGCGCCATCGCGGGAAAAAGTCGGGGGAGTAGTCATGCGTACTATTGTATAGGAAAACAAAAAACCGCCAAATCAGGCAGGGGAGCAGGGAAAATGCTTGACAAATTTTCTAACTGTGCTAGTATAGTTGGCAAGCAGAACGTGTTCTTGGGCCACTTGGGCTCATCCTCTCTTTACAACTCCATCGACACAAAATAAAAGCGTAGTGATACGTAATTTCTTTTGTCATCGAGCCTATAATTCTCTAAGCAACAAGGGTTACGTTGCGAGGGTACTTTGGTACTCACTTCGAGTGAGCGCACTGAGAGATTTCTTAGCGCGTCATCCACTTTCTTATCGGAAGGCTTGCTTAGAGAATTATCCGCTCGATAGAGTTGTGAAGAACGCGTCCTGACTTGTGGCCCACAATAGCATACACACCGAAGTTGCCTACTTGTAGCTAGAATAAAATATTGTCTACTACCAAAAAGAGCGGCTACCCCCTAAGGGCAGCCGCTCTTTTTATATTTAGACCACGTGGTTGAGGAAATCGTCTACCTCTGGGTCCGGCTCTGGTGCAGCAACTGCGGTGTGTCGACCGTCTCTGAGGTCCACGACACGCATGAGTTCGTCGAGTGCCGTCACGCCGCTTAGTACCTTCTCGACACCGTCTTCCGCCATACTCGGGATGCCCTGCCCCTGGGCTGCTTCCAGAATGATGTGCTCACGGGGGTCGCGGATGATGGCCTCTTCTACTGCCGTATCAACTTTTATGGCTTCAAACACTGCTTGGCGACCTCTGTAGCCAGTGTGGTTGCAGGCGGGACACCCAACTGCCTCATAGAGGGTGATGGGGTCAGCGATTGGTGGGGGAGCCGGGTGGGTCTTCAAAACTTTTAAGATAAGCTCTCGTTCTTCCGCAGTACTCTCGCGAGGTTGTTTGCATGCTTCACAGAGGACACGAACGAGTCGCTGCCCTAAGACCAAGTTGACCGATGCGCCAATCATGCGGTAGTCGACTCCGAGGTCGATGAGGCGAGGGAAGGCCCCAACCGCACTGTTGGTGTGGAGTGTTGAAAACACGAGGTGACCAGTTTGCGCAGCGTGAATGGCGGTTTCTGCTACTTCGCGGTCGCGGATTTCTCCTACCATAATGATGTCGGGGTCTTGCCGGAGCACGGCGCGAAGGCCAGCAGCAAAGGTGTAGTCGTCACCGACCTGCGTCTGCACAATATTGTCGAGCTTGTACTCAACGGGGTTTTCAATAGTGATAATTTTTACCCCTGGCTTGTGTGTCTCCTGCAAAAAAGCGTAGAGGGCCGTGGTCTTTCCAGAGCCGGTTGGACCAGTGGTGACGATGAGCCCGTTTGGGCGGGCCAACTCTTCTTGCATAATAGCGGTCAGGATTGGGTTGATGCCGAGTGAGGCCATTGTGAAGCTCGCGACCGTTGGGTCCAAGAGGCGCATCACCATAGACTCGCCAGACGCGCCAGGAATGATGGAGGAGCGCACCTCAACGTCGCGGTCACCAATGGTGAAGGTGAAACGTCCGTCTTGCGCCATGGTGCGGACATTGAGTGTCATGCCGGAAAGGAGCTTGAGGCGTGAGATGAGGCGGGTGTAAATTGATCGTTCAAGATCAGTGATGTCGTACAAGACGCCGTCCAGACGGTAGCGTAAACGGATGCCGGCTTCTTCTGGCTCAATGTGGATGTCAGAGGCACCGAGGGCGAGCGCTCCCGCAAACGTGGTTTCAAGTGTTTCCGAAATACGACGAGCGTTATTAACGGTTTTAATACTCTCGAGGTACTGCTGCACCGTTTCGGGGGTGCTGAAGGTTTTCATCTGGGCAGCAATCCGGTCGGTGTCGATGTCTAGCACGCCTCGCTTTACCGCAACGGTATTTTTTTGGTCGTGGTAGCGTTCCCAGCCGTGCTCGAGACTACTGGTGGAAGTCATAAAAATAGTTGGCTCAATACCTTTGGTGCGCAAGGCTGCGATAAGTGCCTTTGTATCAGGGTTGTTGGGGTTTCTGATGGCGAGCGAGACCCGGTCGCGCATTTTTTCAAATACAACCGCCTGGGCGCGGATGGCTGTCGCCTCCTCAACCATTTTGAGTGCGTCAGGATTGATGGTGACGCCGCGGAGGTCAACGTACGAGTAGCCGTACTGCACGGCTAAAGACTTAATGAGATTATCTTCTTCTTGGCGACGAATCTCTTCGATTCGTTCACCGGTGATTGCATTGTTAAATTGCGCCATAGATTCTTTTCTATTGTATCAGGTATGAAGGTGGGGAATGTGGCGCATTCCCCTGCGGTACGTGTGGGTGTGCGGGCTTCTGTACAAATCGCTTAAAATATGCTATAATATTAATAATTATGTTCATCTTCAGGGAGAGCAACCATGCTCCGTGTTCTACTGCTTGCAGCCGTTCTGGCTTGGCCTAGCCTGGCGCTGGCCTGCAATGCCGACCGTGAGGTCTGCGATTTTCCTTCCGACGAAGAGACGCTTACTCGAGCGGCGGAGAATCATACGGTTAACACCGAGCGGCGTCTGCTCGGTATGGATCGCAATGAGGCACTGGCCAGGAGGCTGCAGAAGGCTGTCAGAGTGCCGGTAGTCTGCGCTAACCGCGTATATCCCTCAAGCCGTGGCAACTACAACGCTGCCCTGTGTGCACCTGCGGTGTGTCTATCGCTCCCGCCGACTAGCGCCATGCAGTTCTCGTTCAGTCCCGAGGTATCAAGGCGGGCGCGGGCAGGTGAAGCAGTCTATGTTTTGACCGGCCCGGCAATGCGTGCGTGCGTCCGAGCGCACTACCAGCGTTTCGGCTGGAAAGCTTGGCGCTACTAAGAAGGTTCTAGGGCCCGTATGTGAACATGCGGGCCTTTTTCTATACTTTTGCTACAATGGCTTCTAATTATGGAAACGTTTCGGATTAGTGCAGTGGAGGAATTAGAGGGTGTTGCGACGTGGGTACTCGCAGTCGCTGCCGCCCGGCCACAAACCGAAGCGGTTGTGCTCGCCCTTCATGGTGACTTGGGGGCGGGAAAAACCACGTTCACCCAGACGCTCGCACGCGCACTCGAGGTCAACGAACCTGTGACGAGTCCGACCTTTGTCATTATGAAGGGGTATGAACTTGAGGAACAGGTATTCAAGAATCTCATTCACATCGATGCGTACCGCCTCGAAAATAGCAGTGAACTATCGGTGCTCCACTTTGATCGTATCTTAAAAGAGCCGCACACACTCGTGGTGATTGAGTGGGCCGAGAAGGTGGCTGATTTGCTGCCAGCGGGAGTGATTAATCTTTCCCTTACGATCGAGGGTGAACAGCGCGTACTAACCCTTACCTAAGCTATGGCTAAAAAAGATTCCAATCAAAAGACTCTCGTCCTGCTTGATGCACATGCTATTTTGCACCGCGCCTTTCACGCCTTACCTGACTTCGCGTCGCCGACTGGGGAGCCAACTGGTGCACTCTACGGTGTCGTTACCATGCTCTTAAAGATTGCTGAGGAGCTAAAGCCTGACTACATCGCTGCCTGCTTCGATCTTCCGAAACCAACCTACCGCCATGACGCCTATAAAGAGTATAAAGCTGGCCGCGCCAAGACTGACGATGGGCTCGTCGCGCAAATTATTCGTTCGCGGGATATCTTCGCGGCGTTTAATATTCCCATTTTTGAGTGTGAAGGCTTCGAGGCTGACGATATTTTGGGTACCATCGCGCACCAGCTAAAAGGTGAAAAAGATCTCCGGGTGATTATTGCTTCTGGTGATATGGATACGCTCCAGTGTGTCGACGGGAAGCGCGTGCAGGTCTACACCCTAAAGAAGGGGATTAACGACACCATTCTCTATGACGAGGCAGCGGTAAAAGAGCGCTTTGGTTTTGGTCCTAAGCTCGTACCCGACTACAAGGGGCTGCGTGGTGATACCTCTGACAACATCCCGGGCATTCGTGGCATTGGTGAAAAAACGGCGACCGACATCATTACCACTTTCGGTTCTATAGAAGAGATTTACAAAAAACTCAAAAAGAACGAGCAGGCCTTTCTCGATGCGGGTATTAAAGCGCGCATGATCGGCTTGCTGAAAGAGGGGGAGGAAGAAGCGCAGTTTTCAAAAATGCTCGCGACTATAAGAACCGACGCTCCGGTTACCTACGAGGTGCCGCAGAGTCACTGGAAAGAGCGAGTTAATAGCGAAGCTATACTGACGCTCTTTGCTGAGCTGGGCTTCCGCACGCTTGCTGCCCGAGTACGGTTTATCTTTAACTTAGCTGAAGACGTGACGCCAAGCCAAGTAGAGACCGGTATTTCAGAGCGCGCCGTCAAAGAAGCGAGCGTCATGCTCTGGCTCCTTGAGAGTGATCGCACGAACGTAAGCTATGAAGATATTATCGACTACGGTCGTAACTATTTTGAAACTACTGACTTCGCGCAGATAGTCGAAAAGTTTATGGCGAAGCTCAAAGACCAACAGCTCTTGGGCGTGTTTGAAAATATTGAAATGCCACTCCTTGAAGTGATTGAGTACCTCAATGGCGTCGGGGTTGCACTTGATGTGACCTACCTCAAAACCCTTTCGGAAAAAATGCACATTGAGCTTACTGCTCTTGAGGGAAAAATTTATGAACTCGCGGGGATGACCTTCAACATCAACTCACCCAAACAAATGGGGGAGGTGCTCTTTGATACACTCGGCCTTAAACCAAAACAGCAGAAGAAGACAGCAACCGGCCAGCGCTCTACCCGTGAGAGTGAACTCGAGAAAATGAAAGATGACCACCCGATTATCGTGGAAGTTTTGCGCTACCGTGAACTACAGAAGCTCGTTTCAACGTACATCGACAACTTGCCCGGCATGGTGGCAGCCGATGGCCGCCTCCATACTACGTTCCTGCAGACGGGCGCAGTGACCGGTCGTATGGCGAGTCAGAACCCTGGTCTCCAGAATATCCCGGTAAAAACAGAAGAGAGTAAAGCCATTCGTCGGGGGTTTGTGGCAGTACCAGGCTACACCATGGTTTCTATCGACTACTCACAGATTGAACTTCGCGTGGCCGCCATACTTTCTGGCGATCAGCAGCTCATAGAGATTTTTAAAAACGGTGAAGACATTCACGCTGGGGTGGCCTCACGGGTGTTTGGAGTACCGCAGAAAGACGTTACGAGTGAGATGCGCCGTAAAGCCAAGGTGATTAACTTCGGCATCCTCTACGGCATGGGGGTCAATGCGCTGCGAGCAAACTTAGGTGAAGGTACCGGAAGGGAGGAGGCGCAGGAGTTTCTCAACGCGTACTTCAATACATTTACTCGTTTGGCTGAGTACCTTGAAGAGACGAAGGGCTATGCCCGTATTCACGGTTACACCAAAACTATGTTTGGCCGCCGCCGCCATTTCCCAGGGATTACCTCTTCCGCTCCATTTATCCGCGCGAGTGCGGAGCGCATGGCAATCAATGCACCGGTCCAAGGGACGGCTGCCGATATTATGCGTATTGCCATGAACGAGGTGTATGCGCACATTAAAAAGCGCGAAGATGACGCCGTGCGCATGCTCCTTCAGGTACACGACGAACTCGTGTTCGAGGTGCGCGATGATGTGCTCGAACGCGAATGTGAAAAACTTGAAGCGATTATGGAGAACGTACTCCGTGATCAAGAGACCTACGGCGTACCGATTTTATGTGATGTAGAAGTGGGACCAAACTGGGCAGACTTAGAAAAGTTTAAAAAGTAAAGATAAAAAAGAAAAAATGACGAAGAAAAAGCCCGGCGCAGTGCGCTGGGC
>JACCEB011200023.1_pt1 | contig 17090 bp, 9 predicted proteins | sample 7454761 | NCBI WGS metagenome assembly JACCEB01 (sample SAMN15323454, study PRJNA562643) | freshwater metagenome | isolation source: river surface water | place: USA:Blue River Watershed | collected 2017-08-18 | reverse complement strand
TCAACAATAACAAAGTCTGGCTTATACTGATCAATCTTTCCACGAAGAACAGACGGTGTTATATCCCCACCAGTGTCATTAGAAATAATATGGAATTCTGGCCTACCCTTTACACTTTTTTCATGCCAAGATTTAAGCATGTCTAACTCTACTTGTCCAGCACTTAGTTTTCTGTGTGACCAAAGACCCTCACCCATAATTGCAAACACACGGTTGCGTACTTCCGTTTCAGACATTTCAAGACTTATGATCATTGGGCTACGACCCTGTTTCCAGGCCTGTACAGCGAAATAGAGAGACAGCCACGACTTTCCTATACCTGGATATGCCAAGAAGACTCCTAACTGCCCTGGCATAATTCCAGACGGCAAATAGTTATCAAATCCTGGAAGTCCAGTTTTAATGCCAAGCGCTCCAGCCTCTTGTTGCTTTTTTAAATTTTCAAAATAAGCAATCGCAGAATCTAAATCTGTTACATCGATGTCACGAATGGCTGCTGTGTTTTTTCTAAGTTCTGATGTTTTAGATATCAATGACTCAAGCGCTTCTACCCCAAGCCCACCCTGAACATCTGCTGCTGTGGATCTTAATATATCCTTTAAACTATTGGTTAGATATTCTGCTTGTAACTCTTCAAGGTGATGCTTTGTAGAACCTACACCAGAAGTTGGCTCAAAATCTCTAAATTTCTCTACAACTAAAGTTACTGGTGGGACAGTTCCATTATGCTCATAGTACTTTCTTATAAACTGCCAAACATCTACATGTGTTTTCAGTATGCTATCTATGTTAGCCTGTAATAAAACATGAGCCTGTTTATCTTGTAATACTGCCGATATTAATTTAGACTCTGAATTATTCACTTAACCACTCTTTCGCTTTCTTTCTACGTTCTTCCCTGTCACTTAAATCTTTTTCATATTCATTTTTTCTTTCAAGTATATCATGTGCTATATATGCAAAATTATTCCAAGATGGATTTTCGGTTACTTCAAAATAATATTCTAACAAATCATAACATACTGGCAAAGTGTATGACTCTATAAGAGCATCTGCAGACCATTGCTCAACCCACTTATTATAGGATGGCTCTTTTCCCAGTTTAAACTTATAGTGTTTATCAAACCGACTTAACAGAGCCAATCGCTTCTGTTTGTCGGTCATACTATTCGCTTTCTTCTAATTCTGATTTTGCTTCATTAATCTTTTCAGTTAACTTATCTTCAACGAATTTATAAACACGCTCAAACGCCTGATCTGTATTTTCTGCATCACGCTTTGAATCTACATCGCCTAAATCTAATCGTAGTGATTGAAAGTGTCCAAGATTTAATGTGTACCCAAGTGTTACTGATACCTTTGTGTCGTCCATTTCATACCCTTCTATTATATTGACTCTGACCAAATAGGAATGAATCTTCCGTCTTCGGTCCTTGTATATGTAAGTATACCATCGCCCATTCGCCGTGTCAACTCAGCCCTGCTTGGAGTTATATCGTTTGTTATTAAATTATCTTTTCTTGGTCTACCAATATGGTATGTAGCCAGTATATCACGTATCTCTCTTACTTGAGATTCAGAATAATAAGATCTAACTTGCCATCCCCTTTCCCCGCCTTTTTGAGATCCAGTAGGAAATGGTATAATTCCACGCTTCATTAAAGATGGCATATATTTTTTATGTCTATTTACTAAGTCTGCAGTTTCTCCTACAGTATATGCTCTTTCTCTTTTGTTTTTAAAATCTCCGATTAAGCAACTTTCAATTCTATCTTTTGTAATATTATAAACAGACATGATTCCGTTAGACCTATTTAGATGATGTACTCTAACAAGATCTCCGTTTAAAAACCAAACTTTTTTATTTCCAGGAATTACAGGGGCGACATTGTAATCTTCGCTCGTTCTATTTCCTTTTTTAGTAGCCATCTTCCTTCCTCTGATTCTGATGGTGGATGAAAAAATTTTCTTGATCCGCACAATAAACAAAAAATTTCTAGGTGAGAAATAGAATTATATATTCTATCTATCATCATTGTTTTTGAACATTTTGAACATTTAATCATTAATTAGGTATGCCCACAATAATTAGATTTACGCCGACAGAAACATCTCCGTTAACATTAAAGTTAACAACTCCATCTAGTCTAGATGTTGTAATAGACTTAATTACTACGCTAACATTTTTTCCAGCGTCTGTTCCGCCTATATTTACTGGACTAACCGTTACAATTGGTGGATATTTAAATTCTGGCTTAAAGTTGTATGAAAAATCTTTTTGTCCGCCTACGCTTTGGCTTCCCTTGAAAACATCTGTGTAGCCAGCAATGACTCTTGTTTCTGAGATTTTTGCACTCTGAGATGTAAAGTTTGGAACATCAACAGTTACATACTTGTATATTGCTGGAGATATTTGAACAGATAAATCATTTATAGCCTTAACAATTTCATTAATATATGAAACATCTATTGGCTGACCTGGTTCTGGTGTTGGTATTTTTGCCATATTTCCTCCTATCTAATTATATCAGAGAGCAGACTCTGTCTCAAATAATTGAGCATTATTAAACTTTTCTAAGGGTATTGTTGCGGTTTGCACAGCAATATGAATATATGTTTTATCTGGAGAATATACTATAGAATAGTTAGTCTGAGATGTTTTTGTATAATATTGCCACCCGCTATTGTTCCATTTGACATAAATATAATATTCTGGTATATTTGGTTGCGGCTCCCAAACTAAATTAATAACCCTATTTGTTGTATCTACAACTATGCTATTCAAAATCTCTGATGCTGTATCTTCTGCAGTTATTTTATATATTGGTGACCAGTGCGATGTTCTATTCTTATCTTCTGAAATAATTCTATATCTTAAAACATATTGTTGAGTATCTCCAAAAAATCCAGGTAGTTTGGATTTTGGAACAATTATTTTTTTAATACCTACATCTGGTGAATCTGCCATTATTCCACATCCAATGCAAACCTAAACTCAATATAGTTTGTTGTATTGGCAGCCTTTACAATAGTCTCTGCATTATTATTTTTTATTACAGTATATCCAGTCATTCCATAAACTGGATTTATTGTTGAGATATTTTCAAATCTAATGGCATCAAGACCAACATAAAAATCTTCTGATGGTATGTCATTTTTTAAAATTGTTGTATATATTTTTACAATACTAACATTGTTCCATGTGAAGCCTATGCTCTTATGAAGTTCTTGAAGTTCTTTAGTTATTACATAATATCTATTATTTGCAAAATCATAATCATCTGCAGACATTATTACTTCAAACCGTGCCCATTCACTAGAACCAGCGGAGTCGCTTTCTGCAAACTCTAATAGAATTCTAACTTCATTTGGCAAGATTGATGGATCTGGATCTTTATTTATAATGCTAAATGCTAATTTAATTTGATCTGTAGGTGCATTTTTATTAAAATCCAGCGCTGTGCCCAAAAGATGCATATGCTCAGATCCTGCATCAATTGTTATGTGTCCTCCAGATAAACCAAGATTTGATACATCCCCACGCATCATGACTATATTATTATAAAATCTAGCACGTTCATATCTTGACAATCTATTAGAATTTGTAAACAATCTATTGTCTGAGTTTGTTTGAAATACCTTAGCAACAAATGTTTGATCTCCGATGGTTTGGTTAAAATCATTAATTATGTTATCGTCGTCAGTATCATCAAGTGGTGAATACTTTACCTCTAAAGCACCAGCGCCAGCATCTCTGTGATATTCCCAATTTTCATTTACCGTAAAAGCAAACAAAGATCTGCTGTCATATGCGCCAGCCGATGGATTTGCTCCAGCAGAATATATTCCAACCTCTGATATCTCATATCTTTCATCTGTTGGAAGTTCTGCTGTTAATACAATTTTATTTATATCATTTTCATTTACATATCCTCTAGATGTTATAGGAACTCTAAACATCTCAAAGTCAAGAGATTGTTTTGCTTTGTAATCGCCAAATTCCTGATTGGTCGCAAGGGGCTTTGCTCCGCATCCTATTGCTATATATGAGGCATACGCTGGGGTTTGCCCTATAAGATATTTGGCTAATATGCCTTTTCCAGTATTTGTTATCATAAAATCACCTCATATATTGTATCATCTAATACTGTACCGTCTGAAACTATTGAAACCTCTACCTGCTCGTCTGGGGCCATATTAACAACATTAATAACAAGGTCTCCATTTTCATCTATATAAACAATTTGACAGTTTGGACCTGTTCCACAAAGTGGTATTTTGCTAGAAAAGTTAATAGGAAATTTTTTAAAATAGTTAATATCTACATCTTGTAGCGCTAAGATATTTTGAGGGTTATATTGAAAATATAAATTAGTTAAATTTTTAATAGGTTGATAAATTACATTTTGACCATTAACAATATCAGTTCTAAGTATGTTTATTAATTCTTGTCCTCCAATATCTTCAAATATTAGATCAGTCATTATTTCAATGGGAGTTGATTCATCGTCAAATAAAATAATATCAGTAGTTGCAACTCTTACATCAGAAGAATTGGCGGATGATGCTTTTGCTTCTGGTGTGTCTGGTGTACTGTTTAATGTTGCCATTTTATACCTCGCTTAAATACAAAACCATTTCTGGTCCATTGTAATCTCTATTATATTCTATGTGATATATCACAAAATTTTTATCTGATGAAGAAATAACATCTTCTTGGTTTTCATTTTTATATTCAATGTTTACAATATCACCTAGTTGTAATGTAGGATTGCTAAATATTTTTACACCGACATTTTTCCTTGGCTTTAATATTTTATTAATCATCCAACCCATTAAGTCATTTGCATCATCGTTTGACTGAACATACACTGGATCTAAAGAAAACTCTTTCTTTCCGTAGGTCAGCCTACTTGTCTTTATCTTATCATAATCAATAGCAGACCTTGTTGGAGAAATAATTGTTCCGTCTTTTCCTATTGCAGGATCAGAAAAATTACTATTCTTGGCAAAATAATTATCCACAGTTAATTGATTATTTGATTCTTGTGTAAAAGTAATACCTTGAATTCTTAAATAGTTTCCACTTGTTTCGTCTAAGTTTAAAGATGTATCCGTTGAATTAAAGATTAAAAACTCTGCACCGTACGAGCCGCCTCTAAATCCAGATACGACGTAACCCTTTATTCTATTAAATACTGGGGAAAGTTGTGAGTAAATTGCTGGATATGCCTTATCATATTTTGTTTTTATATACGCAGCCTCTCTCATAATTGTTCCAAACTCATCAAAATACATATTAAAAGATGGTGGTTGGTTTGGATTTATTCCAGACAGATAAGTGGCCTGAACTATTCCAGACATGGCATACTTTCTAAAAGATTCATTTGCAGTTACCTGTTCATCTCCAAAGGCTGCTGAGACTGGAGTCTCTAAAGCGAATGAAGTATTTTGACTATAGTTGTTTGCAAGTGCATATACATTTTCAAACATACACTTTGATCCACCTCTAACAAATAAAGCAATATTATTATAAATTGGAAGTGGCGCTGAATCATCTACTACCTTGACAAGATTATTATTAATATATAGATAGAACCTTCTTGTAGATTGAATATCTTGATACTCTACCGCTAAATCATATACTGTTGGATTTTGCTCACCCATCATTCTTGCTTGACCAGTAAACTTTCCATCATCTACAATAATATTTGTAAGCCCACCCCATAATTTAATAGGTACTGCCTTTCCAGTTGAATCAGAATAAACCTTATAAAAAATAATATTGTGAAGGTTATCAACATCAGAGGAATACTGACTTACATTCTTTTCTGTTAAAGCAATAATTTCAAAATAATATCCTACATTTGTTTCTGGATTTAGCATTACCGCTATACCACCAGAACCTCCAGAAATGTTTAACTGTTGATTAGGCTGTGTTCCAGGAATAACGTAGTACGGAGTTGCGTTAACTGGTGTTTGCTCTTTGGTTTCGCTTATTTCAATTTTTCCAATTATTCGCATTCTTGTTCCAAAATGTTTATATTTTGTGTCTAATGCTTTATACTGGTAGGATACAAATTCTAGTGGAGACTCTGTTGTGCTAAAAGATGGTCCACTCATAACTAATGCGGATGATTGAACAGATCCTGCCTGAGTTGATTTATTAGTATTGTTTTCTGATTCATTTAAATATGAATATGATAAAAAGTTTTTAATAACTCCAGTTCTTATGTTTTGTTTTGCCCTAACGTTATTTATTCCAGCGGATTGTGTTGACAGCGACATACTCTGTATTGCTGTATTATCTAAAACATCACCCTGTGTTAATCCAAACAGGTGTTTTGACTTCATGTCTATACCCTTTAAAAAGTTATCATCTTTCCAATACGATGGCAATCCTGCACTATGAGACACAACACTAGTTCCAAACTGTCCTCTACCATGTCTTGATACTGGTCCATTCTTCATAACTGTAATTCCATTTATTTCTTCATACTTTGGCTCAGCATAAATCCTTATAAGTCCAGTTGGGTAGATCTTTCCATTAAATGGTAATTTAGAAAAATAATCTTGATACTCTTGGTTGTTACTTATCCAAACATTACCTATACCGCCAACAGTTTGGGTTGTAGTTGTTATTGTCCCATTTGCTTCTTCTTTTAATATTATCTTTTCTGCTCCAGGTATGTTATATTGAACAGCATCAAATCTTATTATCTCTCCATTAGCATAGAAATATCCAGCATTTCTTCCTAGCCAATAAACTGCTTCTCCAAGATCTATCACATTATTTGTTAACTGATTTCCTACTACCTGCGGAAGAATTGATGAAAGATCTGAGTTTAACGGAATTGCGCTAAGATTATAAGATGATTGGTCTGAAACCTCTCCATTAATTGACCTTGAGTTTTGATCTCCAGAAATTTCCCATAAAAGTGCTGGTTTGTATATCCAACTTTTTGCAGCAACCTCATTATCAATCATAGATGCTTGTTTAATACTTCCATAAGATCTTTGTATATATCTATTATTATAATTTATAACACCGTCGTTATAAACATTTTTATCAGAAGAAACTATTTCTTTTATGTTTGATATATATGTTGATGAATTTTTATTTTCTCTTATGCCATCTTTTACAAAATCATTTGATCCATAAAGAGTAAATGAGGAGTCTCTGTCTGTTTTAGATGGCAGCATATAGTTTTTACTCATCATAACAAAATTATTATATTCGTCAAAAAACATTGCTGTTTGAGTTGAAATTGCTAAATCTGTAAGAACATCTGTAATGCTTTTATCTGGTGCAATATAGAAAAATGGAATATTTAATTCTTTTTCTCCGTTAACTCTTTTAAATGTATAGTTAGAAAATCCAACAGAATCAAGTAATAGTGAAACTGCATAACTTAAAGATACGTTAGTAACTAACATTTCTGGAGCGGTGATTGACTCAAAATAAAAATATAAGTCTCTTAGGTTTAGATCAACTTTTCTATCTGAATGTGAATAAGAAGGAAATCCCTCAGAGTACATAGTTTTTATTGGAACAAAATAATCATATCCATTTACATCTACAATAATGTCATATAACTTAATCTGTATATTATTTGATATATAATCTCTAATAATACTGTTTGTATTATTTTCGTTAAAAGAATTGTCATAATCAAAAATAGAAAGCGTTCCAGTAGATGCTAGTAGTTGACCTACAGGAAGACCGCTGTTGCCAAGGTCTGATGCTATCTTAGCAACACTAAAATTAATTACCTTATCAGATATATCAGAAACTAGTCTTGGAGATAATTCAATTAGGTCAAACGTAGAATTTTGTTTATTCATTGTTTCTACAATAACTCTTAATCCTTTAATATAATCTAATTCACGATAAATACTAGATCCGTCCGACTCAGAAATAAAAGATATTGGATTAGTAAAGTCAGTAACAAAGTTTGTTAATCTTGAAACAGTTTCTTCCTCTAAATACCAACCATACTCTGGCTTAAAAGTTTCATACTGGTTGTTAAACCAAATATGGTATGTTCCAATTTCTCCATCATTTTCTTTAATTAAATATGCATACCCATTTATTGATTGCTCTGGAAGCCAATTTATACTTGAGTATTCTTCTGCTTTAATAAAAACATCTCTATATTTTTCTGGAACCTTTAACCCGTAGGCTAATTCTACATACCCGTCATTTTTTATTACTTGAGTTCCATCTAATCTTCTTGAAGACGGATTAAATGATACTACATCTATCCAGTTATTTCCCTTTAATGATTGAACTTTCCACTTAACTGGAGTTGTTCTATTGTTGTCTCCATATAATGGATCAGAAAATGATCCAGATGAATTTGAAAATGGACCCAAGTCTATCGAGCCTACATTTGTTTGCATTTTTATTACAACTCTATTTGCTGGAACTGGATTATCATATACAACAAATGGCGCAGCATCATCTATATAATTTTGACCATTAAGAAATTTATTTGCTATACCCCTTAAAGTTCCAGAGTCTGTTCTGAACGATGTCCAATATTTAAACTTATCATTTTTATCGGCCATGTAGTATCTTGGTCTATCTGACATATTTATGTTAGAATGATGTAAACTTCTTCCTGGTAAATATGCTGCCTTATTAATTCCAGAACGTGGGCGAAACTTTTTAAAACAATCTTCTAAAGAATATAACATATTATGTTTTTTATTACTTGATAATAAAAACCACGGCTCATTATTATTATCTGGATCTATTCCTCCATCAATTAAAATATCTGCATCTGTTGCTCCAGTATAGTAATTTCCTAAATCATTTATATCGAATGTATTAGGAAGTATCTTATATTTAAAGTCTGGGTCTGCTATTTCGCTTGATGCTAATGGTCTATATCTATAATTTCCTATTTTTACAATATTATTTGGAACATTCATATTCCACTCAGCAATAATTGCTGCTTGACCTTTTACAGTTGCAGAAGTTTTAAGATGCTCTGTAAGTTCTTGGTTTTGAAACATTATACCTCTTCCAGCGTTACGCTTATGTTCCAAAAATCAAAATTACTTCCGCCACGCTTTACTACATTATAACTAAAATCTGAAAAATACATTTGAACTAATTGGCTATATTGTGCAAGGTGTGCATATGAATTAGCATCTTTTCCAAAGTTAGAATATTTATCATAAGATAAATAAACCCAGAAAGGTCCTTGATGATTTTCATACCAATCTAATAACTCTACTCCTCCTGCGCCACCATCTGTTGTATATTGTGTATCAGCACCAGAAGGGCTTCCATATCCATTATAGGGAGAGATTCCAGTTGTTGGATTGAATTCTGGTACAGCAAAATATGACCTTGAAGGAAGCATCTGCCATGATGTACTTATTGATAATTTATCTGCTATATGATATGATCTCATGCGACCATTAATCATTCTTTCTCTTGTTTCAATTCTATTAGGGGTAAAATCTATTGGGCTTCTATTATCATCTGACAATATTAAAAATTGATTATAGGCAGATGGATCTGTTTCGGTTCCTGGATTTTGTCCAACCTCTAATCCATTTGGAACATACAATCCATCTACTAAGGTTCCAGAATTATCTGACCATAGCATTGCCTGTGGTCTTTGATATTTTTTTCTACCTAACATATATGGGGCAGTTGACATTATAATCTATTACCTCCAAGTCTTCTAGAATCTACCTGCTTAATATGAGACATAACTGCTCTTGCAATTTCATCTGGATTAGCATCAGATTTAACGTTTACGTTAATACTATAATTATACACTGACTCCCCAACAGACTCTCCATTATTAATAGCCTTTAATTTATCTAAACCATAATTTTGTACGGCATACTTACTCATAACAAACTCTCCTGGAGTAAGCATTGCAGGGACTATATCTGAACCTATTGCAAATCCACCATTTCTAAAGTATTTTGGAATAATTCCTCCAGAATTTCTATACCATAAAGAACCACTCCAATAGTCTCCGCCACTTAAAGAATCCTTTAGAGCATTTGCTGCTGCATCTGCTGCTGCTTTGGCTGCTGCATCTGCTGCTGCCTTTGCTGCTGCTTCGGCTGCTGCTTTGGCTGCTGCGTCGGCTTGTGCTTTTAGATGTGCGTCTTCTCCAGATTGATTGATAGGAACACACTTTCCTGATGCATCTTTAACAAATCCTGTAGGGCATGCTCCAGTATTATTGTTTCCATTATTATTGCCATTTCCATTTCCATTATTGTTTCCGTTACCGTTACCGCCACCAAGATCTATAGTGGTTATATATCTAGTAATATTTTCTGTAATATTTCTTATTTCATTAATAATTTGGTTAGTTGTAACGCTTTCTGGAATTGCGTTAATAGTATCTAAAATGCTCTGCCATGAGGCATCCGCTGCTGCTGCTGATGCTTCTGCTGCTGCCAAAGCAATTGCATAATTTTGAGCCAATTCTTCAATATCAATTAACTTGTCTGTAGTCTCTTGCCATTTTTCAAGTGTCATTCCAGTGCTATCATCTAGAGCAATTGCTTCATCAACAATAGACTGCAAGTATGTTTCTTGCGACTCTAACTCTAAGTCTTGTGCCTCAAGGGTGGCCAATATTTTATTTTGATTATCTAATTCTGATTTTATAACATCTAGTTTTGCTTGAGCGTCTGCAATAGCCTTTTCGTTAAGAACTCTTGCCTTATCTAATTCAACAACTCTTTCTTTTTCAAGTCTTGTTATTTCTTTTTGTGCAGCCTCAATTTGTTTTTCAAGTTCAAGCCTTCTAGGATCATTTTCAAGTTTATAGATTGCTTGTGTTATCTGGAATTGTCTTTCGGTAATTTGTTCCCGTGTCATTCCAGTTTCTGCGCCTCTTAGGCCAGCCAACTCTCTCTTTCTTGCATCTTCAATACTTGACATTTGAGCATTTAGCATAGATTCTGCGGATGATGCTCTTAATTCTTGTGCTGCTCTTGCTGCTGCTGCGATATCTCCTTGAGACAATGCATCTGCAAGATCTAGTTGTTGTCTTTGACTATTAGCAATGTCCTGATTAATGTCGCTTACTTTTTGTAATGCTTCAACTTGCTTGTCATACTTTGTATTAATTTTTTCTGCCAAGTTATCCATTATGGCAAGATCGTTACTTAATTTTCCACTTTCTTTATTTAATGCTGTTATCTTATCTTCAAACTCTGTTTTAATCTGTTCTTCAAGAGAATCTATTTTGTCTTTTTGAGTTTTTACTAAATCGTCATATTTTTTATCAACAGCATCTAAAGCCTTTTCAAGATTGTCTTGTGCCTTAGTTAATTCATCTTGTGCTGCAGAATATCTTCCCTGAATTTCTCTTGTTTTAAGTTGAACTGCTTGCATTCTCTTTGCAAGATCTTCTCGTTGTTTTTGAACACCAACAAGAGTTTTTCCAGCAATGTTAGGTATTCCAGGACCACCTGGGGCAGAGAATCTAGCATCAACTCTTTCTTTTGCTAAGCGGCCAACCTGTGTTGTCTTTCCAGTTAATGGATTTTTAGAAACTTGTCCAGCCAATTCGCCTACGGTTAAGTTTCCATATACAGTTCTTTTTGCAGCAAGAACTTTTTGCGCTGCTTGCATACCAGCCTGTGCTTTTTGTGCTAAATTCTTTTGAACAAAATCAATAACAACTTGTATATTTGAGTTTTGTTTTATGGCATTTAAACCATCTACTATTTCCTTTAATCTTTCTGCAGCACCTGCTGCTCCTGATTTATAGTCTTGCATTGCTGCAATGGCTGCAGAAAGTTGTGTAGGGTCTCCAATTAAATCCATTAATGCTCCAGAAGATAGAGTTAATCCTCCTTGCGCTAGTTCTTGGAAAAACTTTATAACTTCTGGCACTTGCTTTATGTTTGCTTGTTGTTGTAGGGCATCTCTACCATTTTGAATTAATGAGTTAATTCTTTCTCTTATAGAGGCTTGTTTTGCTAAATTAGCATTAACTGCTAACTCTTCTTTTGTTATTTGATTTAGTGCAATTTGTTGAGTCATGTACTCATCTTCAAGAATTCTTTGTATTGTTAAGTTATCATATCCTGCTGCTATTAGTTTTCTATAGGCCTGCTCTTGATATTTAATGCTATCCAAAGATCTTTGTTGAGAAGTATTAAAGTCTCCTACAATAGCAGCATCTAATCCCTTTTCGTACTTCTTAGCATTTGAACTTAGAACTACCTGGCCTGCCTTAATACCCTTTTCTTTTTTGCCAGTAAATGGATTGATGTTTTTCTTGGTTGCAGTCTTAACCCATTTTGCTTGTTCTTTTTGATCCATGCCAGTTATCCAGTCAATGAACTGCTTATTAGCCTTCATTCCTATTAACTGTTGCTCTAATCCATCAAATTTATTCTTTACTGCTTTATCTCCGCTTTTAGCCAAGGCTTTGTTTAGTTCTCCAATTCCACCTGCAGCATTAATAGCAGCATTTCTAACATTCTTTAATCTTGACAATACCCATTCGTATGGGTCTTCTTTTGTTCCTCCGCCACCATCGCCAGCGCCAGCGCCTGAACCCTTTGACTCAATAGCATTCTTTACGGCTTGAGGAACTAGTTCTCCAGCAATAGCACCGACATCATAAATTGGCTTACCCTTTTTATCGTATCCAGTAACGTACTGAGATCTTACGGCATCTGCAATATGTGAAGGAAGCCCCTTTGTTTTTTCTGATACAAATGATGATGCCTCGGCATCTCCAATAGTTTTATAAATGCTTATATATTCTTGAACAACTGTCTTCTTGACTTCATCTGGCAGATTTGCATATTTATCCCAAATATCAATTAATCCTTGCATAGGAGGCATGTCTGGATCTGTTTTTTGCAAATCAATTAAGGTTGTCTTGGTTAATTTCTTTGGAAACTTTTCAACTTTACTTAAGAGTGTTGCAAGTTTTTGTAATGCTTTTAATGGGCTTCCGCCTTCTGGGGTATTGTTTTTAATGAAAGCATTGATATTAATTTCTTTGCCATCCATTGTATTTAATAAGTTAAGTACGCTCTGATATTCTTTTAATTCTTTAGGATCTATGCCAGCAGCATCAACCAATATAGTTTTCTTTATTGATGGATCTAAGCCTCCAAGGGAATTAACTAACTCTGTTACAGATCCTGGGTCATGAATCTTTGTCAATAAATCAAATGTTTTTTCAAATGTTTCTTCGTCTCCAGCAAAACTCTCCATTAACTTTAATGCTGTTGCTGGAGGCATTTGCCCAGCAGCAACAATTGTATTTATCTTAACCTCTAACTCTTTACTCTTTAAATCTGCTGTACCCTCTAGGAATGGATCTAGGAATGCCTCTTGTGAAGTTCCCTTATATTTTGTTCTTACTTGAGACTTTAAAGAATCAAAGAATGCATCTTCTGTTAAATTACTTCCCTGTGCTTGCTTAAATAAATCCATTTGATCTTTTAATAATTTTTCATTGTTTGCAACAAGAACCCTTTGACCATCTGCTCTTTTTGTTTCAAGATCAAGTATTTTTGTTTCTAGTTCTACTTGCTTTGACTTATCGGTTGTTGCTTCCTTTTGCTTCTTTAATGATTCAATTTGCTTATCGTAATACAAATTAAATGAATCTAATTGTGCTTGATTTAATTCAAGATTTTGAACAGACATAGCGGCACCTGCTGCTATAAGTTTTTTATCTCCTACAAAAGAATCTCCCTTAATAAAGGCATTCTTAACAATATCTTGAAATAGTCCTCTTCCTTCTTCAACAATCTTTAACCTTGTTTCAAGAGGATTTTTTACTAAATCTTCTCCATTTGGTCCAACAAGATTTACGATCTTGCCATTAATATCCATAGCAAGAGTCATATCTTCCATATTAATTCCAATTGCTCTCGCAATACTCTTTGCTTGCTCTACTGTTAATATTCCATCAGAAATATAAGCAGATAACTCTAACGCTAATTTCTTTACAGCAGCATCCCCTGCAGTTGCAAAATCTTTAGTAAAGGAATCAAGCATTCCCTTGCCAACTTCACTTTCTAAGAATGTAGTTCCAAATTGCTGCTTTCCTCTTTCAAACCCAGTTGTATATTTATCAGAAAAAGCATTTGACCTTCTTCTTCCCATTATTTCTGAGGCGCCAACTTTATTTGTCATGGCTCCAATCTTTGCCATTTTTTCTGTTGTTGCTGTTACGGAATCTACATATGCAGATTGAGATTCAGCAGCCTTTTTTGCTGCTCTATCAAGTAAGTACATTCCTCCAGCAACAGCAGTTATTCCTGTTAAAGCCCAACCTGCAGGCCCCATACCAGCAAGCATAGGGGCCATTCCAGCAACTGCAGATGCACCCATTGCTGCCATTCCAGCAGTCTGTTGTCCAGCCATCATTAAGCCCATACCTGCAGTTCCAAGAGCCATAGAGGCTCCACCAGAGAATCTATTTACTTTTTCTTGGCGAACTATCTTGCGTTGATTTCTTTGTTCTTTTTCTGTTTGCCTTAACTGTTTTAATGTTCTTCTTTGATCTTCTCTTACTGCATCATCATAGTATTTTGCTTGTACAGCATTTAATCTTGATCTACGCTCATTCTCAAGGAATCTTTTTCTTGCAGCCTCAGTTTGTCGTTTTTGAAGTGCTGCCTGTTCTTTTTGTTTTGCTGCTTCAGTTCTTGCTGCCTTTTCTGATGCTGCAACGGCTACCTCTTTAGCCCTTATTTCTTTCTTTGCAAGGCTTCTTAATATCTTATCAATTTCAGACTGGCTAACACCTCGTCTACGTAGATCTACTGCTATATCTCCTTGACGTTTAGTAGGGTTAGTAATTCCTCCACCACGTAAAGTCTTATCTCCATCTTCAAAACCAGGAAGCATCCTAAGTCTTGCAGCCTGTGACGCAGTTGCAACCATCTGACCCTGTCTTCTTCTAACAACTACATTATCAGAAGTGCGCTTACCTCTTTCATCCACACCAACTGTTCCCTTTGGCATAGGAGAACTATTACTGCTATTAATCTTTTCTTTAGCAGTCAAATCTCTGTTAACAAGGCTCTCACCTCTTTTTGCAGCAACAAACACTTCATCTGCTGATTGAGCAGCAAGGTTAATTAATTTACCTGGCTGGAATTGAGGATCTGATAATAAGGTGAGTAGCATTTTTGGTGTCCGTAAATCTGCTGGTAAATACTTACCTGCTACCTTGCCACCATTTGCCTGATAATCTATAACACGTTGATCTAGTTGCGCTGCTTTTGCAAGCAACATTCTTTCTTGTGGATTTTTTGGATGGCTTCCTCTTGCCATAAACTCTGCTGCTTTTCTATATTCTCTCTTTTCTATTTCTGATAAACCAAGTACGTTATCTTTATTAAAGATATCGAGTATGTTTAATCCTCTTCTCTTTGCATTCATATAGTTGTTTAAAATTCTGGCGTCATATAATGCCTCGCCAGTTTTCATCTTTAGTGCGCCTTGGCGACCTGTAACTTCTTGCTTTATGTGTGAAAGATTTTCTCTTAATAGATCTTTAACTTCATCTGGAGTATATCCAGCAGCCAACATGGCTCTTCCTGTTTTTGTTGTAAGAGGATTACCGATTCTTGCATTATATTCTTTAATTTCTTGTTCAGCAAAAGGTTTTACAATTTTTGATATATTTGCTTTTCCTCCACCAGAAGGTTTTCCAGTTGATCTTAATGCTGTTATAAAAGGCTCAATACTTGCAAATCTTCCCTGGAACTTTCCTCCAGAAACAAGTCTTCCTTTTTCATTTGGAATGATTCCCATTCTGTATAACGTCATGTCCGTAATTTCTTTTGCAGATCTTGCCCATCTTGCTCTGCCGTCTGGATCTGCTAAGAATGCATCTAAATCTGCTTTATGAATATATCTTACCTCACCATTTACCATGACTGGATGCATCTTGCTAATTTCATTCAAAAATTGTGATTGTCTTGGTGAATGAAATGTTTTTTCTGTTCCAGAAGGAGGAACTAACACTGTTCCACCATTCCATGCTGCATCTATAACTGCTCTTCTTTGAGGATCAACCTTGCCTAGTTCTCTTATAAAATCATTACTTACGGTTCTCTTTAGTTCTTCTACCAAAGTTTTTTCTTGTGTTCCTGGTGGAAGAAGGTACTTTTTAAGTTGCTCTTCTGCAAGTGAATTTGTTGCATTTGGATCTATTCCTTCAATTGCTTTTACAACTCCATCTCCTGCACGAGCATGAACAGGTTGAAGTTTTGACCAATCTGCTTTTGCTCCATCCTTGAGTCTATTAAGCATGTCATTATAAACAACTTGCTCGTCTGGTGTTAAATCCCAAGACTTAAGGACTTTTTCTAGTCTTGGAATAGATTTATTTATCTCTGCTTTTATAGCAGCATCATATTGTGATGGTGTCATGTTTGCAGCAAGGCCTGATGTTTCTTGTGCAAAGAACTTTTTCGCACCACCCTTTACACCAAGTAAGTTGACAAGCGCTTGTTGTTCCATGCTTGGCAATCCCTTAGAGAAATCTCTAAAACCAGACGCTCTATCAAATACACCAGCAGTTCCAACATCAGCCAAAACGTTTCCAGAAAGATTTGCCTTTTGTAAATCTTTGTCACCTCTTAATGTTGATGCAACAAGTTGCTTTATCATGTCAGACTGAGAGAACTTGCCATCCATTGCTGCAATTCTTGGATCATATGGAGACTCAATAACAATAAACTTTCTTTGACCTGAAGGATCTGTTGGATCAATCATAGTCTTAATACTTTGTTTTGGAGATACCAAACCATGGACTTCTCTAGCAATCTGAGTAGCACGAACTTCTGCTAATGCTGTCTTCTCATCTATTGTTGGTTTTACTACTACGATCTTTCCATTAGGCTTTCTGTATACCCCGCCAACTCCACGTATTGGGAAACTTCTTCCAGAGAATGGCTGTAGCAATGTACCAAAATCAGTAGGAGCAACATCTCCGTATTTTCCGTCTTTTACGTTCTTTGCTATTCTGTCTACTATCTCTCTAGACTGTGATGCCTCTTTAGCAGACTTAGGCATACCAACAAAAACAGCGCCTGACTGTCTCTCTGGATGT
>JACCEB010068961.1_pt1 | contig 17107 bp, 7 predicted proteins | sample 7454761 | NCBI WGS metagenome assembly JACCEB01 (sample SAMN15323454, study PRJNA562643) | freshwater metagenome | isolation source: river surface water | place: USA:Blue River Watershed | collected 2017-08-18 | reverse complement strand
TCGCACCACTGGCCAGCAAGCGTGAATCGCCTTGCAAGGTCATCGCGCCCGCGTAACTCTGGTTACCCGTCGTGCTCACATTCGCTGCCACCCGCGTTGTGCCGCTCACCGTCGCCGTCGACACTTGGCTCACATTGCCCAGGACCGTTGCGTTGCCCACCACGTCCAGCCGATGACCTGCCCCCAACAGGCTCGAGCCAGTTGCCAACGTCACATTGGCTCCCGTCAATGTCGTGTCTTGTCCCAACGTCAAGACACCGTTGTACGTTTGATTGCCTGTTGCGGAGACATGACCGTTGAGTGTCGTGTTGCCGGTCACCCAAAAATTGTTCAGCCCCGTGAAATTGTCACTCGTCAGCAGATTGCCACTGTTGGCCGACGCCACCTGACCAACGGTCAGGTTGAAGCCACCACCGCTCAAGCTGGTATTGCTGGTCAAGGTGGTCACATTGAAAGTGGTATCAGCCCCCAAGGTCAGCACGGCGTTGTAGTGCTGAGCCTTGGAACTGATGTAGCTACCGCCGGAAAGCGTCACGTTGGGAGCGCCCGTTACCGTGATGTTGCCTGCATTGCTCACCCCATTGTCTGCATAGTTCAACGGCGTATTCAAATTGAAGGCATTGGATCGAGCCAACAGTTCTAGCGAACTGATGGTCGGCAAACTCGCTGACACCGCGGAGTGTTTGGTCGCCCCAAGCGTTGCTGCCATATCCTGGTTCATCAAGGTCGCTGAACTGTTCTGTGTGCTCAAGCGCGTGATACCTTGTACCACTCGCTCAATCACATTCGAGTTGCCGTCCTTGTAGATGTAGGCACTGCTGTCGTTTGACAGAATGCGATCGGTATAGGCCATGCCCGCCACGGTGCTGTTGACCGTGACATTGCCATCGAGCATGAGCAAGGTCGCCAACTGCGTGGTGTTGAAGTGCGGCACCTTGAGCGTCACATTCAGGGCAGGCACACCCGGGTTGTTGTCCGCACTGGTCAAGATCACGCGTGGGGCTGACGTGTACCCACTACCCGCGGCGGTGACGTTGACCGTGTAGATGGACGACGTCGTCACGTTGGTCTGGGGATTGACCCGACTGGCAGTGGCTGTGGCTCCCGCCCCTCCCCCCCCCACAAAGCTCACCGTGGGGGTGTTGTTGTAGCCACTGCCTCTGCTAGCGGGGTCCACCGTCACACTGTCAACACCCTCCGGAATGGCCGCATCCGCAAACAAGGTGTTGCTGCCCACGATGCTGTAGAAATAGCCGTTCACGCCCGTCGAGGCCGTGCCCCCGTTCAACAGCGTGCCGCCGGTATACTGCCCCACCTGTGCACGCTTGGCCACGGAACCGTCGCTCAGGTAGGCAATGCCCTCGATAGCTCTTGGCTGGGTGGGGTAAAAAATCTGCAGATAGGGGAACATCCCGGCACTCGTTCCCCAATTGCTGTTAGAGCCGTTGAATCCAGATGTGTTCGACAGCGTGCCCTTGAACTGCGCGGTTGTTAAACCCGTACCCAAGCCGCCACTTGCAGACACATTTGACGTTTCGGTGTTCCAGTAGAGGTTGCTTGCTACGACGCGTCCCACGGTCGTATTGAACCCCCCGATGACGCCTCCGAGCGCCGGTGATGCAGGAGGCGTGGCCGTGTTGAATGTGGTCATGCCCGTGGCATACCCGTTGGTGAAGGTGCCGCGATCGGCAAAGCCAATCAGTCCGCCGACATTTTGCGTGCCGGTGACGGCGCCCATGGCATACACATCGCTGACAGTGCCCGTGAAATTGGTGCCCAGATAACCTGCAAAGCCTCCCACACCACCGGCTGTACCAGCTGTGGAGTTGCTGGTTTGGGTGACAGCCCCTGTGGCATAGGACGTGTTGAGTGAGGCGCTGTTGTTGATGGCACCCACAAACCCGCCCACCACACCCAAACCCGCTACCGGTCCCGCTGCTCTCGAACTGGTGACAGTGCCACTGTCAAAACTGCCGATGAAGCCGCCCACTTTGCTGCTACTGGCTGACAGCAGAGCATCGCCAGCGGTAACGACGGTGTTGGCGTACGAGGCTTGAATCGTGCCCGCGTTTTGATAGCCTGCAAACCCACCCACCGAATAAGGCCCCATCACCGTCCCGGCCGCCCCGGAATTGCTGATCGTGCCTCCTGTCATGAAACCGACAAAGCCCCCCACGTAGTCATTGCGCCCACTGACCGAGGTGTTGCTTTGAGAACTCGTAATAGTGCCCGTATTCTGTCCGGCAAAGCCCCCCACACGGCTGGTGGCTCTGACACCCACACCGCTCAACGGATTGGGTGCAGCAAGGGTAACCGTGGATGTTGTAATCGTCGCCTGGTTCCAGCCGACAAACCCGCCCACATAGTGGAGGTTGGTTGAATCCGCTCCGTACACAGATCCCGTGGCAGTGGCGTTGTTGATGACCCCACCGGCATTTCGTCCAACAAACCCACCGATATAAGAACCACTGCTGGATGTCACATGGCCGGATGCGCTGACGTTGTTAAAAGATCCTCCGCCGAAGTAGCCAACAAAGCCTCCAACCGCATCGCCAGCACTGGTCGTGACGTTGCTGGACGTCCATGTGTTGGTGATGTTGCTTCGGGCGTTTCCGACCAACCCTCCGACAGCGCCTCCTGTGCCCGAAACATTGCCCGTTGAATATGAATTTGAAGCCTGGTGGAGATTGCCCACCAAGCCTCCAACGACACTGGTCCCCGACACATTGCCTGTTGCGTAGGAGTCAGACACCCAATCCGCGTAACCGGCCAATCCGCCTACCGTATCAGTACCACTGACCTGGCCTGTTGCGTAGGAATTTCGAACCCAGTTCCCAGTGTTGCCCACCAAGCCGCCGATATAGCTGGATGTTCCGCTGACATTGCTGGTGACATAGGAGTTATCAATGGTTCCCGACAAGCTGCCGACCAGCCCACCGGACTGATGTCCGCCTTTGATGGTTGCGCCAATGGCGCGCAGATAACTCATGCTGCCATTGATGTAGCCACCCACACCGCCCGTGTAAGTGCCCGCTGAACCCGTCACGCCAGATACTGTCCATCCCGTCACATTGCCTGACATCTGGGCGTTGGTCAACGCTCCCCAGGACAAATATCCCACCAATCCACCCACGCGCTCGCTGCTACCCTGAACATCGCTGCTCACCCTGGTGCTGTAGGTGGGCGACGCATTGACCACGGATTCCCCCAGATATCCTTGCATCTCGCCGACCAAGCCACCCACATAGGCGACCCCCTTGACCAGGCCCTGGGCATGGTGACTGTTGTAGAGCAAGGAATTGGTTTTGTTTAATTGCCCCACCAATCCGCCGGTTCGGTACACAGCAATATTCGATTTTTCAACACTGGTCACCGTTCCGGTCGTGGTGGTGGCGTTGACCGTGGCGTAGTGCAGATTGCCCGCCATACCCCCAACCACATTCACCCCGGTCACATCGGCTGCAGAACTGACGTTGTTGAACAGCAGGTTATTGGCACTGCCCGTGTCACGCCCCCAGCCATAACCAAGAATGCCCCCCACATTGCTCCAGCTGTTGTGGTTTTCACCTCGGTCGTCCATGCTCGGCGCCAGTTTGTCCGCGTAGTACAGATCAGTGCCTGTGGCCGCGCCCGATGAACTGACACTGCTGAGGTTGCGCTGCCAGTCAGATCCCGCCACCAAGCCGACATTCATCACACCCGTCACAGCGCCACTGACCGTCAAATTCGACAGCGACAACCCTGCTGTTGCCTGGGTGCTGTTGTTGCGCAAATGGCCGATGAAACCGAGGTTGGAGGTGTTTTGGCTCAACAGCACATTGCTAACCGTCTTGCCGCCCCCTTGTCACTCACCTGCCACATACGGAACATGCAACCCAGGCGTTGCTGCCATGTCAAGATCAGCATCCAGACGAAACTTCAAGGTACCTTGGTCGGCAAAACCCAAATAGTCTTTGACATGCTGCGGGGTGCTGAGGCGGTAGTAGCCGTTGGCGTCTGCTGCGCCAAAGTAGGAGGCTGCATCGTTAGCGCCCCCACTGGCCAGCCCATTCAAGGCACCTGCGTTGAACCAGGTGGTGTACTGCGGCCCATACAAGCCGCCGAGGGTCAGCAAGCCATTGTTGTCATTGAGAACCACCCGCACTGATGGACTGTTTGGGGTGAAAGCGGTGATGGTGATACCCGCCATGTTGTAGTGCGAGTTGCTCACTTCCACACCTGGCGAATAATGGCCGATTAGGCCACCGAAGTTGGCATCGGCTGTGACGTTGACACTGGCATAGGTATTCGTCACTTGAGCAGTGCTGCCCAACCGCCCCACCAAACCACCCACGTCATAGCGACCCGTCACATTGCCGCTTGCATAGCTGTGGTTATTGCCGCTGCCAAACGCCGAGGCCGACGCCGTGCTGCTGTCACCCAGTTTGCCTTCCAGGTATCCGCTCAACCCCCCCACATAGTCGCCTGAGGCCGTCACATGGGTGCTGGCGTAGGACCCATACACCTCGGAAGAGGCATTGTTCGCCAGACCGATCAACCCGCCCACATAACTTCTGCCGGTCACAGCAGCACCGATATAACGCGCGTTGCGGATTAGGCTGCTGCCATTCATGCCGCCGACCAGTCCACCCACGTAGTCACTGCTGGTGGACACATTGCCACTGGCGCTGACATTGGCCAGCGTGTTGGTACCGTCCAGATTGCCCACCAAACCACCCGTGTAATTGCCGGTTGCTGTGATATTGGTTTGTGCGCTTGAATCGCTCAAGGTAACGCCAGACGCGTACCCCACCAGACCTCCGGCGGGTGAGCCGGTGCTGGTCGATGTGACGTTGACCACCGTACTGGTCAAGTTGCTGAATACGCCACTGGTCAGATGGCCCACCACACCACCCAGGATATCGGTGCCCGTGACGTTCCCAGACGCCGTCCAGTTGCTGGACGTGTTGGCCGAGCCAGAAGCACGCCCGATCAAACCACCCGTCTGCTGGTTGTTGCTGGTGACATTACCGCTGGCGCTCAGGTTGTTGGCCGCGTTGGCCAGCACCGATGCATGGCTGTAATTGGCGACAGAAAGAGAGCCGAGTAAGCCCCCTGTGCGATACCCACTGCCAGCCACTTCCAAATTGGAATTGAGTTGGTTGGCAGACACGGCTCCCAGATAGCCGGCCAGACCGCCCGTGTTGCCACGCAGCTCCTGCCACTGGTCCCCATCCACCGAATACGTCATTGAGCCGATCACCTGGGCTTTGCTGACATCAGTGACCGAGGTGGCACGGGTGGCGCTGATATTGCCTATTGCCCCGTCAGAGAAATAGCCCATGAATCCACCGGTGTTGTCATACCCTTTGGTGGATCCCCCCAACACGGCCAATGAATCGTAAACGACGCCACCGTACATGGAGCCAATGGCAGTACCCACGTAATACTGCCCGTTCACTGCCAGCGTCACATTGCTGGTGGTTTCGTAGGGCGTGCTGTAAACCTTCAGGCCGCTGATGGTACTTTTATGCACAGAGCCCAGGAACCCCACATTTGAGGTGGGCGCACTCCAGGAAAAGTTTCTCACCTCAAAACCATTTCCCTTGAATTCGGCCGCAGCAAAGTAGGGGATGAATGAGGTGGTGGAGCCGGCAACATCCACATCAGAGGTCAGTTTGAATTTATAGGCATTGACGGTGCCATTGCTCAGACCTTGCGAAAACCCCATGACGTTGCTCAGATCATTGTGCGATCCTGCCGCGTTGCTGGTTCTGATGGTGTAGTACCCGTCGTTGTCAAGGTCGAAGTAACTGCCAATCAAGAGATTACGCGAGGGCACTGAGGTCAAGTTGCTGTTGACCCAATCCGTGAATTGCGCGTTGTACAGACCCCCACTGGTCAGCGTGGCAGAACCATTGATCAGCGACGTATTGAGGTTATAAAAAGTATTGGACAGATAGGCGCCGGGCTTCAAGAACCCCACAATGCCGCCGTAATTGCTGGTCGCGGTGATATTGCCCGCATAGTATGAATCTGTGATGTAGCCGCCAATCATTTCTCCGACCAAACCGCCGACAAAACTGCCGCCGATCACATGGGTCTTGCCAGCTCCCCCCGCATAGGATCTGTTGATTTGCACCACGCTGCGCCGCTGCTCACCCACCAGGCCGCCCACATAGTTACCGCCGGAAATATCCGCATTTGACACAAACGCGTCGGTGATCGTGACACCATTGCGCACCCACCCCACCAGACCGCCTGTCGCCCCCGTAGAACTGATCGTGACACGCGCAGCAGCATTGCTGACCGACGCATTTGCAATGGTCACTGCATCGTAGGCATAGCCGACCAGACCACCAACCGCTTCACTTCCGCCAGACGACGTAACCGAGGTGCCACTGTAAGTGGCGTTGTTCAGATTGACCGAGTGGTATGCGTAGCCAACCAGACCGCCGGTGGATCCACTGCCCGTGTTAATGACATTCCCGCTGGCTGACACGTTGGTGAGCGTGGTACCGCCGTAGGTATATCCGAGCAGTCCCCCCACCTGACTGGATCGCCCAGTCACTTGACCGGTGGCATAAGAGTCGGTCACGCTACCCCAGTTATTGCCAACCAACCCCCCGACGGCGTAGTTGCCCGTCACATTGCCGGTGGCATCCGAGCGACTCAGGCTGTAGCCATACCAGCGCTGTCCAAACAGCCCTCCCACTTCATTGCCATTGGATCGCACATCACTGCCCAGGTTGTGTGCATTGGACACGGTCATCAAGGACCGGCCCATGATGCCGCCTGCGCCACTTGAAGTGGCGGTGACCGGGTTGTTCGTGACCCACACATCACGCAAGGTGCCACCCTCGGAGTACCCCACCAAGCCACCCGCCCAGGATCCACTGTTCGTGATGTTCACCGAGCCATTGGCCACCATGATGCCGCTGATACTGGCACTGTTGGCATAGCCGGCCACGGTTCCCAGGCTGTTCATGTTGATCCCGGTGATATTGGCCTGTTCGAATCGCAGGTCCTGCACCACACCACCCACCCCAATTTGAGAGAACAATCCTGCGTTGGAGGCGCCGTTGCTGCGTACGCTCAAATTCGAAATGGTGTGTCCCAGTCCAGCAAAGCTCTTGGTGAAAATGCCATCCCGGATAGCGGCGTAGGGATAGGGGTTGCCCACGCCGCGACCGTTGTCCTGTCCCGCCACACCGGGCAACAGGAAATTTTGCGCATCAATGTCCCCAAGCAAGGCCAAATTGGCCGTTGCTGGGGCTGCGCGCAACTCCGCCAAGCTTGAGATGAACGTGTAGGCTTTGCGGTTGTCGGTGTTGCTGCCATCTTGCGTGGTGAAGCTTTGCCCACCGGCTCCGCTGAAGTCGATACGCCCGCTGTATCCATTCGCCCCCAGGCCAAAGTTGTAATACCCGGCATTGCTGCCAGCAGATGTACTCTGACTGGTCTTGATCGCAATGCTGCTGTTGGCGTTGCTGACCGTGATCGGTGCCAGTATGTGAACCGAATCCTGCCCTGACAAGGTCAGGGTGCCTCCATTGCCCCATTGGGTGAACGAGGCGGCAGCACCGCTGGAGAGCGTGACATTGTTGCCGTAGTAGCCTTGACTGCCGCTGACATTGATGCCCGCCATGCTGTCCAGGGTGATGTTGGCGGTATTTCCAATTTTGCCCACGTTCAAGCTGCCGAGCGATCCAGCACCCGTGCTGAACAACAGGTGTCTGCTGGTGGTGACATTGGAGCTGAACCCAGTTGAGCTGGGCTCGATATTCAGCGTGCCAGGACCATTGATCACCGCCTGAGGGACGATCACGTTGGGGTGGGTCACCTTCAGGGTCAAGGCCCCTTCGTTGATCACAGTCGCCCCTACGGTGCTGTTTGAAAATCGGGCGGCGGCATTGGTGATGTTCAACGTACCGCTTCCCGCTTTGGTCAGCGTGCCCGACCCGGCGGGCAAACTCGCCAAGGTCACCGTTTGACCATTGGTATCAAAGATGAAGGGCTGGGTGGACGAGGTGTCAAATCGCGAGGCGTAATCAACCGTGTTGTTGGCTGTGAACTGCAACGCACCCCCCGCGAAGGTGATGAGCCCGGATGGACCCAACGCATTGGAGGCACTGGTGGCGGAGAGGCTGGCATGATCCAACCGTACCTTGCCGCCCATCAGCACCGTGCCGCCGGTATAGGTATTGCCAGCGGGCAAGGCCAAGGTGCCATTGCCATCCTTGATCAGTTTGGTACTGCCAGAGATGATGCCGGTGATGTTGCTGGCCGTCTCGCTGGCCACGGTGAAGTTGCTGGCTCCACTCACAGGGGAAACGCCCCCCAGGATGGATACACCACCGCCGAGGGACGACACATTCACTTGGCTGGCATTCAAGCTCACCGAACCATTGAAGGTTTGTGAACCAACGGTAGAGACATTGGCTCCCAGCACAATAGAACCACTCGCGCCCCCTACTTTGGCCGTCATATTGACGCCACTGTTGGCCCCTGTTGCCGTGATGGCAGCATTCACATTGACGTTGCGATAAGCAGATAGGCTCAACGTGGTACTGGCCGACCAACTCACGCTGGCGTTGACATTCAAGTCACCACTGTTGCTGCCCACCGTGTTGTTGGTGCTGATGCTGACGCTGGTGTTCGCAAGATTGTTTTGCAGCGTATCCACACCAATGCTGCTACCGGTCTGCGCCCCCGCGCCGCTTTCGATAGAGAAGTCTGTGGGGTCCACCAGCCAGGTTCCCGTCATGCCCTTGGGCGAGAGGGTGACAACGCGTGTGCCAGGTTGTACCGTGACGGTTGAAGCAGAGGTTTCAATGAAGCCACCCTTGCCACCCAACTCACCGGCCTTGGCTGACAAGGTACCGCCCACCTCGACCGAGCTGTCCGCCTGGTTCAGTTCGGCCATCATGATGATGGTGCCCCCATCAGCCGAGCTGTTGGGGGCGGCGTCTGCCAGGATAGCGCCCGTGTTCACGATGTGATGGCTGGCGGATAGCCGAATGACCCCTCCTTGGTTGACAACCCCGGATGCCAGCACCGTGCCCGAATTTTTCACGACACCGTTTTGCAGTTGGTGGGCCGCTTGAGCCGATAGGATGATCAGCCCGCCCGGGGCATGAACTGCTTGCCTGTTCTCGACCAGCGCAGCGATAGACGATGGCGTCACCATGATGTTGGTCAGCCGGCTTTGCTTGTCGAACTCCAACTCAAAGGCCTCACCGGATGCCAACGCCACTGTCCCCAGCTTGGCCATCACCAAGCCACTGTTACGCACCTCGGGCGCTAGCAGGGCGACATAGCCACTCAAGGCTGCACTGATTCGGCCTTCATTGACAATTTTTCCTGTTGCGCCCTGGCGAGTGAACTTCGAGCCACCCGCCATGAAGTCCGCATCGCTTATGCCATGGGTGGTGGCCGTGAAAGAGCCGACATCCACCATCGCCGTTGGAGAGAAGTACATGCCGGCGGGGTTCGACATGATCACGTGCCCGTTGGCATTGATCTGTCCAAAGATCTGTGAGGCGGAGTTTCCCATGATCCGGTTCAACAACACACTGCTGCTGGAGGGCTGTGTGATGTTGACCTTGGCTTGCGCGCCGACATTGAAGCTTTGCCAATTGATGGCCGCCCTGTCGGTGTTTTGTGTAATAGCCAAAACCGAGTTGGACGGTGCGATCTTGGCAGATCCTGCCGTGACTTGCCCCCCCACAGGCAATTGTGTTGGCGAAACGGATTGGGCCACCGCAGCTGTCCCGGCCATGAAGGCCAGGGCGATGGCTGTGGAGAATGCACTTGGCTTGACCCACAAGGGGGCGCAGGCTGGTGCGCACAAACGCGAACCCTGGCAGCCTTTGCCTGATGACCTGGCGATTTCGGCTACCGCAACAAAAGCCTGTGCGGTTTTACTCCACAATACGCGGTAGATTTTGTTCACGACGCGTTACGCAGCCACAGTAGCAAAGTGACACATCCCGATCTCAAGGTGATCGAGCCATGATGGCAAATTAAGGATCACCCGATGGTGCTGATCACCATGCTAGCGGTATTTGAAATCTATTGAAATTGATAATCACCCCGGCACAAGCAAATCGGTCCATTTGAGTACTTATGGTGTACATTGGGCGGCGCCGTTTGCTGCATGCGTGAACTCGACGTTTAATCTGAACTATCCCAATACCGCAATATGCAGTGTCCATGGCGTTTTCACTAGAAAAATTCGAGTCCTTGGCCTACAGCCGTGACCGCGAATTGGGTGTTCGTGAATTGCTCGCGCTTTTGCATGACATGGACGCTCACTATGGCAATGTAGGCAACCAGTTCAAAGCAACGCCGCTCCAATCGGTGTCCGAGCACGAGCGCAACCAACATATCTGGACCCGTGCTGCTGCTGCTGCCTCCTGCCTGCTGGCCGACAACCATTTGTACTTTGCGCCTGAATGGCGGCAAAACATCCTCAGCCACCACCGCTGGCTGTCTACCTTGTTTGCCGCAACGCCTTTTCGAAATGCTGATCATGTGATGCGTGCGCTCAACATGAGCGAGGGCGATCACAAATCCAACCTTCATCACTTGCAAATCAATGAAGCCGATTTGCTGAAATTCTGCCTCCTCTACTCGCCCGAGTCGGAGGTGCCGCTGGACCTGGATGCCTTGTGGAAAGCTGATCCTGTGCTGGCAGCGGGTTTGTGCATGGTTTTGCTTTCGCCACGATTTTTGGGCTCACCCCAGGCCCACAGCAAGCGTGAAAAAATTCTTCCATGGCTGAGTCAGCGTTTAGAGGAAGTACCCGATATTGAGCTGCTGCCCCTGAGTGTGATGCACGATCTTTACATGCATTGCAGCTATGCCGATCGCGCGGACAAGCATGACATCAAAAAATCGATCAATCAGCTCATTCGCCGCAAGCTCGCGTCCAGCGGGTTTCAACAGGTGTCCCCACGGGACATGCAGGACCGGCTGAAGAAAACCCCAACAAAACCCGTGTTGATGGTTGTGCTGGAGTGGTTCACCAGCGGCCACTCCATCTACCGAACGCACTCGCTTACGCTTGAAGCCGCACGAGAGAAATTTCATGTGGTTGCCATGGCCTATGACGATTGCACAGACCCCATCACACGACAAGTGTTCGATGAGCTTGTGATCATCCCACGCCACTACAACCTGCTGGATCAGTTGCGCTTTGTCCAAAGCACAGCCCAATCCAAAAATGTTCAGATCTGTTACATCCCCAGCGTGGGCATGTTCCCTTTGACCATGTGGTTAACGAATCTGCGCATTGCCCCCCTGCAGATGATTGCACTCGGACATCCCGCCACCACCCACTCAGACGCGATTGACTATGTCGTTGTCGAAGAGGACTATGTTGGCAATGACCAGTGTTTCAGCGAGAAACTCCTCAAGCTGCCCTGCGATGGAATGCCCTATCGTCCCTCAGCGGCAGCAGAGGGACTGAAGGTGATTGCGCAACCACGCCTGCGGCCTGGTGTCGTGTTGATTGCCATGTGTGCAACGACCATGAAGCTCAATCCCAGGTTTCTCCAAGCTTGTGCGCGCATCGTGAACGAAAGTTCGGTACCCGTGCATTTTCAATTTTTAATCGGCCATGCACAGGGCTTGACGTTCCCAAACGTGCAGCGCGTGGTTCATCAGTATTTGGGACCACATGTCACTGTATTTCCACACCAGCATTACAGCGCTTACATGGATGTCATTGCAGGTTGCGACATGTTCATCAACCCTTTCCCATTTGGCAACACCAACGGCATCATCGACACGGTCACAGCAGGTTTGATTGGTGTCTGCAAATCTGGCCCAGAGGTCCATGAGCATATTGATGAAGGCCTTTTTCGACGACTGGCGCTACCCGATTGGCTGATTACCCAGACAGTCGACGAGTACGTGAAGGCAGCTGTCCGCCTGGCCAACAACCACGAAGAACGCTACGCCTTGAGAAAACAACTGACTGGAGAGGACAAGGTCAAGAAGCTATTTCAGGGCAGGCCTCACCTCATGGCCGACGGTTTCCTCCAATGCCTGCAGCTGCTGAAACCAGCCAGAACAGCACGCCCCAAGAAAAATCTTGAGCAGCCCGAAAAAGCCAAGCGCTAGGCGCCATGCCCCCCACGGCAGGGGGAGTCAAACTCAGAATCCCACCTTCATGAACGTTGAACATCGCCTGCGACTGCGCCTTATCCTGGGCGATCAGCTCAACCCGCTTCACAGCTGGTTTCATGCCGTCCAGCCTGATGTGATCTACGTCATGATGGAAGTACGAGCAGAAACTGACTACGTGCTGCACCATGCACAAAAAGTACTGGGCATCTTTGCTGCCATGCGCGACTTCGCGCAGCAGCTCAAAGCCAGCGGCCACCGCGTGCGCTATGTCAGCCTGGATCAACCCAGCAACCGCCAGGACATTGTGAACAACCTGGATGCGCTGGTACAGCATTACCAGGCCAGTTCGGTCGAATACCAAGCGCCGGACGAGTGGCGGCTGGACCAGGCCTTGCGAGAGTGGGCAACGGCCTGCAATGTCTCCGTCAGCATGGTGGACAGCGAGCACTTTTTCACCCAGCGTGAGGATGTCCAGCAGTTGTTTCGGGACAAGAAACAGTGGCTGATGGAAAGCTTTTATCGCCACGAACGACGTCGCCATCACATCCTGCTCACCCCAGACGGCAAACCCGAGGGGGGGCAATGGAACTTTGATGCCGACAACCGAAAGTCCTGGCCGGGCCAGCCGGCTGAGCCAGACGACCTGCGTCCCTGCCATGACCACAGCGCGTTGTGGCAGCTCATCGAGTCTGCGGGCGTGAAGACCCTGGGGGATCCGCAGGCCACGGCCTTTCGGTGGCCCCTCAACCGAGGGGAGGCACTGCAGCAACTCGACCATTTCATCCAGTGGGGACTGCCACACTTTGGCGATTACCAGGATGCGCTGTCTCAGCACAATTGGCGCCTGTTCCACTCCTTGTTGTCCTTTGCGCTCAACACCAAGATGCTGAACCCACGGGAAGTGGTGTTGCGGGCTCAAACAGCGTGGCAGGAGGGGCATGTGCCGCTTCACGCGACAGAGGGATTCATCCGGCAAATCCTGGGGTGGCGCGAATACGTTCGCGGGATGTATTGGGCGCAAATGCCCAACTACACCGCGTCCAACCAGCTGGCGCATGCCCGCCCCTTACCCGCCTGGTTCTGGAATGGCCAGACGCAAATGGCCTGCATGGCCAGCGCCTTGCGGCAGTCTTTGACGCATGCGTATGCGCATCACATTCAGCGGCTGATGGTGATCGGGAATTTCGCGCTGCTGGCTGGGCTTGACCCGACGGAACTGCACCGCTGGTACCTGGGCATTTACATAGACGCGTTTGAATGGGTGGAAGCACCCAATACCCTGGGTATGAGCCAATGGGCTGACGGTGGCTTGTTGGCCACCAAACCCTATGTGAGCAGTGCCGCCTATATCCATCGCATGGGAGACCACTGCAAGAGCTGCCGTTACGACCCCAAGGCCAGGACCACCGACAACGCGTGCCCATTCAATGCCCTGTACTGGGACTTTTTTGATCGGCACCGGTCCCATTTCCAGACCAACCCCAGATTGGGCGTGGTTTACCACCAGCTCAAGCGAATGCCCGAGCAAACCCTGCAAGAATTGAAGTCTGTCAGCGCTCGAACACTATCGAACCTGCCGAACCTGTGAGGCTCACCATGCAACAACTGTCACGATTCTTGTTTGCCAGCCGCTGGATCCAGCTCCCCTTGTATGTGGGGTTGGTGGTGGCACAGGTCATTTATGTTTTTCAGTTCTGGCGCGAGTTGGTGCACCTGGTGGAAGCCGTGTTGGGCCATCAAGCAGCACTGGAGTCCCTGGTGAAGGGCATCGGCTACCGTTCCGATGTCCCCGTCACCGAACTCAACGAGTCGATTGTCATGCTGGTGGTGCTGGGACTCATCGACGTGGTGATGATTTCCAACCTGCTGATCATGGTGATCGTTGGCGGCTACGACACATTTGTTTCCCGCGTCGCCTTGGACAATCACCCTGATCAGCCGGAATGGCTGGATCATGTGAACGCATCTGTGCTAAAGGTGAAACTGGCAGCTGCCATCATCGGGATTTCATCTATCCATCTGCTCAAGACCTTTATCAACGTCTCCAACTACACGGAACACGCGGTTCTGTGGCAAACCATCATTCATACCGTTTTCTTGCTGAGCGCCCTGGCTCTGGCACTCATCGACAAATTGATGCATCCCTCACAGCCGCACTGAGGGAGTCCGAAGGCATCACCATGCCTTCGGACCCACACCCTATCGCATCACTCGGCTGCTGCAATCAGCATGGCGCCCATCACCGCCACGCCGCTTGGAACTGACCAGCCGTTGTTAGAGGTCACAGGCTGGGATTCGCTCACGGGTTGCTGCTGAACCCCCAGCTTGAGCCGTCGGGCATCCAAGACCCGTTGAGTTCCAAACTCTTTCTGCAGGCGCTTGATCTCGTCAGGCAATGCACCTTGGATACACGACCAGTGCAGTGTGTCCCCACCCAGGGTCATGACAGGCTTGACCACCTGGACCAGTTCTTGAGCCCAATTTTTGCGCCACGCGTTCAACGACTGTCGGCTGACCCATCGGCTGACGTGCCGAGTGAACTTGGGCGGGCACACCAGCAACACCCACTGGGTGGGCTGGTCTGCGTTTTTCATAGGCGCCACCATTTGCAAGGCGTACTCGGCGTCGTTGACAACCACAATGATCTTTTCCATGATGAAGTTCTCCTTTGAAATTGGTAATACTCAACAACTCAAGAAACCAGGCCAGTGGATTTGTCGGTGCCTTCTTGCGCGCGTCGCGCGCTCCACCATCCCCACCCCAGCACACCGGCAACAGCCGCGACATAGGTGCCAATGCGTGCGATTTCGTGCACCACACCTGCGGGATCAAACAGAGGATCTAGCAGCGGTTCACCCACAATCATCTTGGCAGCGGTGAAGGCCAACACAGCAGCACCCAGCTTGATGATCACCGGGAAGCGCTCAATCAGGCGCAACACAAACGAACTGCCCAAGACCACGATGGGGATACTGATCAGCAGACCAATGATCACGAGTTCAATAGCGCCATGGGCGGCGCCTGCGACACCCAGCACGTTGTCGATGCCCATCAGTGCATCCGCAATCACAATGACCTTCATGGCGCCCCAAAAGGACGTGGCCACAGGGCCATCATGGCTGTCGGTCGAGGTGTCTGCCAGCAGCCGGTAAGCGATCCACAGCAAGCCCAGGCCGCCGGCCAGCATCAGACCCGGGATCTTCAGCAGCCAAACCAAACCGACGGTCATGAGAGATCGCACGGCGATGGCACCGAGCGTTCCCCAAAAAACCGCCTTTTTTTGCAGATGGGGGGGTAGATTTCTGGCAGCCAACGCAATCACGATGGCGTTGTCACCGGCCAGTACAAGGTCAATGAGGATGATCGCCAGCAAGGCAGACCACCACGGGGTAGAAAAAAGCTCCATTCGAACTCCTGGTTGATCGTCTTCTCAACCTGGTTCGGACACACTCGATGTCAACAGGCCTTCACGTCAAGTGAAGGCCGTGTGCAAGCACCTCCGTGTGCCTGAAACAGGCAACCGGTCGAAGGTCTTGCTCAGCATGGAGTGATGATTGTGTTACCCAACAGACCGGAAGATACCCTTCGAAATGACGATCTGTTGACGCTTTGGCTGCAGTCTTGTGAAAGACCGATTCAGCCAGAGCGGGAGCTACTCCCCTTCAAAGCTGAATTTATAAGATCGGGCAGGGGCTGGCAATGGGGATTTCCATATTTTTCGTAGAGATTTCGGGATCGTAACTTCGTTTTTTTCGAAGTCAAAATCACTTTCTCTGTAGGATTTGTTGCACCAGAGGATGGTGCCGTCCACGATTTGAGTGAATGACGTAGATGTCTTCCATCACATCAGTTTTCCCCAGCGCTTGCATACCGGGCATCAGTGACAAGTCTTGTGCGCCCAGGCCACTGATAGGAAACACCCCCATTCCCCGCCCAGAAAACAAGGTCATCAGCGCGCTGTCCTCGAACTCTCCCACGATATTGGGCGTCAGGGCATGTGCACTGATCCATCGATCCAAAGACGCGCGAATAGGTGCGTGGCGGGTGGGAATCAGAACCGGCAATTCATTGAGACAGGCCGGAAAATTCTTGCGGGTCTTTGCCGTGACCCAAGCCGAAGGGCCATACCAATAGACGTCAGACGACATCAACAGGCGACTGGAAAGTCGAAGATTCGGGTTGGGCGGTGCGCTTTGTCCGGCCAACACCACATCGAGATGGTGAAGCGCCAGTTCTGCCATGAGCTGTTCGAACTCCCCTTCATGGCAAATCAGCCTTAAACCAGGGGTATGCAGCACGGGGTCAAGGAGCGTGTGAGCAGCCAATTTGGACAAACCGTCGGACAAACCAATGGACAGTCTGATGGCCGGACCACTGGCCGCATAGGCCACTTCGCCAGGAATTTTTTGTCCGATCTGGAAGATTTCATCGGCCCGCTCATAGGCAGCTTGTCCGGCATCGGTCAAACTCAAACTGCGACCCTCGGGCTTGAACAGCTGATGCCCGAGGGATTTTTCCAACTCTCGGACCTGCACACTGATGGTTTGTATGGCCATGTCCAAGCGCTGGGCCGCCCTGGCCATGCTCCCCTCTTTGGCCACCACCCAAAAGTAATACAAATGTCGGTAATTCAGATGGCTCATGTCGTCAGTCCAGATCAGGCTATGGGGCTGCGTCAACCCAACAGGCGGGGATTTTTAGCCAGTGTAGAAAAAACAGTTTATATAAAAAGCAGATTTAAATTGAATTTAAATTCGTTTTTTACTGATTCTTAGCATCGCCCACGTTGTCTAGCGCGCCCCCATCGACTGCTGCAGATGTCGCTTGAAGGCACTCGCCACAGGCGAGAGTTGTTGGCCCGTGTGATGCACCACATGCCAGGCCGACGGCAGAGGAAACCCCTCCACATCCACCACCGTGACACCGTGCTCCTTGCTCATCCCGTGCAAGGCATGTTGTGAGATCAAACCCAGTCCAAGCCCGCCCGCGACAG
>JACCEB010002693.1_pt1 | contig 17109 bp, 19 predicted proteins | sample 7454761 | NCBI WGS metagenome assembly JACCEB01 (sample SAMN15323454, study PRJNA562643) | freshwater metagenome | isolation source: river surface water | place: USA:Blue River Watershed | collected 2017-08-18 | reverse complement strand
CTCGCGCAGTTGCTGATCTTGGGCCAGAAAAGTAGAAAGCTTGGCTTCTTTGAGGGGCAAGGCCCATGGCTCTGCCAAGTGATCGGTGCTTGGATTGCCGGCGCCGCTGGTGCTGTTGCCCGTAACGCCTCTGGCCAACGCGTCTTCTCTCAAAATGAGCCGAGACCAATCTAATGCGCCGTTCAACAGCCAAGATGCCTGCACCCTGTGCCGCTCTGCACTTTCCACCTCCACATGCTTCCATTGCTGCCACAAAGCCACACTGGCCAACGTGGCCACCAAGGTGACCACCAGCATGGCGCTGATCAAGGCTGCGCCGCGCTGGGCGTGCTTGCTGGCAGTGGTGTTCAGCCTTCTCATTGTTTGTTCACCGTGAAGGTGGGGCGAACCCAGTCCAAGGTCAGCTTGCCTTGGACTTGCGCGCTTTCTGCCAAATCAATGACCAAACGGATGCCTTCTGGCAAGGCCGCCGCGCTGTTTGGCGGGCTCAATGCCGGGTTGTTTCCCGCGCTTGAAAGTGGGTTGCTCCAAGCACCGTCGCGGTGGTAATAAATTTGCCAGCTTCGAATGGCATGAATCACAACTTCATGCGCATTGTTGGGCAGCGGCTTGCCAGCCGACTCGCCCCAAATTTGCGCTTGGCTCCAAGCTTGGGCCCACACGTCGCGTTGCGTGAGGGGCGCAGATTGCCATCGCGTCCACTGGCCATTGCCCAGGGTCCATGCCACCACTTGCATGCCTGCTTGAGGATCTTGCGAATGCTGGCGCGTGATGCGCAGCACACGGCCATCCCAATCGAGTGCAGGGATGTTTGGCAAGCTCACCATGTTGTCCAGATCGACTCGCCATTGCGCCAAACCCACTTGCCAAGTTTGGTTGGCATCGCTGCGTGTTTGCAGCGCCACTTGCGCTTTGGACATGCCCTCCAAGCCACGCCAAGAAATGAGTGCCATCAGTGCCAAGATGGCACTGGCCACCAAGACCTCAATCAAGGTAAATCCCGCCATGGGGCCGGCGCGGTTGTGGGGTTTGGGATCAGCGCGGCGCATCAATTTCGCCCCATCACGGTGGACAATTGCAGCAAGGGCGTGCTGTCTGATCCGCTGCGCTGAACCACCCTGGCATCCACGCGTCTGAAGTTGGGGTTGGGTGTGACTTGCACTGTTAAATTGACTTGCAACTCAATGCCCGCCTGCAAACAACTGGTGCTGCTCTCACCCACAGGTGGCACTTGCCTCGAAAGACGCAGGCGGCTGAACTCGTTCTCAGCACACATTTGGGCCAGCCATTGTGTCGACTGGCGCGTTGCATTTTTGCTCAGTGCATCGGTCGAGCGCAAACCGGCCATGAGGGCGATGGCCACAATGCCCAAAGCAACCAACACTTCAATGAGTGTGAAGCCGCTGCTGGCTTTAGGCTTTTGGCTCAAAGGGCTCGATTTGACATTCACGGCGCGGCTCGCCTGACTGCAAATGGTTTGAGCCCATCGGTACTCACCCACAGCTGTGAATCGCGCATTTGCAATCGCACGTTTTGCGGGCCAATGATGGGATCGGGCCCCAAGACCACCAAGCTGTTGGGCGCCACTTGAATTTGTGGCGAGAGCCATTTGTCTGGCAGGGTGTGGATGGGCAAACCATCAAACACAAAACCATTGGGGTTGTTGTCGGTGGTCTGTGGGTACCACTTCACGGGCATGCCACTGGCTCTGGATCTGGCTCTGGCCGATTCAAACAAGGTGGCCAATCGCTCGGCATCTCGCTCGAGCACAGTTTGGGCCGAATCGCGCAAACTAAAGCTGACAGCCGCAGTGCCAATGGCAATCAGGGCAATCACCACCAACAACTCAATCAAGGTGAAGCCGTGAGATGAGCGCATTGAAAATTATTGCCAGCTGCCAATGTCTGCATTGACGCCATCGCCGCCCGACTTGCCGTCAGCGCCCCAGGACATCACATCGACTTCGCCTTTCAGCCCGGGATTGAGGTACTGGTAGGGCCGGCCCCAAGGATCGGCAGGCAGTTTGTCCAAGTAGCTTTTCCAGTTGCTGGGTACAGGCTCGGTAGAGGGCCTGACCACCAAGGCTTGTAAGCCTTGCTCTGCAGTAGGAAAGCGCTGGTTGTCTAGCTTGTAGAGTTTGAGGGCTTGCGACAAATTGCCCACGTCGGTTCGGGCGGCCGTGATGCGTGCATCGTCGGCTCGGCCTAAAACATTGGGCACCACCAAGGCGGCCAAGATGCCAATGATGGCCAAAACCACCATCAACTCAATCAAGGTGAAGCCGCGTTGTTGTTTTGCTTTGCGGCCAAGAGGGGCTGCGGTGGTGTTCAGAGTTTGAACATCGGAGGCGGAATTGGGATTTTCTAAATTCATGGCAAAAGGCTCTCTGCTTTTTCTAACACTTCTCCATCATAATCCCCTCATGTTGCAACTTAAACAAGGCAATTCCAAATCCTTCTGGCCCGCGTTCTGTGCGCTGGGGCTTGGGGGCTTGGCCGCCTACACAGCCATTGCTTGGGTGTTGCAAATTCAAAGTATTGCTGTGGCGCCCTCTTCGGTGCCTTCCTCAGTTCAAGGGGCGGCTCAAGCAGGGTCCTCAGCATCCGCCTCGCAAAATGTTCAAAGTGCCTACGTGGCAGCCGCTTTGGGCGCGCCCTTGGCAGCCGATGCCTCAAACGGCGCCAATGCCATGGGCACGGGCGATCACCAATGGACATTGCTTGGCGTGGTGGCAGGTGCTTCAGGCAAGGGCAGTGCTTTGCTTGCAGTGGATGGTCAGCCGCCCAAGGCTTATCGGCCAGGCCAAGAGGTGGCGCCAGGTTGGGTGTTGCATTCAGTAGGCCACAGGCTGGCACGGTTGGCGCCTGCCCAGCAAAAAACGCCCACAGTCACTTTGGAACTGCCCAAAGCCGAACCCTGAGCTTGGGCATTCAAAATTCAGGCAGATTGCTGCAAGAACATCCGGTACACCGGGTTCAGTGTTTCTTCCACGTAGGGGTAGCCCAAGGTGCTTAAGAATTTGTCAAAGGCTTTGTCATCTTTGTCGGGCACCTGCAGGCCTACCAAAATGCGACCGTAATCGGCACCTTGATTGCGGTAGTGAAACAAACTGATGTTCCAACCTGGACGCATCAGGTTCAGAAACTTGAGCAAAGCGCCTGGGCGCTCTGGAAACACAAAGCGCATCAGTCGCTCGTTTTGCGCCAAGCTGGTATGGCCGCCCACCATGTGCCGAATATGCTCTTTGGCCAAATCGTCATGCGTCAGGTCGAGATTGTCAAAACCGTGCTTCTTGAAATTGTTGGAAATTTTGGTGCTTTCGCCTGAGCCTTGCGTGGTCAGGCCCACAAACACATGCGCTTTGGCGGCATCGCTGATGCGATAGTTAAATTCCGTCACATTGCGCGGGCCGCCAGGCAAGTTGCCAATCAGTTCGCAAAAGCGTTTGAAACTGCCGCGCTCTTCCGGAATGGTGACGGCAAAAATGGCTTCGCGTTCTTCACCCACTTCGGCCCGCTCTGCCACAAAGCGCAAGCGGTCAAAGTTCATGTTGGCGCCGCACAAAATGGCCGCGTAGGTTTCGCCTTTGGTTTTGTGCTTGGCCACATACTGTTTGATGGCTGCCACAGCCAGTGCACCCGCGGGCTCCACAATTGACCTGGTGTCTACAAACACGTCTTTGATGGCGGCGCACACGGCGTCTGTGTCGACTGTCATGTAGTCGTCTACCAAGCCGCGCGTTACGCGAAAAGTTTCTTCGCCCACCAGCTTGACAGCCGTGCCATCGGAGAACAAACCCACATCGTTCAAAGTGACGCGTTTTTTGGCCGTTACCGATTGGATCATGGCGTCGGAGTCGTTCATTTGCACGCCAATGACTTTGATGTCGGGGCGCACAGCTTTGATGTAATTGGCCACACCAGAAATGAGCCCGCCGCCACCAATGGCCACAAACACGGCATCCAAGCGGCCTTGGTGCTGGCGCAGCATTTCCATGGCAATGGTGCCTTGGCCCGCAATGACTTCAGGATCGTCAAAGGGGTGCACAAAAGTCAGGCCCATTTTTTTCTCGAGCAGGGCCGCATGCTTGAAGGCATCGGAATAGCTGTCGCCAATCAAGACCACCTCACCACCCAAGGCTTTCACCGCTTCAATTTTGACTTGAGGTGTGGTGATGGGCATCACAATGACCGCGCGGCATCCCAGCTTGCTGGCGCCCAAGGCCACGCCTTGTGCATGGTTGCCTGCAGACGCGCAAATGACGCCCTTTTTGAGTTTGGCTGGCGTGAGGTGTGCCATCTTGTTGTAGGCGCCGCGCAGCTTGAAGCTGTGCACGGGTTGCTGGTCTTCGCGCTTGAGCAAGACGGTGTTGTGCAGCCGCTTGCTTAAGTTTTGCGCGGGCTCCAAAGCCGATTCGGTGGCAACGTCGTAAACGCGTGCGTTCAGAATTTTTTTGAGGTAATCGGCAGGTTTGAGATTTTTCGCAGTCATACCCGAATGATAGCGGGCGAAAAAAATGCCCCGGGTCTTGCGACTCGGGGCAAATCCACCTTTTCGGAGGGTGGAGGAGACAAAGGGTTCGGGCTGATTTGGATAAAAAAGCACGACTGTTCGAAATTTTACATAAATATTGCTGCGGTGCAATACTTTTTCAAAAGCTTTACGATCCAGATCAAGCTAATCTTAAAAATGTGAAGAAAGAGTAACTCAAAATGGAATGCACAGTGAGTTGGACTGGCGCCTCGGGCGCGCGCTCAGGCATGGGATTTGTGGCCGAAACAGGCAGCGGCCATGTGTTGGTCATGGACGGCGCCCCCGATGCCGCCAAGCCCGAAAACGGCGGCCAAAACTTGGCCCCTCGGCCCATGGAAACGGTATTGGCAGGCACCGGCGGTTGTACGGCTTACGATGTGGTGCTGATTTTGAAGCGTGGCCGGCACGATGTGCAGGGCTGCTCAGTGAAGCTCACCTCCGAAAGAGCCGACACCGACCCCAAAGTGTTCACCAAAATTCACATGCACTTCACGGTCAAGGGCAAAGGCATACCGGCCTCCGCGGTAGAGCGGGCAGTAGCCATGAGCCACGAAAAATACTGCTCGGCCAGCATCATGTTGGCCAAGACCGCAGAAATCACCACCAGCTTTGAGCTCATTCAAATGTGATGTGCCACAGTGGTCATCACTTTGGCTGAAGCACCCATGAGGCGCTTCACAGGCTCGGGCAATTCAAGCGCACCCGACTTTTGAGCCATGCGCGCATGCGCAGCTTCGTCGGTCTTCATTTGGGCCACGATGGCTCTGGAGGCCATGTCGTTGGCAGGCAAATGCGACAAGTGCTCCGCCAAGTGGGCTTCCACTTGGTTTTCTGTTTCAACCACAAAGCCCAAGCTGAGCTTGTCGCCGCCCAGCTTGCCAGCGGCATAGCCAATGGCAAAAGAACCGGCATACCAAATGGGATTGAGCAAGGAGGGGCGGCTGTTCAATTGTTCCAAGCGCTCTGCAGTCCATGCCAAATGATCGGTTTCTTCCCGGCAAGCGGCATCGAGCTTGGCGCGCAGGGCAGGGTCTTGGCAGGCCAGCGCTTGACCGGTGTACAGGGCTTGGGCGCAAATTTCGCCCACATGGTTGACACGCATGAAGGCGGCAGAAAGCGACTTTTCGGCCTCTGTCAGCTCTGACGGTTCTTGGGGGGCCAGCATTTGGCCATCTGCCTGCGCTTGCAACAGCCTTTGCGGCCTGGGCATGGGCCTCGATGCCTTGGGTTTTGCAAAGAGGGTGCGCAAGGCGCTGTCGGCGGCAAGGATCAAAGCATCGGCATTCATGGGAAGAAGTTTAGCCCGCTTGTTGTGCTTAAGCAACAAAATACCCTGCTTTATGGTGATTTTCTTTGCAGACTGGTCTGACCTCTGGTGCAATAGCCACAACTTCCACAACGGAGGTTAGCTCAAGATTCAGTGGCCAGCGCTTTTGCCGGCTGCGTAAATTGGGACCTTGTTAAACCTTGGAGAACTTTTCAAATGAAAAAAACCCTGATTGCATTGGCAGCTTTGGCCGCTACAGCTTCTTTCGCTCAATCTACTGCAACCATTTCCGGTAACCTGGACTTTGCTTCAGTGAACGTTGGAGGCACACAAGCTGCTTCTAAAGGTTCCACAATCACAACAGGTTTTGGTACATCCACAACCAGCGTTTTGCGCTTCATCGCTGTTGAAGACCTCGGTGGCGGCATGAAAGCTACTGCTCAATACAACTTTGACCCACGTTCATTGGCCAACGACGCTCTTGGCAACACACTGAATTCAGCCACTGCTCCTACAGCCAACACCACCACAGGTTTGAGCCGTGACGAGTTGTTCGTTGGTTTGTCTGGTGGTTTCGGTAACATCCGTTTGGGTTCACCTAACTCCATCGGCCTGAACGCATGGCAGCCTTCTTCATCATTGGGCACCGGCATTGGTTCTGGTTACACCGGCGCTGGCAGATCTGGCACCATGACTAACTCATTCGTGCAAACGCGTTACAACCGTTCAGTTCGCTATGACAGCCCTGTGATGGGTGGTTTCCAAGTGGCCGTGTTGTACGCCGCTGGTAACGATCAGCCTGCGCAAGCAGCATCAAGCGCTGCTGCTGGTACTTTGACAGCTCAGCAAATCCCCAACGGCCGTCAAGCCACTGAAATCGGTTTGCGTTACGCTGCAGGTCCTTTGACATTGGCTTACGCCAACGTGGCTCAAGGTGCTCAAACCAACGCAACTGGCTGGTACAGCTCAACCACTTTGGTTAACGCTGCCAAGACTTCTGCCAACGTGTTCAGCGCTTCCTACACCATGGGCGCAACCACATTGCACGCTGGTATGAACGACGGTAACCGTTTGGCTGCCGGTACAGGCGGCGTGGCTGTTGACAGCAAAGGCTCCAACATTGGTATCACCCACAACATCGGCGCCATTGGCCTGATGGCTAACATGCGCAACCAAAAGGTTGGCACAGTGGAATCCAAAGTATCTGGTTTCCGTGCTGACTACAACTTCAGCAAGACAACTGCTGCTTACATTGGTTACGAGAAGTACGACAACGGTGCTGCTTCTGCCAACGAGACAACAGCCGCTTCTATCGGTCTGCGCAAGTCGTTCTAATTCCCTGCTGGCGTAAGCCAGTTGAGAGTTAAACAAATTAAAAACCCACTGTGGCAACACGGTGGGTTTTTTTGTCTGCCATTATTTGTGGCATATTTCAGCCTAGAAAAATGTCAATGGAGCGTTTATGTCGTTTGAAAATTTAAGTCGTCGCGATCACCTCAAGTGGATGGGCGCTACCGGTTTGTCTGCTGCAGGCTTTCCAGCGCTGGGTCAAACCAGCAACTGGCCCGAAAAAGCCGTGAGGTGGATAGTTCCCTTCGCACCGGGCGGTACCTCTAGCATTGTGGCGCGCTCCATTGGTGCCGAGCTCACCAAGCAGTTGGGTGTGCCTTTCGTCATTGACAACAAAGGTGGCGGTGGCGGCGTGCCTGCCATGCAAGAGGCCCTGCGTGCACCGGCCGATGGTTACACCATTGTCATGAGCCACATTGGCTTGATGGCGGTCAACCCCCTCATTTACCCAGACAGCGGCTACGACGTCAACAAAGACTTCACTTCAGTCACTTTGCTGTCTCGTGTGCCCAGTTTGTTTGTGGTGCACAAAGATGTGCCTGTGAAAGACTTCAAGTCTTTCGTGGCATATGTCAAATCCAAACCAGGCCAACTCAATTACGCTTCTGCGGGCAATGCCAGTGCCGGCCATTTGGCCGTTGAAGCTTTGAAAGTGGCCACGGGCATGTTTATCACGCACATTCCTTACCGCGGCACTGGCCCTGCGCTAAACGATGTGTTGGCTGGCCGCATTGAGTTCATGTCTGCAGGCACGCCCGCCTTGCTGCCACACATCAAGAGCGGCGCTTTGCGCTGCATTGCCGTGGGCACCACACAGCGCATTCCCGTGTTACCCGATGTGCCCACCGTGGCTGAGCTGGGTTACAAAGACTTTGAAACTGTTCAGTGGTACGGCATTACGGTGCGCAATGGCACGCCGGTAGAAATCATCAACAAGTTGCAACAAGAGTGCGCCAAAACCATGAAGGCGCCCGAAGTGATCAAACGCAATGAAGCCGAAAGCGCCATTCCTGGGGGTGGCACGCCTGCTGAATACGCAGCGTTCATTGCCAGAGAGCAAGCTCGCTGGAAGACTGTGGTTGAACGCGCCCAAATTAAACCCAATTAAGCCAATTTAAATTGGTTTGATTCATCCAGCAAATACAGCCCACCACATGACACTGCCGCAAGTTGATCGATGGGGATGGGCTGTTTGCTTGGCTGCTGCATGGGCCTTGAGTGGATGCAGCAGCTTGCAGCCTAGCGCCCCCAAACTGGTTTCTCAGGTACCCGCCACTTGGCAACCAGAAGATCAATTGAAGTGGGAGTCTGTGAAGATTCCAGGCAAACTGGCAACAGAGTATTCGCTGGTGCGAGTCAACAACCGCAGCAAGCTCAAGGCCAATGCGCAGGCTTCTGCCAGCATGTTGCGCCAAGATGTGCACATCGAGCCCGAGCGTTTGAACGCCTTGAGTTTTTCTTGGCAAATTCAAAAGTTGATTGCAGAGGCCGACATGTCGCAGCGAGAAACTGAAGACTCGCCAGTCAGGCTGGTTTTGGCTTTTGATGGCGACCGCAGTCAGTTTTCAGCCAAAAACGCCATGCTGAGCGAGCTCTCACATGCGCTGTCGGGCAGACCCATGCCCTATGCCACGCTCATGTATGTGTGGTGCAACCAACGACCTGTAAACTCGGTCATTCACAACCCCCGAACAGATCGAATTCGCAAAATGGTGGTTGAGTCGGGGCCGCAGCGAGTCAATCAATGGATTTCCTACGAACGCAATATTCGGGCGGATTATGAAAAGGCCTTTGGTGAGCCACCAGGCGCCTTGATTGGCATTGCCATCATGACCGACACCGACAACACGCGCAGCCATGCCCAAGCTTGGTATGGCCCTATTTCCCTGTTGCCCTGAAGTGAAATGGGGATTCCCCTCTGTCCATACCGGACTTGTTTGTTGCATAGTTCAGAGTCATTTTCAGGGAAATGAATGTTTGCTTTTATATTACAGCGCCTCATCCAGGCCGTCATGGTCATGGTCTCGGTGGCCTTCATTGCCTTTTTGTTGTTTCAATACGTGGGCGATCCCGTTTTGTTCATGTTGGGACAAGATGCGACGCAAGATCAAATTGATGCACTTCGCAAAGACTTGGGGCTAGACCAATCTTTCCTTGTGCAGTTTGGCCACTTTTTGTGGAACGCTGTTCAAGGTGAATTTGGCATCAGTTTGCGGCAAGGTGCCAAAGTGTCTCAGCTCATTGCCGATCGCTTTCCTGCCACCTTGGAGTTGGCTTTGATTGCTGCGGGCTTGGCGCTGTTGTTGGGCATTCCCATGGGTGTGTATGCGGCACTTCGACGTGGCAGCTTGTCGAGCCAATTGCTCATGACCTTTTCTCTCTTGGGCGTGTCGCTACCTACTTTCCTCATTGGCATTTTGCTCATATTGTTTTTTGCCGTGCTGTTGGGATGGTTCCCCAGTTTTGGCCGGGGTGATGTGGTGAAACTTGGTTGGTGGAGCACGGGGCTGCTGACCGCCAAAGGCTGGCAACACATTGTGTTGCCGGCTCTCACGCTCACTGTTTTTCAGCTCACCCTGATCATGCGCTTGGTGCGCGCCGAAATGTTGGAAGTGCTGCGCACCGACTACATCAAATTTGCCCGCGCTCGCGGCTTGTCAAACCGTTCCATTCATTTTGGCCATGCCCTTAAAAACACACTGGTGCCTGTTATGACCATCACCGGTTTGCAATTGGGAGGCCTCATTGCCTTTGCCATCATCACAGAAACCGTGTTTCAGTGGCCCGGCATGGGCTTGCTGTTTATCCAAGCCGTGACGTATGCCGATGTGCCGGTCATGGCGGCTTACTTGTGTCTCATCGCGCTCATCTTTGTGGTGATCAATCTCACGGTCGACTTGCTTTACTTTGCAGTCGATCCACGATTGCGCGTGGGTAAAGTTGGCGGGCATTGAAGCGAATGCGCTGGCGCATGGCCACACACCCTACATCCCTTTAGAAAGATTCAGACGGCATGTCCAATCCTATTTCCCGTTGGCTGAGCAGCGATGTGGGTTACAGCTTCCGGCAATCCAAAACCGCCATGGTGGCGGCGTTCATTGCGTTCGTGTTTATTTTTTGCGCGGTCTTTGCAAAGTGGATTGCCCCTTACGACCCCTTTGATGCCGCCTCACTTGAACTCATGGACTCACGCTTGCCGCCCGCTTGGTCTGCCGAGGGCAGCGCCAAATATTTGCTTGGCACTGACGACCAAGGCCGCGATATTTTGTCGGCCCTCATGTATGGCACCCGCGTTTCTTTGGTGGTGGGCGTGTCTTCTGTGTTGCTCTCCATCTTTGTCGGTGTGAGTCTTGGTTTGATCGCAGGCTTTCGCGGTGGCTGGCTCGATGCGTTTCTCATGCGTTTGTGTGATGTCATGCTGTCATTTCCTGCCATCTTGGTGGCCTTGCTCATTGCCGGTGTGGGGCGTGCGCTGTTTCCCAATGCCGACGACTCTTTGGCGTTTGGCGTTTTGATCATTTCAATTTCACTCACGGGCTGGGTGCAATATGCGCGCACGGTTCGCGGCACCACTTTGGTGGAGCGCAACAAAGAGTATGTACAAGCCGCCAGAGTCACTGGCGTGGCGCCCCTTCGCATCATGCTGCGCCATGTGCTGCCCAATGTGCTGGGGCCTGTCACAGTGCTGGCCACCATTCAAGTAGCCTCCGCCATCATTACTGAGGCCACCCTCTCATTTTTGGGTGTGGGTGTGCCGCCTACTTCGCCGTCACTGGGCACACTCATTCGCATTGGCAACGACTTTTTGTTTTCAGGGGAGTGGTGGATCACCATCTTCCCAGGTGTGACGCTGGTGCTCATTGCCTTGTCAGTTAATTTGTTGGGCGATTGGCTGCGTGATGCCCTGAACCCTCGTTTGCGTTAATTTGTTTGATTCAAGCGACGTGTTTAAAGAGAGTCCTATTTCATGAGTTTGTTACAAGTTCAAAATTTGGTGGTGGAGTTTCCCAGCCGGCACGGCACCTTGCGTGCGCTCGATGAAATCTCATTTGAAATTGCACCCGGCGAAATCTTGGGTGTGGTGGGCGAGTCTGGCGCTGGCAAGTCCCTCACGGGCGCGTCCATCATTGGGTTGCTAGAGCCGCCAGGCCGCATTGCCTCGGGTCAAATTTTGTTGGAAGGCCAGCGCATTGACCAACTCAACAACGACCAAATGCGCAGCATACGCGGCCGCAAGATTGGTGCTATTTTTCAAGACCCGCTCACCTCTTTGAACCCTCTGTATTCGGTGGGCAAGCAGTTGACCGAGACCATTCAGGCCCACTTGCCTGTGTCAGACCAAGAGGCGCGGCAGCGTGCCATTGGCCTGTTGCAAGACACTGGCATTCCAGCCGCCGCCGAGCGCATTGACCATTACCCACACCAATTCTCGGGTGGCATGCGTCAGCGGGTGGTCATTGCCTTAGCGCTAGCTGCCGAGCCCCAATTGATTGTGGCCGATGAGCCCACCACAGCATTGGACGTGTCCATTCAAGCGCAGATCATTAGCCTCTTGAAAAACATTTGCAAAAAACGCGGTGCAGCCGTGATGCTCATCACGCACGACATGGGTGTGATTGCCGAAACATGCGACCGTGTGGCCGTCATGTATGCTGGGCGCATTGCCGAGATTGGGCCGGTGCACCAAGTGATCAACCATCCTGAGCACCCTTACACCGTGGGCTTGATGGCTTCTATTCCAGACATGGACGTTGACCGTGAACGCCTGAACCAAATTGATGGCGCCATGCCGCGCCTCACTGCCATTCCCAAAGGCTGCGCATTCAATCCTAGATGTCCGCAAGTTTTTGAGCGTTGCCAACAAGAGCGCCCCAATTTAGCCGCAGTGGCAAGAGGGGGGCAAAACACCCCAACCCAGGTGGCCTGTTGGCTGCATCAAGCCAACGCATTGGAGGGTGTGTGATGAGTGTTCAACAGTCTTCCCAAGCCTTGGTTGTGGCCCGTGACCTGGCCAAAACATTTGACGTCTCTGCACCCTGGCTCAGCCGCGTCATTGAGCGCAAGCCCCGCCAATTGCTCAAAGCTGTTGATGGTGTGAGCTTTGAAATTGAGCGTGGTAAAACCTTGGCCTTGGTGGGCGAGTCCGGCTGCGGCAAAAGCACGGTTGCACGCTTGCTGGTGGGCCTTTATGAACCCACACGCGGTGCCTTGAGCTTTGATGGCCAAGACGCCTACGCGGCTTTCAAATCTAGCGATGCCAAGGCCATGCGCAAGCGCATCCAAATGATTTTTCAAGACCCCTACGCCAGCTTGAATCCAAGGTGGACGGTTGAAGCCATTGTGGGCGAACCCCTGCACGAACACGGCCTCATCAAAGACCAGCAAGAGCTGAAAGACCGCGTGGCCGAATTGCTCAAGTCGGTGGGCTTGTCGGCGCTGGACATGGTGAAGTACCCACACCAGTTTTCTGGCGGTCAGCGTCAGCGTATTTCCATTGCACGTGCGTTGGCCACTGCCCCCGATTTTTTAGTCTGCGACGAACCTACCTCGGCTTTGGATGTGAGCGTGCAAGCCCAAGTGCTCAACATCATGAAAGATTTGCAGCGTGAACGGGACCTGACTTATTTGTTCATTTCGCACAATCTGGCGGTGGTCAGGCATGTGAGCGACAAAGTGGGCGTGATGTATTTGGGGCAACTGGTGGAGTTGGCAGACAAGCACACCTTGTTTGACAATCCGCAGCACCCTTACACGCGCATGCTGCTCGATGCCATTCCAAAAATGAAAGACACCGGCCGCGCACGCACGCCGGTTCAAGGCGAGGTTCCCAATCCGCTCAATCCACCACCGGGCTGCAGTTTCAATCCGCGGTGCCCTCTGGCCAATGCCAGATGCAAAACAGAGCGCCCTGTGTTGAAAGACCTCAACGGGATCAAAATTGCTTGTCACGCCGTAGAAGAGGGGCGCCACTGAGACCCAAAAAAAAGACACCCGAAGGTGTCTTTTAGCTTGGCACAGTGATTTATTTCACAGTGACGAAGAACATCTTTGGCGCGTCGTTGGAGTTGTGCGTCATAGTGACGTTTTTCTTCATGGCCCAAGGGCGCATTTGGTGGTGCAAAGGAATGACCAAGACTTCATCGCGGGCGATGGTGAGGCCTTCTTTGATCATAGCGTCGCGCTTGGCTTTGTCAGTTTCAGTTTTCATGGATTCAACCAAAGCGTCAAGTTTGGCATTGCTCACTTTGGAATAGTTGAAGCTGCCATCTGCGCCTTGTGTGCGTGTCATGACCAAAGACTGCAATGAGTATTGAGCGTCGTAGGTGGCAACGCCCCAACCAAGCAGGTAAGCGCTGGTGTCGAAGTTTTGGACTTTTGCAATGAAAGGACCAAAGTTCACTGCGTTGAGTTTGGTCTTGATGCCAATGCGAGCCCACATGTTCACAACAGCCTGACAAATTTCTTCGTCGTTGACGTAGCGATTGTTGGGGCAGTCGAGGGTAAATTCAAAACCATTGGGGTAGCCAGCGTCAGCCAACAATTTCTTGGCGCCTTCAGCGTCGGCGGGAGCCACTCTGTCGAGGTCGGCTGTATGGCCGTTCACGCCAGGGGCCACCAAAATGCTGGCAGGAATGGACAAGCCGCGCATGATGCTGCGCTGAATGGCAGCGCGATCAATGGCCATGCTCATGGCTTTGCGAACACGCACATCCTTGAAAGGATTCTTACCCTTAGGGCCATATTTCAACTCGTCGCTGCCCATGTCCAAACCAAAGAAGATGGTTCTGACTTCGGGGCCGTCCAACACAGACAGCGTGGAAGTGTTGCGCAGGCGTGCAACGTCTTGCGTGGGCAAGTCGGTCACGGCATCGACGTTACCAGCCAAAAGAGCAGCGATGCGAGTGGGATCCGATTTGATGGGGGTGTAGACCACATCAGTGACGTTGCCTTGGAGCTTATCCCACCACGCTTTGTTGTGCGTCATGACCAGCTTTTGGTCGGGCTGCCACTCTTTGATGACATAAGGGCCTGTGCCGTTGGTGTTGTTGGAAGCAAAAGTAATTTCTTTGGCTTTGTAGTCTTGAACTTTTTCTGACTTGTTCTTGGTGGCCCAACTTCTGCTCATGATGTAGAACGTTGTGAAGTTGTTGAACATGGTGGGGTTGGGTTTGTCCAAGATGACGTCCAAGGTGTGGTCGTCCACCTTTTTCATTTCTTTGACGCCAGCCACATAAATGCCCATGGTGCCTTGAGGCTGACGAATGCGATCGAATGAGAAGACGACGTCGTCGGCAGTGAAGTTGGAACCGTCATGAAACTTCACGTTTTTGCGCAAATTGAAACGCACTGTTGTGGGATTGACGTTGGACCAGCTGGTGGCCAATGCTGGCTCAACTTTGTAATTCTTGTCGTAGCGCACCAAGCCTTCGTAGGCATGGCCAACGATGTTGTTGGTGGTAGCGTGGTTTTGGGAGTGGGGGTCGAGCGTCAAGATGTCATTTTGAGCGGCCCATTTGAGTTCTACAGCTTGCGCGCCAGTAAAGCCTAGCAAGGTGGTCGATACACCCACAGCCAGCGTAAGCCAGCGAGAGGTTTTGAGGAAGCGTTGGTACATGCTAAATCCTGTCGTAGTTGAGTGACAAACCATTCTAGGGGACTGGCATGTCCAATCGCAAGTGAAATCAGGGTAATTGCCCAGTGGGAAAAGGTCAGATTTATCGGTTTTAATGTGATCTTTGCAGTCACGGGCGGGTCATTTATGAATGCGATCTTGTTTCAGTCGGCCAATGTGCTGGATGTGGCGTCTTTGCAGCTCAAAACAGGGCAAGACGTTTGGGTAGAAAACGGCATGATCAAGTCCGTTGGGCCCCATCAAGCCGACGTGTTCATTGCCTCGGGCACCAAGGTGATCAAAGCCGAGGGCAAAACACTCATGCCGGGCATGATCGACTGCCACGTCCATGTGATTGCAGCCCACCTGAACCTCAACACCACGGCCAATCAGCCCAATGTGTTTGCCACTTTGCGTGCCTTGCCCATCATGAAGGGCATGCTCATGCGCGGTTTCACCACCGTGCGCGATGCTGGCGGCGGCGATTGGAATTTGGCAGAAGCCACACGCACCGACATGGTGGAAGGCCCCCGTATTTTTGCTTCCGGCCGTGCGCTGTCGCAAACCGGTGGCCACGGCGATGGCCGCCCGCGCAGTGATGTGATTGAGCCTTGCGGTTGTTCCAGCAGAGTGGGCGCATTGGCCCGCGTGGTGGATGGCGTTGACAACGTGCGATTGGCGGTGCGCGAAGAAATCATGAAGGGCGCCAATCAAATCAAGATCATGGCCTCAGGCGGCGTGGCGTCACCCAACGACCCGATTCATTACCTGGGCTATTCGGAAGCCGAAATTAGAGCCATTGTGGAGGAGGCCGAACACGCGGGTACCTATGTGATGGCGCATGCCTACACCCCCAAGGCCATCCACCGGGCGGTGGCCTTTGGTGTGCGCAGCATTGAGCACGGCAACTTGATCGATGAAGCCACCGCCAATTTCATGGCCGAAAAAAATGCATACATGGTGCCCACCTTGATCACCTACGAAGCCTTGGCCAATGAAGGCGAAAGCCTTGGACTGCCTGCCGTGTCGGTGGCCAAAATTGAAACAGTTCGCAGCCAAGGCCAAAAGGCTTTGGAACTCTTGGCCAAGGTAGGAGTCAAGATGGCGCTGGGCTCCGATTTGTTGGGTGAATCTCACCGCCATCAGTCTGAAGAATTGCGCATTCGTGCCAGTATTTTGGGCAATGGCGCGGCTTTGCAGCAAGCCACGCTCAATGCCGCTGAATTGATCAACATGTCGGGTCAGTTGGGTGTGGTGAAAGCTGGTGCCATTGCCGACTTGTTGCTGGTCAATGGCAATCCACTGAACGACATCTCTTGCTTGTTAGGCCAAGGCGATCACATCGAGGTGATTGTGAAAGACGGCAAGGTTTACAAGCAGGCCTAAGGCCTGCCAAATCAGGTGTAGCGCTTGTTGCGCAAATTGTTTTTCATTTCGCGCAGGGCGGGTTGCAATGACTCGCCAATTCGCAAAGCCACAGTGGTGGCCAAAATGTCAATGATCAGCAAATGCAACAGCCGCGAAACCATGGGGCTGTAACGATCGTAGCTTTCAGGGTGATCGGCGGTCAGGTGAATTTGGCCGGCTGTGGCCAAAGGCGAGCCACTTGATGTGATCACAATGGTGGTAGCCCCCCGTTTGCGAGCAATGTCAGCGGCATCCATCAAATCGCGGGTGCGACCCGAGTTGGAAATGACCACCACACAATCGCCTTTGCCCAACATGGAGGCGCTCATCACTTGCATGTGGCCATCGCTGTAGGCAATGGTGTTCATGCCCAGGCGAAAAAATTTGTGCTGTGCGTCTTGCGCCACGATGCCAGAGTTGCCCACGCCATAAAACTCAATGCGCTTGCCGGTGCTGTGGGTTTCTGCCAAAGCTTGCACGGCCATGTCTAAGGCAAAAGAAGAGGCATCGTTGCGGTATTTTAAAAATGCCGCCACCGTGTTGTCGATGACTTTAACTGCCACATCGCTGGTTTTGTCGTCGGCATCGACGCTGCGGTGAATGAAGGGCACGCCCTCACTCACACTGCCCGCCAGCTTCAGTTTGAAATCGGACAGACCGTCGTAGCCCACACTTCGGCAAAAGCGCACCACGGTGGGTTTGCTCACGTGTGCGCGCTCCGCCAACTCTGTGACGGGCAAATTGGCAAAGGCGCGCGGGTCTTGCAGCACCAACTTGCCAACGCGCTGCTCTGCAGGTGCCAAGGAGGGCAGTGAGGCTTTGATGCGGTCTAGCATGGTTGTAATTTCCCTCCGACCAGCAAAATCCATCGCGCGCAATCATGGCGCTTGAGGCACTCGGTCCCCAAGGGCCAGCGGCATAGTGACGCGGGCCTTGGGTT
>JACCEB010253355.1_pt1 | contig 17131 bp, 11 predicted proteins | sample 7454761 | NCBI WGS metagenome assembly JACCEB01 (sample SAMN15323454, study PRJNA562643) | freshwater metagenome | isolation source: river surface water | place: USA:Blue River Watershed | collected 2017-08-18 | reverse complement strand
GCATCGCCGAGCAGGAGCGCGAGGGGGAGGTTGGCAGTGATCATGACTGGAGCGTTTGTTTTTTGGGCTTAATTGTTGGTTGGAACTCTGGAAGGGAAAGCAGCGGAAAGCGGGGAGCGGCGGTCGTGGATCGCAGGGGGGGATTTGGGGATCGGGGGTTTCCGAGCGCTCGAAGTTCGCGTTCGCCGAGGGAGATTTCAGAGAAAGAAAACGAAGTGGTCGCGAAATAGGTGTGGAGCAACTTGGCCTGTCAACTTACTTTGTGTTTCGGTTACGCGAAATTTTCAGAGGGTACAGTTCGGAGTGAAATCGGACCGGTGATCGAAGGGATTTTCAGGGGTAAGTGGGATGGTCCACGCGAAGTGACGGATCCCTTGAGGATGGCTGCCCGACTAGGAGTCGAACCTAGACAAAACGAGTCAGAATCGTTTGTGCTGCCATTACACCATCGGGCAAAAATATGGGCGTTCGCTGGGAATCCGAACGGTGGAGCCGGCGATGGGATTCGAACCCGCAACCGCCTGTTTACAAAACAGGTGCTCTACCGTTGAGCTACGCCGGCGCACCCGGACGGGGCCGGGATGAACTGTAAAAAACCAAGGGTCCGAAAGCTGGTGGCTCCCCGGGGACTCGAACCCCGAACCTACTGATTAAGAGTCAGCTGCTCTACCATTGAGCTAGGAAGCCGTGAGCGAAGGGCGAAACAACCCTCGTTTGACCGCGGGTTGTCAACTGCGATTTGCCCTGATTTTCCCGAGCGAAAACCTGTGCTGTCGGACCACCGACGGCGCGTCCGCCCGCGTTAGTTTTGTGAGTTGCTTTTCTTTTTCGACGCGGGCTTCGGGTCGAGGTTGGCCGCCAAGTCCTCGGCGGTCACCTTCGACTGCACGCCGGCCGCCGGGACTTCCATCTTCGCCAGCCAGAGGATCGCGTTCAGGACGACGCGGCGGAAATCTTCGTTGCCCCAGTTGGCATGGTAATGTGCGCCGGTGAACCCGAAGCCGCGGCCGCCGTCGGGACGCTCATACGCCCACGAGACGATCTGCGCGTCGCCACGCGCGACCTGCGCGCGCATCTCGGGATTTCCGGAGTGCGGGCCGTCGGGCCGGGAGGTCACGGAAGAATCCGGCACGGCGGCGAGGATGGCCGTGACGCCCTTGCGTCCATCGACGAAGCGCATGTTGAAATACCACTCGTCGCGGATCGTGAACGGCTTCACGCCACGGGTGATCGGGTGTTCGGGCAGGGACTTGAAGTTGGCGTCCCAGTGCGGGTTCACCGACCAGTGCGTCTCGAAAGCGCCGCCGATCATGCGCAGGAATTCCACCTGGCCCTTGTCCTTCGTGGGCTCGACGGCGTAGTGGATGCACCCGATGCCGACCCCGCGTGCGGCGAGTGCGGTGAGGACGGCGAGCCGGTTTTCGGCGAGCGCCAGGTGCTTCACGCCGCCGTCGCAGTACATCACCACCGCGTCGACGCCGGCCAAGGCGGCAGCTTCCCGGGGCCAGCCGTTCAGGGATACCTCGACCTTCAGACCGTTGGTCCCGGCGAGGCACTTTTGAAGCAACAGTACACCGGCGTTGTGTTCGTGCGCGCCGGCGCCGTGGCTCGGCAATCCCGCGACAAGGAGAACTTTCTTGTCGGCGGCCGTTGCGGTTGCAGTCGCCAGCGCGAGGCAGGCGAGCAAAGGGGCGATGATGAAGCGGGGCATGGAGGTGAAAGACCGATTCACGGTGCGCGGACGGCAGCGCCGCGCAATCCGAATGGCGCCGTCGCCTTCGCCGCGCCTCGAACGTACCGCCTTAGAACTGGAGTCCGACGGAAGCCAGGAACGCGCGCGGCTCCCCGTACTGGAACGTCCCGTTGAGGTAGTGTTCGTCGGTGAGGTTGCGGACGTTCAGTCGGAAGTTCGCCGGAATGTTTCCGATCCTCGTGGCGTAACCGGCCATGGCCTCCACCAGCAGCACGGCGTCGCTCTTGATCGGGACCGTCCAACTCGGATGCATGTACGTTTCACCGATCAGGCTCGCGCCACCGCCGACGTACCAGCCGTGCAACTGGCCGCGGCCGAAGGTGTACTTGTTCCAGAACGTGGCGGTGTACTTCGGCACGGACTCAAGGTGCGAGCCGACCTCGCGGGGCTCGGAAGGATTCGAGACCTCGTTCTTCTTAAAGAAGTAGCTGCCGCTCACGAGGGCCTGGTAGCGGGCGGAGGGAGTCCACACCCATTCCGATTCGAGACCGCGGGTCTGGGTGCGGCCGGCGGGAGTGCGGACGGTTGCTCCAGGGAGCTGGTAGAGGACCTGATTCGTCGTGTCGACGTCCAGCCGGTTGGATTCCTCGTTGGTGAAGTAGCTCAACGTGCCGACGAGCCATCCTTCCTTCAGATTAAGCTTCGTGCCCAGCTCGCGTCCCTTGCCGACGAGGTCAGCCGCGAGGAACTTCACGGGAACGGTCGCGGGGGGACGGTAATTCGGAGAGGTCGGGTCGCCTTGCGTGGCGCGGATCGCCTCGAGGTCGGCCGTCTGCTGACGCTGCGGCTGGAAGGAACGACTCATGCTGCCGTACAGGCTCAACTGAGGAGTGACACGGACCAACGCGGCGAAGTGGGGCAGGGCCTTACTCACCTTGAAGGACTCGTCGCGTCCGTCGCGATTGTCGTCGACGGGGCGGTGATTGGTGATCGATCGGCCGCCGGCCAGCGTGCGGACCCGGTCGTTGAAGAAAGAGGACTGGACGATGCCATACCACGCGTTCGAGTGCCCGCCGCCCTTGCGCACCACTCCGGGCTCGATGTAGCCCGCGCCGTATTGGTCGCGGAGCAACTGCAGGAGGTTGGGTCGGGCGTCGGTCTTCGGGTTGTAGGTGATGACGCGGGACGTCGCTACCGTGACCGCGCTGATGACGTCCTTCCCGCCGTCGTGCTGGAATCCGGCGAGCAGGTCGTGGCGGCCGGCGCGTCCGAGGTCGGCCTTGTAGACGCCCTCGAGCTTGGCGGAGAAGGTCACGCCGCCCGGCTTGAAATCAGAAATGGTGCTGCGGAGCCGCTGGCCTGCGACCGGACGGAGGCCGTTGAACTCGCGCCGCATGCGGTGGCTGTCGACCTGCTGGAACAGGCCGTGGACCGCGAAGGCCCGGGAGGGCACCCACTCGGCCTCCAGGGAGGTGGTCTTGTTCTGGTAGCTGTCCCGGCCCTGATCGCCGTTGTAGTTGAAGGAGTCGCTTGGAAAGAAATCCCTCGAGAAGACTCCGGGGTAGGGGGCGACGTTCGCGCCGAGCGTGCGCGAGATGAACGAGTCCACTGTCTCGGGCGAGGCGCGGCCGGTCGTGATCGGGGTGCCGGCGGGTGTGCGGACCGCGCCGTTCTCCAATTGTGGATACGCCGCGGGGCGGGGCAGGCCGAGCCGGTCGAACTGCTCGATGGCCTCGCGGTCCCGCTGCTGGAAGAGCGGGTGGCTGACCACGGTGTGCGGCCGTCGACCAGCCTCGCGGTCGAGGAAACCGTAGCGGCCGCTGAACGTCAGCGCGGGGGTAGGGCGCCAGAGGAGTGCGCCGCTGTAGTACTGCTCGCGGGTGAATACCCCCTCGATGAAGCTGTTCTCGTCGGTGGTGCCGTAAACGAGCCCATAGGCGAGCTGCTTGCCCACGAGCGGAGCGCTGGAACGGAGTACGGCGCGCCGGTGGTCGAACGAACCCACGCTGAGGTCGAGGGTGTGCCGCGGCACAAAACTCGGCTTCGTCTTGATGAGGTTCAGCGTGCCGCCCGGATTGGAGATTCCCGCGAAGACCGCGTTCGGTCCTTTCACCACCTCCACGCGGTCCACGTCATAGAGCGCAAGGCCCTGGCCGGCGGGGAGGCCGTTCACGAACTGGGGGCCCATGTAGCCGCGGATCAGGATCATGAATTCGTCCTTCACTTGCGCGGAGGCCGCGCTCGCGTTGCGCAACACGTCGATCAGCTGGTTGCCGTTCTGGTCGGCGATGAACTCCTGGGAAAGGATACTGATGTTCAGCGGTGTGTCCTTGATCATGCCGGCCATGCCGGTTCCCGTGACGGCGGCGCCGGCCCGGTAGCCGTTGTCCTGCGCGGTGCGGACTTCGAACGGGCTGAGAACAACGGTTTCCGCCGTTCCTGCCGCGGCGGCTGGGGCTCCGGCCGCGTGAAGCGCGGTGACGAGCGAAGCGAGGGCGAGGGTAAGGCGGAGAGGTGGAATGAGGTTCACTGGCGGCAAGACGTGCATCGAGGGATAAAGGAGACAACCGAAGCCGCGCGCCGCTGCTGTCAAGCGGAGCGGGCCGGATTCACCGTGGCGCCGGAAGCTCCCGGGGCCGGCGCCGGGGCGAGCCCGCCGGAGGCCACCAATTCCTGCAGCATCTCCTCAGCGTAGCGCCAGAGCTCCGCGCAGCCGTCAGCGATATGCCGGTTACGGGCGATCACCCGGTCGTGCGTCACGCCGTGTCGGCGCCAGGAGGCGCCTTCGGTCCTGCAATTGAGCAGCATCGGCTGGAAGCGGTCGACGGCCGCGGCGAACCGGGCCTCGGGCGTCGCGCGGGCCTCGAACTCGTCCCAGAGCGCCCGGAACTCCCCGCCCTGATCGCCGGGGAGCATTCCGAAAATCCGGTCGGCGGCGCGGGCTTCCCGCTCGTGCTGTCCGGCCATCCCCGCGGTGTCGTAGGCGAACGTGTCGCCGGCATCGATCTCCACGAGGTCGTGGAGGATCACCATCTTGAGCACCCGGAGCAGATCGAGGCCGGGCTGGTTGGCATGCTCGGCCAGCACGATGACGCACAGGCAGAGCGCCCACGAGTGCTCGGCGTCGTTCTCGGCGCGGCGGCTGGCCGTGTTGATCGTCTGGCGGAAGACCTCCTTCAGACGGTCGCACTCGACGATGAACTCGATCTGCCGGCGGAGCCGCGCGGCGAGTGGCTCGCCGGAGGTCGGCGTGCTCATTCGAGAAAACGTGCGACGAGCGGACGCCACGCCGCGTAGCCCGCCGGGTTCAGGTGCAGCATGTCCTGGACGAAGAACTCCCGGCGCGGCTGGCCGTCGGCTCCCAGCATCACGGGGTAGATGTCGATGAACGCGCGGCGCGGGTCGCGGGCGCACTCCGCGGCGATCAGACGATTGGCCTCAATGACCGCCGGCAGGATCTTCGTGCGCGAAGGGCTCGGCTTCAGGGCGATGAAACCAATGCGGGTTTCGGGCAAGGCGGCATGAACTTTCTCGCAGAGGGCGCGGAAGGTCGCGTGGACCGCCGCGGGCGTCTGTCCCTGCTGCAGGTCGTTCTCGCCGGAGTAGATCACGATCCGCGCCGGCGCGTACGGCAGCACGATCCGGTCGGCGTAGTGCAGCAGGTCCGAGAGCTCAGAGCCGCCGAAGCCGCGATTGAGGATCACCTTTCCGGGGAAATCCGCCGCAAGCGTCGTCCACTTCACGATCGAGGAACTGCCGGCGAAGAGAATAGAGCCCTTCGCCGGCGGCTTTGCGGCGTCAGCGGCGGTAAACTTGTCGATCGCCGAGGCCCACTTCTCCGGGGCGGCGTTCAGGGCGGCCGCGCCGGAGACGAGCAGCGCGAGTAAGGGGAGCAGGAGCCGATTCACGCGGGCGAGACCAAGCTCGGCGGCGGGCGGGCGCAACAAGCGATTCGGTCGATTGCGGCGCGAGTGGCTCGGGCGCCGTTGGTTGCAATCAGCCGCGGGTCGCCTCCACGGTACCCGCATGTTCCCGCGAATTCCCCTCCTTCTCATGACGCTTGCCGCCTCATCCGCCGTATCCCTCGCCGCGCCCGCCGGCCCGTGGTCGTATCCGTCCTCCGGGCCTGGGACCGTGGTCGACGACTATCACGGCAACAAGGTGGCGGACCCGTACCGCTGGCTTGAGGACCTCGACTCGAAGGAGACCGCCGCTTGGGTCGAGGCGCAGAACCGACTCACGCGGGACTTCCTCGGCGCGCTGCCGGGCGTCGGGGCGTTCCGCGAGCGGCTTACACGGCTTTGGAATTATCCGCGCGCCAGCGTGCCGTTCCGCGAGGGCGGCCGCACGTTCTTCTCGCGCAACTCCGGCCTCCAGAATCAGTCGGTCCTCTTCGTGCAGGATCGTCCCGGCACCGAGCCGCGCGTCCTTATCGACCCCAACACGCTCGCGGCCGACGGCACCGTCGCTCTCACCGGTGTGCACGTGTCGCGCGACGGCCGGCTTGTGGCTTACGGCACGGCGGCCGCGGGTTCCGATTGGAACGAGTACCGCGTGCGCTCGGTCGACGACGGTAAGGATGCCCCGGACCTCGTGCGTTGGGTAAAGTTCTCGACGCTCGGATGGACGCGGGACGGCAAGGGCTTCTTCTATTCGCGCTATCCGGCACCGGAAGTGGACGCCGGCACGGGCAAGACCTTCAGCCGGCTGGAGAATCAGCGGATCTATTACCACCGGCTCGGTACCCCGCAGGAGCGGGATGAGATGATCCACGAGATTCCTGCCGAACCCAAGTGGCTCGTGCGCGCCACCACGAGCGAGGACGGACGCTACGTGGTGATCCGCGTGAATCGAGGTTCGGCCTCGGAGAACCTTGTGCGTTACATCGACCTCGGCGACCCGCTCGCGCCGCGGCTCGACGCACCGGTGCGCGACCTCGTGGCCGACTGGGGGGCGGAGTACGAATTCGTGGGTAACGACGGCACGACCTGGTACCTGCTCACGACCCACGGGGCCCCGCGGCAACGCCTCGTGGCGATCGACCTGGCGCGTCCGCAGCCGGAGCATTGGCGGACGATCGTGCCCGAGGGCCGCGACGTGATCGACAACGTGGAGATCATCGGCGGCCGCTTCGTCGTGAAGACGATGCGCGATGCGAGCAGCCGGCTGGCGATCTTCGCGAAGGACGGCCGCGCGCTCGGCGAAGTGGCGCTGCCCGGCCTCGGCACAGTCGGCGCGGTGAGCGGCCGCGAGGATGAGGAGGAGTTCTTCTACAGCTTCACCTCGTTTTCGACCCCGGTGACGAATTTCCGCCATAATGTCGCGACGAACCGAGGTGAGGCTTTCGATGCGCCGAAGGTGGCGTTCAACCCGGAGGACTACGAGACGCGGCAGGTGTTCTATGCGTCGAAAGACGGCACCCGCGTGCCGATGTTCCTGACGCACCGCAAGGGCCTGAAGACCGGTCCCGACACGCCCACGCTCCTGTACGCCTACGGCGGGTTCAACGTTTCGCTCTCGCCGACGTTTTCCGTCACCAACCTGGTTTGGATGGAGGCCGGAGGCGTTTACGCGCTCCCCAACCTGCGCGGGGGCGGCGAATACGGCCGCGAGTGGCACGAGGCGGGGACGAAAGCGCGGAAGCAAAACGTCTTCGACGACTACATCGCCGCGGCCGAGTGGTTGTTCGCCAACCGGATCACGTCGCCGGCGAAGCTGGTGCTCAGCGGCGGCTCGAACGGCGGCCTGCTGGTCGGCGCGGTCGTCAACCAGCGCCCCGATCTGTGCCGCGTCGCCTGGCCGGCGGTCGGCGTGATGGATATGCTGCGCTTCCATACCTTCACGATCGGGCACGCGTGGCGGAGCGACTACGGCTCGAGCGAGGACCCGGCCGGCTTTCGCTACCTCCGCGCGTACTCGCCGGTGCACAACGTTCGTGCCGGCGCTGACTATCCCGCGGTGCTGGTGACGACGGCCGACCACGACGACCGCGTGCACCCGGGGCATTCGTTCAAGTACGCGGCCGCGATGCAGGCCGGGGTCGCCAACGGCCCAGGAGCGCACCCGGTGATGATCCGCATCGAGACGAAGGCGGGCCACGGCGCGGGCAAGCCGACCTCGAAGCTGATCGAGGAGGCGGCCGACAAACTCGCGTTTGCCGCCCACTTCACCGGTTTACCTCCGCCCCGATGAGGAGACGACCCGTTCCGGGCGCGCCTTGTCCGCGAAAGATCGCGGTGAGGCTTGAGAATTCAGAGAGCACACCATCACTCTTCCCCGTGCCGCGCGTCTGATCAGGGATATCCCTTCGTCGCTGGCATGTTTCTTCCCGTGACACCCGCCATATCCGCCCGTCGCCTGCTCCGCCTCTTCGGGGCGCAGGCAGTGGCGGCGATGAGTGGATTCGGGGTCCTTTCCGCAGCCGAAGTGGCCGAGGTGCAGCGGGCGCTGCTGGAGGGCAGCCATGCGATCGTGATCAAGCAGGCGACGGCCGAGCTGCGCGATGGCGCTGGCAACTCCGATTGGTCGATGCTGCTCGCGCGCGCCCTGTTGCAGACGGGCAAGCTCGCCGAGGCCGACGCGACCGTGAAGGAGGCAATCGCGAAGGACGCCAGGAGTATCCGCCTGAAGTGGCTCGCCCGCGAGGTCGCGTTGGCCGCGGGCCGCGCCGAGGAAGCGGCGGCGCGCGTCGACGAGATCAGGCGGGCGGTGCGGGATGCCTATTGGATGTACCGGTCCCCGGCGGACCTCGTGGTCTTCGGTCGCGCGGCGCTGGCGATCGGGGCCGATCCCAAGGAAGTCCTGGAGAAGGTCTTCGCGGTCGCGCAGAAGGCCGACCCGAAGCTGCGCGACGTCTACCTCGCACGCGGCGAACTGGCGCTCGAGAAGCATGACTACGCCCTCGCGGCCAAGGCTTTCGAGGAAGGCCTGAAGGTGCTGCCCGACGATCCCGATCTGCACTTCGGGCGGGCGTCTGCCTACGCGGAGAGCGACCGCAAGGTGGCCCGCGCCGCGCTGCAGGCGGCCCTCGAACGCAATCCCCGCCACGTGCCCTCGCTGTTGCAGCTGGCCGACCGCCACATCTCGGCGGAGGGCTACGACGATGCGGAGGATACGCTGGATCAGGTCATCGCGGTGAACCCGACGCATCCCGATGCGTGGGCGTACCGGGCGGTGATCGCGCACCTGCGCAATGATCCGGCGCGGGAACGGTTGGCGCGGGAAAAGGGCCTCGCCACCTGGGCGCGCAATCCGCGCGTTGATTCGCTCATCGGCGAGAAGCTCTCCGCCAAGTACCGCTTTGCGGAGGGGGCCGCCTACCAGCGTCGCGCGCGGGAGTTCGATCCCGACTACCTGCCCGCGAAGAGCGCGCTGGCGACCGACCTGCTTCGTCTGGGTGAGACCGAAGAGGGCTGGCGTCTCGCGCAGGAAGTGCACGAGGCCGACGCCTACGACGTGGAGGCGTTCAACCTCGTGACGCTGCGCGACACTATGGCCAAGTATGCCGCGCTCACGAGCGACGACTTCGTGGTGCGGATGGCGGCTCCGGAGGTCGCGGTTTACGGCCCGCGGGTGGTGGCGCTCCTGCGTCGTGCGCAGGAGACCCTGGTGCCGAAGTACGGCGTGGAGCTGGCCCGTCCGACCTACATCGAGATCTTCGCCGACCAACGCGACTTCGCGGTGCGGACGTTCGGATTGCCCGACGTGGCGGGCTTCCTCGGCGTGTGCTTCGGCCGCGTTGTGACTGCCAATAGTCCAGCCACCGGCAATTCCTCCACGAACTGGGAGGCGGTGCTGTGGCATGAGTTCTGCCATGTCGTCACGCTGCAGCTCACCCGCAACAAGATGCCCCGCTGGCTGAGCGAGGGGATCTCGGTGCACGAGGAGCGCCTCGCCAACCCGGCGTGGGGCAACCGGATCAACCCCGAGTACCGGGAGATGATCCTCGGCGGGGAGATGGTGCCGGTCGCGAAGCTCAGCGCCGCCTTCCTCGCCCCGAAGACCCCGCGGCACCTCCAGTTCGCCTACCTGCAATCCTCGCTGGTGGTCGACTACATCGTGGCCCGCCATGGTATCGACTCCCTGCGGGGCGTGCTGCGGGACCTGCGCGACGGCGAGGAGATCAACGCGGCCCTCGCCAAGCGCACGCTGCCGCTGGATGAACTGGAGAAGGCGTTCACCGAGTACGCGCGCGGGCGGGCTGATCAGCTCGCGCCCGGCCTCAAGTGGGACCGACCCGAGGCGGGCGTCTTCCTGGAGGAGGGCGCGACGGAGTTCGGGGCTTTCTCCGCCCGCCACCCGGACAATTACTGGGTGCTGAAGGCGCAGGCTGCCCGGCACGCGGAGCGTCGCGAATGGAAGGAAGCACTGGTTCCTCTTCGGCGCCTCGTGGAGCTTTACCCCGCGCAGAAGGGCGCCGACGCCGCGCATCGTCCGCTGGTCACCGCGCTGCGCGCACTCGGGGACGCGGCGGGTGAGCGCGAGGCGCTGCGCCGCTGGGCGGAAGTGGACGACGAGGCGACCGACGCCTACCTGCGATTGATGGAACTCGGCACCGCGGATGGCGACTGGCCGCTGGTGATGGCGAACGCGGAACGTTTCCTCGCGGTGAATCCGCTCGTTCCGCCGCCGTGGCGGGCGCTTGCCCGGGCCGCGGGTGGCCTGGGCGACGATTCCACCGCCGTCGTGGCGTGGCGCACGCTGCTGCAGCTTGATGTTCCCGAGCGCGCCGAGGCCAATCACGAACTCGCCCGCCTGATGCTCCGGCGCGGCGATCGGGAGGCGGCGCGCCGACACGTGCTGCTGGCGCTGGAGGAGGCCCCGCGGTTTCGCGACGCGCTGCGCCTGCTGCGGGACATCAACGCCGCGGGGGGAGGCACTCAATGAACCGCGCGGTTGTGGCTCTCCTGCTCTTCTCCGCCGCGGGCGCGCTCGCACTCGCGCAACGCTACGGCCGCGGGGGCGGCTTCTGGGGCGGCGGCGAGAGCCCCGTCGGTCCCGATGTGCGCACGGCCCGCGAGATTCCCTCGCATAGCACGGGCACGCCGGTGTGGGAGAACCCCCGCGGGTTCGAGACGGACGTCTTCACCTTCACCCGGATCCGGTACACGTCCGCCCGGCGCGGCTGGGGACGGCGCTCCGGCAGTTGGTCGACCGACTGCCCCGACAGCGACCTGAACCTTTCGTACCGCCTCCAGCAGATGACCTCGATGAAGTGCAGCCCCGACGGACGGATCATCGAGCTCACGGAAGAGGGTTTGGCGGCTTATCCCTGGATCTACATCGTCGAGGCGGGGGCGATGACCTTCTCGGAAGCCGAGGTGGCCGCGCTGAGGAAGTATCTCCTCAACGGCGGATTCCTGATGTTCGACGACTTCTGGGGGGATTCAGCGTGGCAGAACGTCGAGCGCGAGATGCGCCGCGTGTTTCCCGAGCGGGCCTTCACCGAGCTGGCCTCCGACCACCCGCTGTACTCATGCGTCTTCCAGATCAAGTCGAAGGGTCAGGTGCCCAACGTGCGCACCGGCGAAGAAAGCCAGTACAGCGGCGTCACCTGGGAGGACCACGACGGCGATTCGCGCACCGTGCACCACCGCGCGATCCACGACGACAAGGGCCGGATGATGGTGTTTGCCGCCCACAACACCGACAACGGGGATGGCTGGGAACGCGAGGGCGAGTACGAGTACTACTTCCGGAACTTCTCCGAAAAGGTCGCGTACCCTCTCGGGATCAACGTGGTCTTCTACGCGATGACGCATTGATGAAAGCCCGCCTGCCTTTTCGGATCCTGATCGCGCTGGCCGCGCTCGCCGCCGCCGGCACCGCGACGGCGCAGCCGGGCCCGCGTACCCGCCCGGCCCCGACGGGCAACGAGGCGGAGGCGCCGAGCGCGTGGGTGCGCACCGAAGGCAGCGGCATGGTCGACGAGGCCAACGTCCGCACCGCGCGGGAGGTCGACTCCCACAGCACCGGGACTCCCAATTGGTCCAACCCCCCGGGTTTCGAGAAGGACGTGTTCACGTTCGCGCGCTCCGTCTTCAAGGCGGGGCCGACCACGTCGCCGTCCCCGGTCTTCCACCGCGGACGCAGCATCGGCTGGTGGGTCGATTTTCCCGACGCTGACCTGAACCTTTCCTATCGCCTGCAGCAGCTCACGTCGATCCGTGCGGATCCCGACGGCCGCGTGCTGCGGCTCACGGAACCCGAACTGCACGATTATCCGTTCCTCTACATGACGCACCCCGGGTACATGCAGCTCCGGGACGCGGAGGTCGCGAGCCTGCGCAAGTACCTGCTGGCCGGCGGGGTCATCGTGGTGATCGACTTCTGGAACTCGATCGAGCTGGCGGGCTTCACGGCGCAGATGAAGCGCGTGCTGCCTGAGCGCTCCTTCACCGACCTCTCGCTCGATCATCCGCTGTTCACCTGCGTCTATGACCTTAAGACGCAGCTCAAGACGCTGCAGGCGCTGCAGGTGCCGACGATGCAGTTCTGGAACCGCGCCCGCCGGGACGGCGACCCGAACGCCCCGCTGCAGATCGACCGCGGGCCCGACTCCGACAAGCTCTCCGTGAAGGCCATCCTCGACGACCGCGGCAACATCATGGTGATCGCCTTCCACAACAGCGACCTCAGCGACGGCTGGGAGCGCGAGGGCGAGAACGCCGACTACTTCGCCGTGTTTTCCGAGAAGGTCTCCTATCCGCTGGGCGTCAACCTGGTCTTCTACCTGATGACCCACTGAACGCGCCGCCTGATCGTCCCATCTCCACTTTCCCTCTTCATGAGCATCCCCGAATCCCAAGCCTCGCCGCCCGCCGCCCCCGTCCCTCCCTTCGCCGCCGAGCGCGACACCGCCGAGCGGCTGCTCGCCGGCCGCGCGCGGATCGAGGCCGAATTGGCCAAGGTCATCGTCGGCCAACGCGACGTCATCGAGCAGATCCTCCTCGCGCTGCTCGCAGGCGGGCACTGCCTGATCACCGGCGCACCCGGCCTGGCGAAGACCCTGCTCGTGAAGTCCATCGCGCAGGTCTTCCACCTGCGTTTCGCCCGCATCCAGTTCACGCCCGACCTGATGCCGGCCGACATCACCGGCACCGAGATCCTGCAGGATGACGGCAACGGTGGGCGGCGGCTCGCGTTCGTGCGCGGACCGGTCTTTGCCAACATGATCCTGGCCGACGAGATCAACCGCACGCCGCCGAAGACGCAGGCCGCGCTGCTGGAGGCGATGCAGGAGCATCAGGTCACCGCGTCCGGCGTGCGCCATCCGCTCGAGGAGCCGTTCTTCGTCCTGGCGACGCAGAACCCGATCGAGATGGAGGGCACCTATCCGCTGCCCGAGGCCCAGCTCGACCGCTTCATGTTCAACGTCGTCATGGATTACCTGCCGGAGGCCGACGAGGTCTCGGTCGTCACGCGCACCACGGCGGGGCGGCCGGCGGCGATCGAGCCGCTCTTCACCGGCGACGACGTGCAGCGCTTCCACGACCTCGTGCGCAAGGTTCCCGTCGCCGAGGAGATGGTGCGCTACGCGGTGGGAGTCGCCGCCAGTTCGCGTCCGCGCCAGCCCGGGACGCCCGCCTTCGTGAACGACTGGGTGAGCTGGGGCGCCGGCACGCGCGCGGCCCAGTTCCTCATCCTCGGAGCCAAGGCCCGCGCGCTGCTGCGCGGCCGCGCCCACGTGACGGCGGAGGACATCCAGGCGCTCGCGCTGCCGACACTGCGGCACCGCATCCTCCTGAATTACCGCGCCGAGGCCGAGGGCGTGCGCGTCGAGGACGTCATCCAACGCCTCGTCGCCGGCGCCAAGGCGCCGCTGCGCAACGGCTGAGGTTTTCCCGCCGCCCGATGACCGCCGCCGCCCAGGACGCGCTGCCGTCCGCCCGCCTTATCGATCCGCGGGCGCTGATGACGATCGGCAGCCTCGAGCTGCGGGCGCGCGCGGTCGTGGAGGGCTTCTGGAGTGGACTGCACCGCAGCCCGTACCACGGCTTCTCGGTCGAGTTCACCGAGTACCGGCAGTACACGGAAGGCGACGACCCGCGCTACGTCGACTGGCGCGTCTTCGCGCGCAGCGACCGGTACTACATCAAGCGCTACGAGGACGAGACCAACCTCCGCGTGCAGCTGCTGGCGGATCAGAGCCGCTCCATGGACTACGGCTCGCGCGGGTTCACCAAGGCGGTGTACGCCGCGACCCTCGCCGGCACCCTCGCTTATTTCCTGCACAAGCAGGGAGACGCCGTGGGGTTGCTCACGTTCGACGACCAGGTGCGCGAATACCTTCCGCCGCGCAACCGGGCGGGGCACCTGCGGCAGCTCATGCTGGCGCTCGAACGCCCTTCCGCCGGCCGCGGCACGAACCCCGTGGCCGCCCTCGGTCGCATCGCGGCGCTGACCCGAAAGCGGGGGCTCATCGTTCTCATCTCGGACTTCCTCGCGCCGCTGGACGACATGGAGCGGGAGCTCACGACGCTGGCGGCCTGCGGACACGAGCTGGCGGTCTTCCAGGTCCTCGACCCCGCGGAGCTCGAGCTCGGGCTCGCCGGACCGTCGCTGGTGGAGGACGTCGAGACGGGACGCCGGCTCTACATCGATCCGGCGCAGGCGCGCGACGACTACCGGCGCCGGCTCGACGCCCACACTGCGGCCCTGGAGTCCACCTGCCGGAAGCTGGGTTCAGCCTTCCATCGGATCTCGACCGCCGAGCCGCTTGAGCTGGCGCTGTTTGAGTTCCTGCAGTCGCGCCTGCGCCGCGGCAGGCTGGTGCGGCGCGCACCCGCCGGAGGCCGCGGATGAGCTTTCTCGCGCCATTCTTCCTGCTCGGGGCGCTGGCGATCGCCGGGCCCGTGATCTACCACCTCGTCCGGCGCACGACCCGGGAACAGGTTCCCTTCAGTTCGCTGATCTTCCTCCAGCCGAGCCCGCCGCGGCTGTCGCAGCGCCACCGGATCGAGCACCTGCTGCTGCTCCTGCTGCGCTGCCTCGCGCTGGCCGTCCTGGCCTTCGCGTTCGCGCGACCGTTCCTCACGCGGCCGCCCGACGACGAACCCGGCGCCGCGCGTCCGGCCCGCACGGTGATCCTGCTCGACACCAGCGCGAGCATGCGGCGCGAGGGCGTCTGGCCGGCGGCCGTCGCGCGAGCCACGGACTGGATCCGCAAGGCCGGGCCGGCGGACGAACTGGCGGTGATGACCTTTGATCGCGCGGTGGCAGCGCTCTTGCCCGCCGAGGAGTGGCGGCGTACCGCGCCCGGAGATCGCGCGGCTCTGGCCGCCGCCCGGGTCGCGGCGGCGCAACCGGGGTGGGGTGGCACGAGGCTCGGGGCGGCGCTGGCCGCGGCGGCGGAGACCCTGGCGGACGGCGATGGGAAGGCCGCCCCGGGTCCGCGGCGGATCGTGCTGATCAGTGATCTGCAGGCCGGCAGCCGGCTGGAGGCGCTGCAGGCGTACGAGTGGCCGAAGGGCGTCGAGCTCGCGCTCGAGCCGGTGGCAGGGTCACGCCCCACGAACGCGGGTTTGCAGGTGATGGCGGAGGGCGCGGAGGCGTCGCGACCGGCGGATGCCCCCGTGCGCGTGCGGGTGAGCAACTCGGCCGACGCGAAGCGCGAGCAATTCAAGCTGGGATGGGCCGCGGGCACCGGATTCAACGGGGAGCCGGTCGACGCTTACGTCCCGCCCGGTCAGAGCCGGGTGTTTCTCCTGCCGCGGGCGAAGGGAGCGGCGGGTTCCGCGGAGGTCGCGCTCGCGGGCGATGACGAGGACTTTGACAACCGGGCCTTCGCGATCGCGCCGGTGCAGCAGCGGCCGGTGGTCCTCTGGCTGGGGTCGGACGCCGCGGGCGACGCTAAACAGCCTCTCTTCTTTCTCCGTCGCGCCCTCGTCGAGACGCCGCGTGCCGCGGTCGCTCTCACGGCCCGCGCTCCGGCGACGATCCCCGCCGCGGCGGAGCTCGGGTCGGCCTCGGTCATTCTCATCGGGGAGGCGATCGACACCGCGGCGGCCTCCGCGCTGCGCCTGCAGGCCGAGGCCGGGCGCACGATCGTGATGGTCCTTCGCCGGGCCGATGCCGCGACCGCCGCGGCGTTGGGCGTGCTCGCGGGCACGGCGCCTCCCGCGCTCACCGAGGGGAAGTCCGGCGGTTACGCCATGCTGGCGGAGATCGATTTCCGGCATCCGCTGCTCGCTCCGTTCGCGGATCCCCGTTTCAGCGACTTCTCGAAGATCCGCTTCTGGCGCCACCGCCGCATCGACCTTGCGGGACTGCCGGGGGCGCGCGTCGTGGCGAAGTTTGATTCGGGGGATCCGGCGCTGCTGGAGATTCCGGCGGGCCGGGGCCGGACGCTGGTGTTCGCCGCCGGCTGGCATCCGGAGGACAGCCAGCTGGCGCTCTCGTCGAAGTTCGCGCCGCTGATGTGGTCGCTGCTGGAGACATCGGGCGCGATCGGTGACTTCGTGACCCAGTACAACGTCGGCGACCCGGTCGCGTTACCCCCCGAGGCGGCGGGTGCCGTCGTGACGACCCCGGCGGGGACGGCGGTCGCGCTGGACCCGGGCCGGCTTTCCTTCGCGGGAACGGACGCTCCGGGCATTTACCGCGTGGCGGCAGCGGGCAAGGAGTGGCGTTTCGCGGTGAACCTTGATCCCGCGGAGAGCCGCACGGCCCCGTTGAGCACGGAGGAACTTGAGCAACAGGGCGTGCCGGTGTCGCGGCAGGCCGCACCCGCCGCTCCTGATGCGGGGCAACGCGCCGTGCTGCAGGGTCTCGAGGCGGAAAGCCGGCAGAAACTCTGGCGCTGGCTCGTCGCGGCGGCGCTCGCGGTGCTTTTGCTTGAGACGCTGCTGGCGGGCCGCGCCCTAAGGCGCACCGCCGACGCGGGCGGAGGAATCCCATCATGAGCCATTCGTTCCTGAAGACCCGGCTGGACCGCGCGGCGGGCCGCGCCCGCTGGCTTTCGATCTGGCGGACGCTCGCCGCCTGCTGGGCCGGCGGGGCCCTGTTGGCGGTCGCGGTGGCCGGCGTCGGGCGCCTGACCGGAGGGATCGCCGCGTTCGTGCTGCCGCTCGTGCTGGTCGTCACCGGTTTGACGGCGTCCGGACTGCTTTTCCGCCGGCTGTTGCGGGCCACCGATTACCGGGTACTGGCGCGGCGCATCGAGCGCCGGCATCCGGAGCTCGACGGGATCCTGATCACCGCGGTCCAGCAGGATCCGGCGGCGGGCGAGGCCCCGGGGTATTTCGGTCAACGTCTGGTGCAGGAGGCGACGGCTCGCAGTCAGGAACAGGACTGGCGCGACATCGTGCCGCGGCATCGCCTGTGGACATGGGTGGTGCTGCAGGCGGCCGCGATGGTGATGTTCACGTTCGCCCTCGGCGGACTGCGGATCGCGCCCGTCCTCGGCGAGAAGCCGGCGTGGGTAAGCCGCGAGGGCGT
>JACCEB011494952.1_pt1 | contig 17134 bp, 20 predicted proteins | sample 7454761 | NCBI WGS metagenome assembly JACCEB01 (sample SAMN15323454, study PRJNA562643) | freshwater metagenome | isolation source: river surface water | place: USA:Blue River Watershed | collected 2017-08-18 | reverse complement strand
TAACTCGCTTTGATTTAGATAATTTGGGCGAGTAGCATCTTGCTCCGTGCTGTCATTGGCAGTGCCAATATATTTGTGAACATGTACGCCTGTGCCGCCAATGGTGAACATTTCGCTGATTCGGCGGTCTATAAACTTGTAATCATTGGCATGATGTTCCCGCCATAAGCTCAAGCGTGGCATTTTGGATCCTTTTGTGATATTTATCATGATTGACTGAAGCTTGTTTTGGTGCTAAAATACACCCATGCTAGTAAACTATTCTTTGGATTGGCAGATGGTGGGTGCAGAACTGCGCCAGAGCATGCAAACCGCGCCAGCGACTTGTAGGAAAGATTTGGCTCGAATGATCGGGCACATTGAAGGGCTAGTGCAAAAATTGGGTAGCGAAGAAGTTGAACTCCGGCGCACCAAAAAAACCTCAAGCATAAAAAGCCAAGAGCTGTTGGCCGCTATAAACGAAAGCATTAACGAGTTCGAAAAATGGCTTATGTTAGCACATTTGCAACATGGTTGACAGTTTTGTCCGTTTTATGTATAATTACAGAGTAATCAAACTCTAGGAGCTCACAATGGCCACAGCCGCTAAAAGCAAGCCTGTTGCAAAAAAAGCAACAAAAGGACAAAGCATTAAAGCACCGCCAAAAAAGAAGCCCACAGTGCGTAGGGCGCATCTAGCTGACGAAAAGTACACAGGTACCGAACCGCAGTGGGACACTGAACGTGCTCTAGCCATGAGCAGCGACGAGTTTGATCATTATCTGCGTCGCAGTTTTTATTACTACAACTATCACTTTACCAGCAAGGATCTCAAGCCTGCCTTGGTCAAGTGGTTGCAAGAGCAAAAACTTTTTGAAGTGAGCAAAACAGATCTCAGCAAAGTGATCAAGAGCCGTTGGGTGCCGATCACTGCCTGTAGCATAATTGCCGCGCACAACCAAGGCATGCCCTTGCGTGGCAAGATTCCACAATATCTTGAAACCATGGTTCGAGATGTTTGCGAAAAATACGATTACTACAACGAAGGTGATGACGAAGCACCTGTTGCTTCAGAAGACAAGCCGTTAGTCAAAGTACCAACTATTCAAGATCGCTTGAATGAAAAAATGTCAGCCACACTAGGCGAACTTGAAGGTTATTTTGATGAAGTGGTCACCAATGCAGGAACCACATTCAAGCCTTATGATTTTTTGGTAGCACAGAATGTACCACAGGCTCAACTCAGCAAGGTTGAAATGGCATTTGCTGCCACCCGTGCAGAATTTGAGGCAGCTCAAGCCCGACAAGATGATCAGCTGGTTGAGGGTTACAAACACTTCAAGGCAGCTGATTACAAACGCATCTATGCCTGGTTTGACGAACTGCAAAAAGCAGTTGATCAATATCGTGGCGTTAAGAAAGCAACCAAAAAAGCTAGAGTCAAAAAGAGTCCAACCAAAGAAAAGCTGGTGGCCAAGCTCAAGTATCTCAAGCAAGATAACACTCTAAAATTGGTCAGTATCAATCCTGTGGATATAATTGGCGCCCAGGAATTATGGGTGTACAATACAAAAACTCGCAAGATTGGACAATATGTGGCAATGTCAAGTGCAGGGCTGGCTGTAAAAGGCACCAGCATCGAAAACTATACCGCCAAAAGTGTAAGCAAAACTCTGCGTAAACCTGAACAACAGTTGGCAGAATTTCTTAAAGCAGGCAAAGTGCAATTGCGTACTTTCTTGTCTAATATCAAAGCCACTGAAACTAAACTCAATGGGCGCATCAACGCCGAAGTAGTGTTGCTCAAAGCTCAGTGACAAACACTACTCAAAATCCCCGTGTGCTAAATACAGCATACGGGGATTTTTTATGGCCACACTCAAAACAGGACTTAACGCAAGACAAGCTCTAACTACCGACAGTTTGGGCGGCCCGGGTCCAATTGCCTACGACGAAGGTGCAGTCACGGCTGCCAGTCTAAAAAGAAAAGAGATAGAAGACTATATCCGTCTTCGTTTGGGCGACGGCATGGTAGATGTGGAACTAGATCCTGCACACTACAAAACTGCTATAGACAAAGCTCTAGCACGTTACAGACAGCGAGCACAAAATGCTGAAGAAGAAAGCTATGCTTTTCTAGAACTGTTACCAGAAACACAAGAATATATCCTGCCAGCTGAAATACAAACGGTCCGCCAAGTGTTCCGCAGAGGCATAGGCAGTGTTACAGGTACAACTGCTAGTCAGTTTGAACCATTCGCATCTGGATATCTAAACACCTACATGTTGGTTGCAGGCCGTGTGGGCGGACTGGTTAACTACGAATTGTTTACACAGTATCAAGAACTTGCCATGCGCATGTTCGGTGGCTACATGAATTTTACTTGGAATCCCGTTACCAAGAAGTTGACTATAGTGCGCAAAATGCCCAATACAGGGCACAACTATCGCCGCATGAAAACACTCAGCGCCAGCGGCACAGCGGTGGGCAGTACAATCACGTTTGAAATGCAAGACCCCTGGGACGTAGTAACAGTGGGCAGTACCATTGGTATTATTAACTGTCCTATCACAGGATACAACAACACCTATGAAGTGTTAACAGCATCTAACGGCAACACTTTGTTTACTATAGAAAGCAAAGAAATTTTAGGTAGCACCAGCGTGACTGGATATGAACTTAACAAAACAAATATCTATGCACCCGGCAATGAGGATCCAGCTGAAACAGTTCTGTTATGGATCTATAACAAAAAGCCAGAAAGCATGATACTCAATGACGATAGGATATATCCTTGGATTGCAGATTATGCATTAGCAGTGTCCAAAGACATGCTGGGACAGGCACGTGAAAAATTTGCAACCATTGCAGGCCCACAAGGTGGCACACAATTGAATGGTGCTGCACTCAAACAGGAAGCCAAGGCAGAGATGGAAGCATTAGAAGAAGAACTCAAACGTTTCTACGAAGGCAGCCAGCCATACACTTGGGTGATAGGATAAAATATGAAAATTCATGAAATAATTGCCAACAGTCTCACAGAGGCAGAGAAGAAAGGTCTTTACTACTACGTCAACAAACGCAAAAAGGCCGGAACCAGCCGTAGCAAGAATCACCCCAAAGCCCCGTCTGCCCAGGACTGGAAAGATGCAGCAAAAACAGCCAAGAAATAAATCATGAAAATTAAAGAAATCATCAACGAAGTTCGTGCAGGCCAGGTGCCAGACAACTACAAAGAATCCAATCCAGGATTGCACTTGTTCAGCGACGCTGAAAAAGCCAACACTGACTACACCCACTTTAGATTGGGATTGGCCTTGGCTTGTGCAGACGGTAAAGGCAATCTGGCCAATATGGATCCTAAAACTTTCTACGGAAAAAAACACACCGCTCATCCTTATACCAAGGAAGAAGACCAGATGCTCAAGCAGAGTTATGATTTGGTTGGAGCCAAATACAAAGACATGAACAACGGCAACATGCGCAGTATGGAATTAAAAGATACTAATAAAAACAGCCCGGTGCCAACCAAGAAAAAGAACAAGTATGGCGTTTGACTTTGCTCAATAAAATATGTAAACTAGCCTCTATATACTAGGGGCTTTTTTATGATCATTGGAATTTGCGGACTCATAGGCGCAGGCAAAGACACTGCTGCTGATTACCTGGTTGGCTTTCATGGCTTTAGGCGAGATAGTTTTGCCAACACACTCAAGGATGCTGTGAGTGCTGTGTTTGGCTGGGACAGAGAGCTGATTGAAGGGCGCACACCAGAAGCTCGTGCCTGGCGCGAGCAAGTGGACGAATGGTGGGCTGCCAGGCTCGACATGCCACACTTGACGCCACGCTGGATCCTACAGTACTGGGGCACAGATGTGCTGCGCAATCACTTTCATGATGACATCTGGATTGCTGCGCTGGAATCACGACTGGCTCGGCGTGCTGACCACACCGTGATCAGCGATGTGCGCTTCCCCAACGAAGTAAAAGCCATACGAGCACAGGGTGGTAAAATAGTATGGATCCAGCGTGGAGTAACGCCGCACTGGTATGATATTGCTTGTCGTGCCAATGCAGGCGACCCAAAAGCTCTACAATGGCTGCAAGAAAACAACATCCATGCCAGCGAAACCTCATGGGCAGGCACTGATTTCGACACTATTATCAACAACAACGGTAGAATTGATCAACTGTACGAACAGCTCAAAAGTCTGGTACAAGCTCCGCAGCCTTCCATGGAAGTCGAGACTTGTAGACAACTGGTTGACAGTTCAGGCAGATAGTTTTAAGATTGGACCTATCGTTATTGCGCTGATTTCCATCAATGTGAAAAACCGATAGTTGTTTATCTGGCAGCTGAGCCTGAAAGCCGCACATTTCACAGTGCGGCTTTTTTCTATATCCGTTTTTATACCATTGCGGAGGGCTAGGTTTTACTCGTTTGCCCTTTCTTGCACACACACCGCAAACGGCACGGTAATAGGTCTTACCGTTGCGTATGTAATTGATAGCCACTTGGTTTATGTGGCACACCCCGCAGAAGTTACGTTGATTCATACCAGTATTTATAGCTAGACCTTTCCAAAGGCTCCTGTAAAGAGGTTCTTTTGCCAAAACCAAATAAATATCTACAAACGTCAATATAAAGGAAGACGACATGGCAACTTTAACTTCACCAGGTATTAGCATTACAGTAACAGATGAGAGTCAATATGTTCCTGCTGGAACTGGTACTATTCCTCTGGTTTTGTTAGCTACCGCACAAGACAAGATCAATCCAGCCACTGGCGGAACAGCTAGTGGCACAACCAAGGCCAATGCTGGCAAGCTGCAAACTTTTGCAAGCCAGCGCGAACTTATCAATGCTCTTGGATATCCTACTTTCCGTACTTCAGGTGGTGCTGCGCTGCACGGCGACGAAAGAAATGAGTACGGTCTTCAAGCCGCATACAGCGCCTTGGGCATTGGCAGCCAGATTTATGTGGTAAGAGCAGACATCAATTTGGATTCTTTGACAGCAACCAGTATTCGTCCCAAAGGCGATGTTGCCAACGGATTCTTATGGTTAGACTTGGCCAACACTCAGTTCGGTATCTACCAATGGAGCCAAACTGCACAGTCCTATAGCAAAATCACTCCAACAATTATTACCAGTGCAAATGATGTACAAACAGATAGTTTGAACACTCCAAAGAGCACAGTTGGTCAGATTGGCGACTATGCAGTGGTAGCCTACAATGTGAACAATCCTGTGTTCTACAAAAACAGTAGCAACACCTGGGTTCCACTAGGAACCAATGATTGGCAGAAAGCCTGGGTTACTGTGCAGAGTACATTCAGTACCTATGTTGGCAACGAAGTGGCTGACGGTACAACTGTAACAATTAACAACGAACTACTCAGCCTTACAGCCACAGACGGTGTGACTTGTACTGGTGCCGATGTTGTCAACAGTATCAACAGTTATTTTGCTGCTGATTATGCCGAAGGAATCCGCGCAGAAATTGACAGCAACGGCCGTTTGGTAATTCGTGCAACCAGTTTGAGCGAAAGCAATGGCACCACAGCCGACGGCAAAGTTATCATTGCAGCCAGTGCTGGTGCAAGTGCGCTAGGCCTTACCGCAGGAACTTATTATGCTCCTATGCTGAAGTTTGGTGCTTACACTGAAGTGCCAACATTTGCCACAGGCGAAGCAACTCCTGCTCCAACAGGCAGTATCTGGATCAAGACCAGTTCTATCGGCGATGGCGCCAGCTGGAGTATTAAAAAGTACAACAGCTCAACAGCTACATTTGGTGCTGTGGGAGCACCTTTGTATGCCAGCAAAGAAGCTGCAACATATGGACTGGATGTGTTGAACGGTGGAACAGGCATTGCTGATGGCAGTCTGTTTGTTCAGTACAGCAGTTTGGATGGGTATCCTGCAACATTCAAAGTGTTCAAGCGCAACGGATCTGGTCAGACCAAGATTACAGGCGCAGTGCCAAGCAGCACATTCACAATTGGCCAGACATTCACTCTGGCTGTGACTGCTGCCGGTAGCAGTGCATTGACCGCTTACACATTCAGCGGCGGCTTTGCAATCAATGGTACCAGCACTGACAGTTTTGTAAGCCTGATCCTCAGTAGAAACATTCCAAATGTCTATGCTGTGAAAGAAAGCACAGGAGCTATCAGCTTTATTCATCGCAGCGGCGGTGATATTGTATTGATTGATACCACAGCTGGAGCAGGCAACCCAATCGCAACAGCTGGTGTAACAACCAGCACAGAAGGTGTTGAATATGAATTTGCAGGCACCTATGTAGGCAGCCTCAGAGCCAGCAAATGGGAATCTCTAGGCGCAGACTTGACATTCAGCATTGAAACTCCATATGTTGCTCCAGATTCTGGTGCTTTATGGTACTATGGCAATGCAACAGAAGCAGACATCATGATTTGCGGAACCGACGGCTGGAAAGGCTATCGCACCGTGACTAGCGATGCTCGTGGCTACAATTTGAGCAACTCAGATCCAAATGGTCCTATTTTCAGCACCACAGAGCCAACTCTACAAAGCGATGGCACAAGTTTGGTAGCTGGCGACCTTTGGGTTGATACCAGCGATCTGGAAAACTTCCCTGTGCTGTATAGATACAGTGGTAGTATATGGTCCTTGATCAACAAAACAGATCGTATCAGTCAGAACGGTATTGTATTTGCTGACGCTCGTTGGGATGCAAGCCTTGACAACAGCGGCAACAGCGTGGGCGGTATTATTGATCCAGTGGCCGGTGATTTACCAGACATTGCTACCATGTTGACCAGCAATTACATTGATCTTGATGCCCCAGATTATCGTTTGTATCCACGTGGCACATTGCTGTGGAACACACGTCGCAACGGTATGAATGTTAAAGAATTTGTAAGCAACAAATTCACAACCACTGCTTATCCAGATGCAACTGATGATGGCAGCAACCAGGCTGGAACTATTCCTACCTACAAGAGCACATGGAGCAACGCCAGCGGTGTACAAAGCGATGGCACTCCATACCATGGTCACAAAGCACAGCGTCAAATGGTAATCAAGGCTCTACGTGCTGCCATTGACAGCAACACAGACATCCGTGAAGATCAATATGAGTTCAACCTCATCACTTGCCCAGGATATCCTGAGTTGATCAACAACATGGTGAGTCTAAATGCAGATCGCAATGAAACTGCATTTATCATTGGCGACACTCCAATGGATCTACAACCAACTGCAACTGCTGTTACAACTTGGAGCAATACTCAAGAAGTCAGCGGTGATGTTTATCTTGGTATCTATTATCCACATGGATTGACCAATGATATCAATGGCAATGAAATTGTTGTGCCAGCCAGCCACATGGCTCTGCGTACATTCATTTACAGCGACAACATCAGCTTTCCTTGGTTTGCACCAGCAGGAACACGCCGAGGCCAAGTTGACAATGCCCTTGCACTAGGCTACGTGAACTACACCACTGGTTTGTTTGTACGTACAGGTATCACTCAGTCACAGCGTGATTTCTTGTACCAGCAAAGAATCAACCCAATCAGCCTGTTACCAGGTTCTGGTATTGTGGTGTACGGTAATAAAACACGCAGTGCAGTTGCGCAGAGCACTGACAGAGTCAATGTTAGCAGACTAGTCAACTACATCAGAACAATTTTGTCAGATATCAGCAATGCGTTCTTGTTTGAGCCAAATGACAAGACCACAAGAGATCAAATCAAGAGTGCCATTGATGGTGCAATGAATGATTTGGTTGCCAAACGCGGTATCTATGATTATCTAGTGGTATGCGACAACAGCAACAACACTAGCGATCGTATTGCTAGAAATGAACTGTATGTAGACATTGCTATCGAGCCAATGAAGGATGTGGAATTCATCTACATTCCAATTAGGTTGAAGAACCCAGGCGACATAGCATCGGGCGGAAGATAATAATGCCACATTATCGGATGGCGCAAGCCATCCGATAGGCATGCGAAAAATGGTAAATAAGAATACTAGGAGATAACAATGTCTGTAGCATCACTATCAAAATTCACAGTTCCACTGAGCACTAACCAAAGTGCGTCAGCCCAGGGCCTGTTGATGCCTAAACTGGCTTACAGATTCCGCATTACTTTCTTGAACTTTGGTAGGGACCAGCAGGTAACCGAACTCACCAAACAGGTGATGGATTTTACTCGTCCTACTGTAAGTTTTGATGAAATCACTGTAGACACTTACAACAGCCGCGTTAAACTTATCGGTAAACCGGCATGGCAAGATGTCACCATCAATTTGAGAGATGATGCCAGCGGACAGGTAAGCAAGTTAATTGGCCAGCAATTACAAAAGCAGTTTGACTTCTTGGAACAAGCCAGCGCACGTTCCGGTAGCATTTACAAATTCACTACCAAGTGTGAAATGTTAGACGGTGGTAACGGCAGGCAGTCCCCTACTGTTTTAGAAACTTGGGAATTGTACGGATGCTTGCTGAGCCAGGTAAACTACGGTGAACTTAACTACACTACCAACGATCCAGTCAAGATTGCGTTGACAATGAAGTACGACAACGCTATCCAAACTGAAGGTGTAGCCGGCGTAGGAACATCCTTTGCTCGTGCAATCAATAGAGAAGACATTACTGGTGGCGGTTTTACAACTTCGCAAAACGCAGGGTAAAGACACTAACAGATGAAGCAAGTAAAGCCCGGAATTATCCGGGCTTTTTTTTGGCATAAATATTGAGACAAGGTATATTTGTATGTCATTACTTAATTCTTTAATCTCTCAGCTGAACGCTCAAGACAATCTGCGCGACCAGCAACATGCTTCACGTATTTTTGTTGATGGCAATTTCTTTAGACATCCAAAATACAGTTTCATGTTCTACGTAATCTTTGATTATATTCAAGGATACGATGGATTAAGAACTGACCCTAAAAATGTAATACAGCTGGGAGCATTGTGTAAAAGCGCACAATTGCCCAAATTCACAGTTGATTCACAAACTTTCAATGCCTACAACAGAAAAAACATTGTTCAAAAATCCATCAAGTATGATCCAGTAACGTTGAGATTCCACGACGACTCTTCTGATTTGGTAAGAGATTTTTGGTATGATTATTATTCTTTCTATTATAGAGATGCAGAGTATACTCAAGAATCGTATACCATACCTCACAAATACAATGCTAGACAAGTAGATGGCTTTGGATATAATCTTCGCCACGAAATGAATGATCCCAGCGAGTCTATCGCTGGTAAGTCATACAATCCTTTGAAAGCAATTCGCATTTTTAGTTTGATGCAGAAAAAATTTAGTGAATATGTTTTGATAAATCCAATCATTACAGGATTTAGACATGGGGAACACAACAATAGTGGTAGCGAATTACTTGAACATGAGATGACTATCAGCTACGAGCAGGTAAAATATTTCAAAGGCAAAGTAAATAGAGACACTCTTGGTGACAGTCTGTTGTTGTTGTATGATAATGTACAAAGTCCCGGTCTTACTGGTGGAAGAAGCATTTTTGGCGCAGGCGGTTTTGTTGAAACATTGGATAATATTTCCAACGACTTGGCCAATGGTAATTGGACCAGCGCACTGATCAAACTCAATCGCACACAACAAGCCTTCAAAGGTACCAATGCAGGTACACTGCTGAAAAACGAAGGTTTACAGTATATTGCCGCTGCGGCTGCTGGTGGGCAAAGTCAAGCTCCTGTTAATGCACCGACTCTATCAAGTGCGGTTACTGGTTTTGTAGGGTCTGGCGGAGGTGGCTCCATAGTGACCACAGCCGCTGCCGGCGGATTAATCTATGCAGGCACAGCAGGTATATTGAATTCCAACGGTAACGATCCTACACAAAGTGAAGGCGAAGTAAGATTGCAGCAATTTGTTGATACCAATCTTCCAGCAGACTCAGAGCTACCAAATTATGATTATAGAGCTTCTAGCAACAGTGAATTTGTGTCAACTACACCAGCACCGCCACAGACCACTCAAAGCGGATTTCCAAGACTAGAAGGAGAAACCACTGCCGAGGCAACCACGGAAAGACAACTCAATCAGTTTTCAATTGAAGAACTCACCGCTGAAATTGCTGCAAGGCTAGGAATCAACATGAACGACATGGAAGATTTAGTTTCATCATCACAACAAGGCACAGCACCAAACAATACACCGGAGGCCTAAATGGAACAGAACAATATTCAAGCCAGGGCTGAAGATCTCACAGTCCAAGCAAGACAAGATGCAAGAAAATTTTTCAACAATTTTTACAAACCCGTGCTGTCAACAACAGCGGATATTGACGCAGCAATTCAAAGTTTTTTTGAATCTATTACCAAGGATCAATCAGCCGCACGACTTTTAACTTCGGCAGTGGTGTTTACTAGTCTGGCACAGAATCTAAATCCCATGAGTGTGCTGGCAGATTTCAAAAAAGTGCAACCGGGCGAACTCACAACATATCTTGCTACATTTTTGAATCTCAATCGTGTTAACACCAGCTTGCTAGGGATTGTTAACAGGCCGCAAGTGAATGTATTTGTACAGCGCGGTATTTTGGCATGAGCAGAAAGTATGTTCAAGGCAAATTTCAAATACGAAATCCTGCCAAGTACATAGGCAAAGGAACACCCACCTATAGGTCAGGATGGGAGTTTGCTTTCATGCAATTTTGCGACAACAATCCATCAGTGCTGAACTGGGCCAGCGAAAGCATCAACATTCCTTACAGAAACCCATTTACCAACAAACAAACTATCTATGTTCCTGATTTTTTAATCATTTATGTAGACAGCAAAAATCAAAAACATGCAGAGCTGATAGAAATCAAGCCCTCAACTGAAACCACAATGGAAAGTGCCAGGAGCCCTAGAGATAGAGCCTATGTGGCGCTCAATCATGCCAAATGGGCAGCAGCCAGTTCTTGGGCTAAACACAACGGAATGCGATTTCGAGTAGTTACCGAAAATGAGATATTCCACCAAGGTTCCAAGCGGTAAATACCTGCATGACCAAAAAACTCGAACAATTATTTGACTTGCCTGCGGTGGCCGAGAGCTCTGCACAGCAAACCATTTTAGACCATAAAGATCACATTGCTCAGATTGATGATGCCATTGACAAAATTGATGCAGCACTGCCTGGAGTAAAAGACCTAGACGCAGCTGATTCAGAAATGGACGAGCTGGCTACATTGGCCACCGACAAGTTCAACGACCTTATGGATCTGGGCATGAACGTGGAGCCGCGCTACTCAGGTGTAATTTTCCAAACTGCTGGCACTTTGTTAGGGCATGCTATCACAGCCAAGCAGGCCAAAATGGACAAGAAACTGCGCATGGTAGAACTACAGCTTAAGAAGCTGCGGATTGATCAAATTTCGCAGAAAGAAGGTACCGGTACTCCAGAGCCCATTGACGGACAAGGAATGGTGCTTGATAGAAATACCCTGCTGAAAGAAATACTCGGCCAGAATAAAAAGTCGGATCCAGCTAAATAGTTCATATGGGATGCAAAAATGAAAGCATTTAAGGAATTTCTAGTTGAAAGCAAACGCACATTTGATTTTAGAGTGCGTATTGCTGACCACGAATTAAGTGGAGAATTGCTAGATAAAATCGAACGCGGATTAGCCGCTTTTGATCTAGCAGATATAAGCAAGCCAAAAAGTCAACCAGTTGCACATTGCAATGAGTTCGCTGCCCTAGGTCCTGTAGCAAGACAGCAATTTGAAGTCAAGTTAAATTATCCTGCTACATCTGAAGCTGTGAAAACTGTAATTCATAACAGTGCTAGAATACCAGCCTGTTGTATTGTGGTTAGAACTGCCATGGAAGACGATATGTTTACCACATCGCATGTACCTCACCCTGAAGAAAGTTTGAAGGCAGGTGTTGATGTGTATCCGCTGGACGATTCAGCCCAAGACCATGTTGGATTCAAGCGTGTAACTAATTTGTTAAAAGAGCTTGAGTCTTCACGTAAAGACAATCAACCGCAGGCTGTGCGCAATGTCAACGATGCTATTTTAGCAAAAGATTTGCATTCTGAAAAGAAGCCTAAGAGCTTAACAGACCTCCCACAGGGCAACAAGAGTCCTGTCAATACAAACAACCCTGATCCACGAGGAAAGAAAAAATGAACAAGCATGATAACATTTACAATATATTAGGCAAGTTGGCCTCGTTGGAACCGCAGCCTCCTAAACAAGAAAGTATTCTCAAGCAGTTGAATGAAAGTGCCACTGCTGCACCGTCGCTGGCAGCACGTTTGAACGAACGTTACCAGGAACATAAAAATCTTTGGCTGCCAGAAAGTGAGCAAAAGACCATGAGTCGAGCAGCCAAAGGCAACGAAAAATACGGCAAGGATGGCATGAAGGCCCTGGCCAAAGCAGGCCGCGATGGCGCAAGTGAGCAAGAACTAGACAAGATTCGCGCTCGTCACAACAAGTATGACGAAAGTGTGGAAGTGGACGAAGACATGTTGGCCAAAAAAGACTACGACGGCGATGGTGAAAGAGAGTCTGGCAAAGACGAGTACATGGGCAGTCGTGACAAGGCAATTAAAAAGGCCATGGGAAAAGACAAGCAACAAACAAACGAGGCAGAAGGTGAAGATGACGTGGTGCCAGGCAAGTCGTGGATCAAAGATCCACAAGATCCTGCCAGCAAAGTTCCTGCCTATCAGCGCAAGGCAAATGAACCAGGTCGCCAGGCCGCACAAGACAGAGCAGATGCTGCCAATGCCAAAGCAGGTGCCAAGGTATTCCGCAGTGGCCGTGCAGCCCCAATGGAAGAAAGTGCAGAATATGAAAAGCAAATTCCAAAGGGCATGGACGACAAGCATGTAAAATTCAAATGTCCGTCTTGCGGTACTGCAACCAATGCTGGCATCATGAGAGGAAACAATTATGTTTGCCCAAGCTGTGAAAAACCATTGCCTGCTAAAAATCAAATGCCATTGGGCGAAGAACAGTACGACGAGAATGATGCACACAGCTCGTTGCCAGGCATGCGCAAGACCAGCGACAAAGAGCACAGTGAATATGATGCAGCCGCACATACCATTCGCAAGTGGATGCGCAAGCGCGGCTGGAATACCAACAAGGAATTCAAACCGGCACTCAAGTACATCATGGACAACCTCGAAGACAAGCACGATGACTCATTGACTGATCAAGTCAAAGAAGCAGCCAAGATTTGTGAGAAGCATCACATGGCAGTGGCCGAAGTCGGTCTAAAAAATGAAGCTAGCAATGACAGCGAAGGACCAGCAGATCTATTGGCTGCGATTGAACAAGAAATTGCTAGACCTGGCCGCAGTACCGACAACTTGAGAGATGTACTTAATGCAACATTTGGCTCTGACAGATCACCTGAATTTAAGAAAGCTCGTGCAGTAATTGGAAAGTATCTCGATCTAGTTGATAATGCAGCAATGGGCAGTGAAGAAGATGATATCGCGCCAATGAAAGGTGGCAATATTGCTAGTCATATCCAACAATATAACCTAACTGATTATCTACAACATGCTGCTGGTATATTAGATAAAGCAGTTAAAGGTCCAATGAGCGAAGCCGGTCTAGACATGAATCTGCTCAAAGGCGCACAAGGTGCCATGCAAGGGGTTAACACAGATCCAGAAAGCGAACGCAATCGTGGCAAGAAGTATGGTTATCGCAGTGACCGTGATGATACCGGCAACGACGATGATTATGATGAGCATGGCAACGAAAAGAAAGGCGCCAAGAAGTCTGCACCCAGTGATGCTCCTAAAAAGAAAGGCCGTCCAAAGAAAAACTTTGGCCCAGAGCGTACCACAGCCAAGGCGTGGAAGCATAAAGGTAGTAGAGTGTCTGAAGCAATTGATTTAGAACACTATGTGGAAGATGTGATGGAAGAGCTCGAAGCCATGTTCATTATTGAAAAGGCCAAGAGCAAATCGCAACAGCGTTTCTTTGGCATGGTGCATGCTGCACAAAAAGGTGAAAAGCCAGCAAGTAAAGAAGTAGAAAAAGTTGCAAAATCCATGGGCAAGAAAGATGCCAAAGATTTTGCCAAAACCAAGCACAAAGGCTTGCCGGACAAAGTGACCGAAGGTGTCAATTTTGCTGAGATGGTAAGAGAAACAGGTCATACCATTGAAGAAATGTTAAATGAACTTAACATGGAGATGGAAGAGTTCAAGCGTTCTGGACGCATGGGAGACAAGTTGCGCGATGCTCTTGATATTCATAGAGCTGGTCGCAATATCATGGGAGAAACACCTGAAGAGCCAAAAAATCAAAGAACAGATTTCTTTTACAATCCAGATGTGCCCGATGATGAGCAATTACCTCCGCCTCCTGAGGAAGTAAATCTTGACGAACTGGCATTGCTGGCAGGCTTGCATGGCGGCCAGAAAAAACTAGACAAAGACCAGGACGGCAAACTCACTGCTATGGATTTTGCAATCCTTAGAGGTGATAACAAAAATGTTGACGAGGGCGCATGCAACATGACACCTGAGGGCCAGTACTGTGAAGTTCATGGCATGAACGAATGTGGCATGATGGAAGATGCTAAACCTGATTACATTGATATTGACGACGATGGTGACAAAGAAGAGCCAATGAAATCAGCTGCAAAATCTGCAGACAAAGATAAAGACGAAAAGCTAGACGAGTGTGGAATGCCAATGAGTGCAATGGGCAGCGAAGCAGAGTCTGGTATGAACATCAACACCAGTATGGATACAAAAACAGGGCGTAAGACTGTCACTGTGACTGCCGATGGCGAAGCAGCTGAAGAACTTGCAAGCATTCTTAAAATGGCAGGCATGGTAGGAAAAAATCCAGAGCCAAAAGTCATTAGTCTTGATAAAGGTCTAGAAGAGTATGCAAATGAGCCAGAAGAACAGTATGCAACAAATGATTCCATGCTCAAAACTGGCAACGATTTGAACAAAAGCAAGATTCAAGATCCAGCTACAGCCAATCGTGCAGCAAATCCTCTAGAAGAACAATTGACTGATCTATACAAACGCATGAAAGAGCGCAGCTAAAAGGATACTGTAATGGGACTGCTCAAACAATTTTTAGAAGAAGCCGAATATCGTGCAGCAAATCCTGTACCTGGCGATGTAATGGAGCTGGAATTTGGTAACGACCTGGTAATCGAAGCCACAGTGGTAGAGATCAATGATGCTGGTGAAATCATGTTAGAAGGTGATGATATCGCTATTGATCTTATACAACAAGCACAACTCAATGAAGCCAAGTATCAAGGTCGCGAAGTTGCGCTGGGCAAGCCCATGGCAGGCGATGTGAAAAAAAGCAAAGTGTATGTAAAAGGGCCAAAAGGCAATGTGGTCAAAGTAAACTTTGGCGACAAAAAAATGCGTATCAAGAAAAACAATCCAGGGCGCAGGAAAAATTTTCGCGCTAGACACAACTGCTCCAATCCAGGGCCACGTTGGAAAGCTCGCTATTGGTCATGCCGTGCCTGGTAATCAAAGGAAATCAATATGAAAAAAATTCTAGCAGCATTGTTATTTGTTATTCCAGTTTCGGCGTTTGCAGCCAAGGAACCTAAAGGTGTGACCTATGACGCACAAATTCTAAGAGTCAATGATGGTGACACTGTTGTTTTTGCAGCGCCTTTTTTACCACAGCCTCTCAAGCCAGAACTAGCAGTTCGTATCTACGGAGTAGATACACCAGAAAAAGGCTTTAGAGCCAAATGTCCACAAGAGGACGAACGGGGCAAATTAGCCACTCAATTTACAAAAAATGCTGTAGCCAAATCAGTCAAGCGTCAGGTGGTTTTGTATGACTGGGACAAGTTCGGCGGCCGTGTGCTGGGCGATCTTTTGCTTGACGGAGTAAGCCTTCGTGTAATGTTGATTCAAAATGGTTTTGCTAGAGAATATTATGGCGAAGCCAAAGGTAGTTGGTGCCCTTGATATGGGCGAGCAAGAATATCAGCCCAATGGTGACGAAAGCGATCGCACCATCCCTTGGGGACAGCACTAATGAAATGGGCCAACTTCTTTTTGTTTTGGATTTTGGCCACACTTTCTTTATCTCGCGGTGACGTATTTGGTTTTGTTTTGACTATAACTGTGTTTCTAGTCATGCATGCAATCATTGAAGATTATTATGAAACAAATTAAGTTCACTTCACAAGACTTTGTGCATGAAAACGAAACTGGCGAACCAGATGCTGTGCTGGACGAGAACGACCCTATTCACGAACTAAAGAAACTCAGCGGGGTGATCAACCCCAATCAACCCCGCTGGGAAAAATACGATGGCATCAACATAAGCAAAACTGGCATGGAAAAGAAACAGCTAGAGAAAAAACACAATATCCAGCCAGGAAGTCCTGAGTGGTTTCAACTGTGGTTTAGTTTGCCTTATATGACAGGCGAAAAACCAATCAAGCAGTAGCTCTTTCTTTCTGTTCAATTCCCAAATACTGGTACCAAGTTGGATGTTCGATGTGAATAGGACGATTCCTCCACTTGTTTACCAGCTGATAGTAATCTGGTTTGTAGGGCATACGCATGGGTTTCCATAACTTGGTGCCCTTTTTGTGATTACAAGGCTTGCAGGCAGTGACAGCATTGTCCCATGTGATTTTACCACCAGCAGATCGGGGTACCATGTGATCTATGGTAAGCTCGTCACTGTTGAACGTATCACCGCAGTACTGACACTGATATAAATCACGTAGATATAAATTAGCCCTGCTAAAACGTACACCGCGTTTGTTGTTGAAGTAATTTTTTGTAACAGCAACAGCAGGATAGTTAATGGTCAAATGGCTGCTGCGAGCAACGTATTGCTCGTATTCTTCTAGCACTGTTATTCTATCCAGAAACATGAGTTTGATGGCATGCTGCCAGTTGATAATGCTCAAAGGCAGGATAGATATAGGCTCGTAATTTGAATTGAGAAGAAGGCAGTTCATGTTAAATACTTATTATGAGTAAGTCACTTGAAGGCGTTATTGTAAAAAAAGCTCACCAAATGGAGAGCTTTACTGAATTTCAAATCCATGAAATAGCCAAATGCGCTGACCCCATAACAGGGCCACAGTATTTCATGGACAATTACCTATATATCCAGCATCCTACCAAGGGT
>JACCEB010022035.1_pt1 | contig 17135 bp, 13 predicted proteins | sample 7454761 | NCBI WGS metagenome assembly JACCEB01 (sample SAMN15323454, study PRJNA562643) | freshwater metagenome | isolation source: river surface water | place: USA:Blue River Watershed | collected 2017-08-18 | reverse complement strand
CGAACTGGTCAGTGTGCGCGGCAAGCTCATGCCGTTGGTCCGCCTCGGGAACCTGCTTGGCATTCCCGGTGCCACGAACGACGCGACGAAGGGCATCATCGTGGTGGCTGAATCCGGAACCACGCAGCGCTGCCTGCTCGTAGACGAATTGCTTGGCAAAAAGGAGGTCGTGATCAAATCACTTGGCGACGCTTTCAAATCACAAGTGCTGATGTCTGGCGCGGCGATTTTGGGCGACGGCCGCGTGGCGCTGATCGTCGACTTGGATGCGCTCGCCAACCTCAAGTCGCTGCCGCGCGCGGCCGTAGCATGATGCGCTGGCCCACTTTCCACCCACCCTTGTCCACACACCAAACCAGTTTTCTCCTGCCGAGCCTCAACCAGTTCAGAAAGGGAATCGAGTCATGAGCACCGAAACAACATCCAGCACAGGCGCACTGCCGGGGAAATACCTGACATTCCGGCTGGGTCAGGAGTACTACAGCCTGCCCGTCTTGAAAGTGCGGGAGATCATGCGGCTCTGCCCGATCACCGCCGTCCCGCGCATGCCCTCGTACATGCGCGGCGTGATCAATCTGCGTGGAAAGATCGTGGCCGTGGTGGATCTGCGCTCGCGCTTCCAGCTTCCCCCGCAGGAAGACGCCGACCGCGCATGCATCATCGTCGTGCAGCTCGCGGGCAGCGCCAAAAGCGTAATGGGCGTCATCGTGGACGCCGTGGAGGATGTTTCCCCGTTTGGAGCCGACGACATCGAGCCAACTCCAGACTTCGGACCGTTGTTGAACACCCAGTTCATCCTCGGCATGGCCAAGAGCAAGGGCACCGTCAAAGCCATCCTCGACATCGACCAAGTGCTGCTTGCGGAGGGGGAGCTCTCACTTCCGCTCATTGAAAAAGCGATCGCGGACGGGGCCGCCGCCCATTAATCCCAAATCCAACATTTCCAGAACTTTCAGCGACCCTCATCACTCCTCTGACCTATGGTAAACCTCAAAAACTTCATCCGCCTTCTGGCCCTCATCGTGACTGTCGCGGTCCTCGTCGAAGGCGTCGTCGTGAACTTCCTGCTCGAGGATACGAAAATCAACGGGCCTGTGTACCAGCGGATCACCGCGGACAAGGACCTGCTTGCGGACATCCTCCCGCCGCCTGCCTACGTGATCGAAAGCTACCTTGTGCTGAGCCGCTGCATGCTCGAGGAGAAACCCGCCGAACTCAAAAAGCTCGCCGAGAAAATCCCCGTCCTCAAGGAGGACTACGAAAAACGGCGCACCTTCTGGTCGGAGAGCAAGCTCCTGACCGCTGCGATCAAGACCAAGCTCACCAACGACTCGCACCAGCACGCCAATTCTTTCTTCAACATCGCGCAGACGCGTTTTTTGCCCGCGATCCTTTCTGGAGACAAAAACGGCGCGCATGACGCATACGTTTCGCTCTCGAAGTCCTACGAAGCGCACCGGGCCGTGGTGGATGAAGTCGTCGCATTGGTCGAGGCTCAGGCGAAAGCGGATGAGAATTTCGCCACCCAGAGTCAGGCCAAATCGCTGAAAGTCGTGCTCGGCGGGGAACTCGCCATTCTGCTCGGCGTCTACCTAGCGATCTACCTGCTTTACCGGTCGACGATTCCGTCCCTGCGGAGCATCACCGAGGAACTCGCCCTCGGGGCGGAGCAGTCCCTCCTGGCAGCGGAGCAGGTCGCGCGGGCAAGCCAGCGGCTCGCGGAGGGTGCAAGCGAGCAGGCGGCAGCCGTTGAGGAAACGGGCGCCTCGCTGGAGGAGATGTCCAGCATGATCCACTCCACCGCGAACAACGCGCTGCAGGCCAAAAACATGGCTAACGAGGCGCAGAACGCGGCCCAGAGCGGCTCGTCCACGATGGTGGAGATGACTGCGGCCATGAAATCCATCGAGTCCTCGAGCGCCGAGGTGGCGAAGATCGTCAAAAGCATCGACGAGATCGCGTTCCAAACCAACATTCTGGCGCTCAACGCTGCCGTCGAAGCCGCGCGCGCCGGCGAGGCTGGCGCGGGTTTCGCAGTGGTTGCCGACGAGGTGCGCTCGCTCGCTCAGCGCAGCGCCGCCGCCGCCAACGAAACGGCGGAGAAAATCGAGGCGGCGATCCTCAACAGCCGCAACGGATCCAAGAGCCTCATCAAAGTCGGAGACGCCTTCACCAAGATCGGCGAGAAAGTACGTCAAACCGATGCGTTCGTGGCGGAAATCGCGCTCGCGGCCAAAGAGCAATCCCTCGGCATCGAACAGATCTCCACAGCCATCGGCCAGATGAGCAAGGTGACTCAAAGCAATGCTTCAAACGCCGAGCAATGCGCCAGTGCCGCGGAAGAACTCAGCGCGCAGTCCAGCGTGCACAAGGGGCTCACCGACCGGTTGGAGGAAATCGTCGGCATCAACACCGCTTCCGGAACAGCTGTCCATTCTCCTGCGCCGTTTGGCGCCGGCTCGGGAACCGCTGGAGTTGTTGAATCGACTCCATCCGGCGGCCCGGGAACCAAGGTCCCAGCGCTCGGTGAAAAGTCAGCCGACGCGGACGACTTCAAGGATTTTTAATCCATGAAAAGAAAATCCATGGATGTCCGCTGAAGCCGAAATCTCCAAGCAGGCGTACACCTACCTCGCCGAGCTGATCTACAGGTACAGCCGGATTCACCTCGGCGAGCACAAGCAACAGCTGATCACGAGCCGGCTGCGCAAACGGCGCGTCGAGCTCCGTCTCAAAAATTTCGACGCCTACTGCGAGCTCCTGAGCCGCCGGAAAAACGACGACGAAGTTGCCCTGATCGTCGACGCTATTTCCACCAATCACACCCACTTTTTCCGCGAGCGCGCCCATTTTGATTTTCTCATGCAGCATGCGCTCCCCGAATTGGAGCGCCGGATCACCAACACCAAGGAATCCATCCGCTGCTGGTCAGCCGCCTCGTCCTCCGGAGAGGAAGTCTACACGATCGCGATCTGCTTTGCGGAATTCGAGCGGCTTAACAAACCTCTTCGCTGGGGTATCCACGGGTCCGACATCTCCTATCGGATGCTCGAAAAAGCCCAGGCTGCGGTTTATGAGGAAAGCCGGTTGGAGCTTCCATCGCCGGAACTCTTGAAACGTTATTTTCAAAAGGGGTCGGGCAAGTTCGAGGGTTTTTGCCGCGTGAAGGACATCCTCCGGAACAAGATCACGATGAAACGCGTGAACCTCTTCGATGCGTCCTACCCCATCCCTGCCGACCAGCATCTGATTTTCTGCCGCAACGTCCTCATCTATTTCGACAAACCCTCGCAGGCCGAGCTGATCCGCAAACTCAGTCTCCAGCTCGCTCCCGGCGGCTACCTTTTCATCGGCCACTCCGAGAGCCTGATGGGGATCACGCACAAACTGCGCCCCCTCGGCCACGGCATTTTCATGCGCGCAAAATAGCCGCCGCGGCATGACCATCCCATAACGCACCCCAGCCCCAGCAAACGCCCCATGAGCACAAGCGCTAAAATCAAAGTGTTGATCATCGACGACTCCGCCCTCGTCCGCAAAGCCATCACAGATGCGCTTTCCCTCGACCCCGAGATCGAGGTGGTTGGCTCCGCCAACGATCCCCTTGTTGCGCAGGAAAAAATGCCGCGCCTTCAGCCGGACGTGCTCACGCTGGACATGGAAATGCCGCGCATGGACGGCCTGACTTTTCTTAAACTCCTCCAGAAGCAGCAGCCCATGATTCCGGTCGTCGTGGTGAGTTCCCTCACACAACAGGGATCCGCGATGGCCCTCGCAGCGATGGACGCAGGCGCCAGAGATGTTCTTGCGAAACCCGACGGCAGCATGTCCATCGGCGGCCTTGCAAACAAACTCGCCTTCCACGTGAAGGCTGCGGCGCGCGCCCGCCGCTCCAGCGCCGCCCCTTTGCAGCCATTGCTTCCTCCAAAACTTGCGCCGGCAACGCCGGGAACGACTTCGCCACTGGGCGGCGCCAATGACCAAACCGCCTCCTCGGGCTGGGGCCGCCCAGCCGCCTCCGGGCTGCCCGCGAAACCAGGAATTTCACCAGCGGCGGCGGCTCCATCGGCCGACAGGCGACTAATCGTCATCGGCTCCTCGACGGGCGGCGTGGAGGCGCTGCGCTTCCTGCTCCCAAGCCTTCCGGCGACGATGCCGCCCATCGCCGTCACCCAGCACATCCCGCCATTCTTTTCAAAGGCCGTGGCCAACCGCATCAACGATATGTGCGGTTACGAGGTCCATGAAGCGATTGACAACGAGGAGCTTAAGCCCGGCATGTGCGTGATTGCCCCGGGCGATTTCCACCTGACAATTATGCGATCTGCGACAGGTTATCGCACGCGGCTTACGCAAACGCCTCCCGTTCACTACTGCCGACCTGCGGTGGACGTCCTTTTCCGGTCGGCCGCCGAGGCCGCAGGAGCTCGGCTTACCGGCGTGCTGCTCACCGGCATGGGGAGCGACGGCGCCATCGGCATGAAAGCCATCAAGGCCGCAGGCGGACAAACCCTTGCGGAACACGAGAGCTCCTGCGTGGTTTACGGGATGCCGCGCGCCGCGGTACAGCTGGGCGTTGTAGACCAAGTGGTCCCTCTCGAACAGATGCCCGGCGCCATCATCCGCGCCATCGGCGGGGTGCCGGCCTGATCCGACACAAGCCGCGCCGGCGCACCCGCAGTTGACAGAATCACACCACCCACCCAAAGGTTACCCACCATCCTATGTCTGAAGATCCAGATCCCTCAGAGCTGTTCGACTTCAACAGTTCGATGCACGAAACATCGGCGGAGGCGGCGCGTGCGGAACAGGCTGCGGCCCAGTCCCTGCAGGCGGCGCGGATCCTGGTGGTTGATGACAGCAAGATGATGCGCATGGGGATCACGCGTGACCTCAAAAAGCTCGGCTTCACCAATGTCGCCGAGGCAAGCAACGGGAGGGAGGGGCTCGAAAAACTCAGAGCGGAGTCCTTCGACCTGATGCTTCTCGACGTCGAGATGCCGGAGATGACCGGGCTGGAGGTGCTCGCGGAAATGCGAAAGGACGAATCGCTGAGCCTGCCAACGATCGTCATCTCCGGAGGTGAAGACGTGAGTTCCGCCGTGAGCTGCATCGAGATGGGCGCGGAAGACTATCTTCCAAAACCTTTTAACCCCGTGCTGCTGCGCGCGCGCGTCACAACTTCCATTGAAAAAAAGAAACTCCGCAATCTGGAGAAACTCCGGCTCGCACAAATTGAATCCGAGCACGCTCGCGTTGTTGCCGAACAGGAGAAGACGGAAAAACTGCTGCTCAACATCCTGCCGCGCTCCATCGCGGGGCGCCTGAAAGGCGGGGAGAAGCTGATCGCCGACGCCCATCAGTCGGTCACGGTGCTTTTCATGGATCTGGTGGGTTTCACAAAGCTTTCCCGTACAACGACTCCCGAACGGCTCGTAAAGATGCTGAACGCGATCTTCTCCACGTTCGACCTGCTCGTGGAACGCAGCGGCCTCGAGAAAATCAAAACGATTGGCGACAGTTACATGCTCGTCGGTGGCGCGCCGGAACTCAAAGAAGGTCACGCCCAAGCCGCCGCGGATCTTGCGCTGGCGATGATTGAAAACCTTGCGAAGATCAACGCGGTCAACCAGACCGAGCTCGCCGCGCGGATCGGCCTGAACTCAGGGCCCGTGGTCGCCGGCGTGATTGGCATCCGGAAATTCACATACGATCTCTGGGGCGACACGGTGAACATCGCCAGCCGCATGGAATCCTCCGGCATGCCTGGCAGGGTCCACTGCTCGCAAGCAACAGCGGATCTGCTAAAGGACGAGTTTGAGCTTGAGGACCGCGGACCTGTGGAAGTCAAAAGTATCGGCCAAACGCACACGTATTTTGTGAACGCTCGGAAGATTGCCGAATGGAGCCTTTAAGCGGTGTGCAGAGCTTCCTCACAACGCCTTTTTGCTGGAACACCCGCATTTGAGCGGAGCTTCCGATCGGCGGCGTGCTAGAATAAACCTGTGAGCGAGAACTTTTTCAAAACCAACGCCGAGGCTCCCGATACTCCGTTCGATATTTCGCTGCGTCCTCCGCTCTTCAGTGAATTCGCCGGCCAGGAGAAGGTCTGCCAGAGGCTCGAATTGATGGTCGAGGCGGCCAAGCAACGCGGGGACGTGCTGGACCACATCCTGTTGAGCGGACCCCCGGGGCTGGGGAAGACGACGCTCGCGCACATTCTTTCAACAGCGATGGGGAGCAACATCAAGAACACGAGCGGACCGATGATTGAGAAGGCGGGCGACCTGGCGGGTCTGCTCACCACTTTGGAACGCGGAGACTTGCTGTTCATTGACGAGATTCACCGGCTTCAGCCGGCCATCGAGGAGTACCTGTACCCGGCGATGGAGGACTTCAAGCTGGACATCATCATCGACCAGGGTCCCAACGCCCGTTCCGTACGCTTGAATTTGCCGAAATTCACACTGGTCGGCGCCACGACCCGCGCAGGCATGCTTTCCTCGCCGCTGCGTTCGCGATTCGGGATGAACTGCCGCCTCGACTATTACACGGCCGACGAACTGCAGCGCATCATCCTGCGGAGCGCTGGGCTCATCGGGGTGGATATCGACGATGCGGGCGCTTTCGAAGTCGCCGCGCGGGCCCGCGGAACGCCGCGCATCGCAAACAACCTGCTGCGCTGGGTGCGGGATTACGCGCAGGTCCGCGCCAACAACCACGTTTCACGGGATGTGGCGGATTCGGCGCTGACCATGCTTGATATCGACGCGGACGGCTTGGATGAAATGGACAAGAGGATCCTTGAAGCGATGGTGCATCGGTTCGAAGGCGGGCCGGTGGGCTTGAACTCGCTCGCGGTGGCGATCGGCGAGGATGCGGGCACCCTCGAGGACGTGAACGAGCCGTATTTGATCATGCAGGGCTATTTAAAGCGGACTCCGCAGGGACGCGTGGCTTTGGCGCCAACCTATCGGAAGCTTGGGATGGCCGAACCGAAACGGAGCGGCGAATTGTTCTAGCGGGGTTCCATCGGCGTTCTGATAGCGCACCGGTTGCTTTTCCCGAACCGCGCTTTTCCAGAGCCGCACATGGCTGCCTCACTAGGATTTGAACCTAGACAAGCAGATTCAGAATCTGCTGTGCTACCGTTACACCATAAGGCACTTCAAGCTGCATAAACACCCGCTCGAGAGGCTATTCCCTACATCTTACTTAAGATTACAGGAAAGCGCCCATATGCAGGCAATATTGCGAGTTCGCAACGATGCACAAGCCCCCAATCGTTTTCAATCTCAATGATGCTCATCTCCCCCGCTCTATTATCGCGGTTCAAAACCCGTTTTTTACGTCCTCCCAAGAAATGCCGAGAGCAGGATTAGCATCCATTTCAGCACTCCTGCGTTCAACTTCAGCGATCTGCCAATCAGGAACAGGTAGTTCTACATGCTCGCTAGCAATGCTCTCCCAAATAACATTCACGACTTCCAGCCTTTCCGAAACACTCAGGCCGAATATTGGGGCAATTTGGGCTTTCACTGGGAGGTTTATCGCACGCTAGCCTTCCGCATTCAAGCAATGGGATCCCTATAGGGCAGGTTTCATCGGGTGATTTCAACATGAACCTTTTACCGTTGGCTTAGCTGGCGTCAGTCTCACGAAGAAATTGTACGTCTCCGGGATGCCATAGCTCCTACACCGCCGAGTAATGTCTTGCCGGCCTGACGCTGAAGTTACGCAAACTCAAAAACGCTCGCCTCCTGCGCGCGTTTGCGGCTTTCATGCTCGGCGCGTTGGGCTTTATCCCCCCCAAGCCATCCCATTCATCTATCGATCCCGAAATCCAGACCAACCTCATGAACCGCCCCCTGCTCCTCGCGCTCACCCTGTGCAGTGCTCCTCTCTCCGACGCTTCGGAAATCAAATTCAAAAAGCAGGTGCTAACCCAGGAGTTTGTTTCCGAGGGCTGTAATTTCGCCGACTTCGACCACGACGGCCACCTGGACATGACTGCGGGCTGCCACATTTGGTACGGACCGGATTTCACACGCAAAACCAACTTCACCCCGCCCAGCGAAAATGCGGGCGGTCCAACCAAAACTCCCTACGACCCGGCGAAAGGTTATTCGGACTACTTCCTGTGCTACGCCTACGACTTCAACCAGGACTCCTGGGCGGACATCCTAGTCTACGGCCTGCCGGGAGAACCCGCGCTTCTTTTCATCAATCCGAAAGGCTCGGGCGAAGCTTGGGCTAAACACAACATTTTTGACGTCGCAGACGGGGAGTCTCCCGACCTGAAGGACATCAATGGCGACGGCAAGCCCGAACTGCTCGTGCACTCAAGCGATCCCAACAAACCCGCCTCTGCCAAAGGCAAAGGTGGCGGGCAGTTGGGCTATGCCGAGTTGGACTGGGCCAATCCCCTAGGCAAAGCGCGATTCCGCCCCATCACCCCGAAATCCCCCGAGAACAATGAAAAATATTTCCGCTACACGCACGGATACGGAGCCGGCGACGTGAATGGCGATGGACTAGTGGACATCCTTGACCGCGAAGGCTGGCGGGAGCAACCCAAAGACACCAAGGAGGACTCCAACTGGGTTTTTCATCCGGTGCCGTTTGCACCACCAGGAACCCGCGGAGGTTCACACATGCTCGTCTATGACGTAAACGGCGACGGCCGCAATGATGTCATCACCTCGTACGATGCGCACGGGTATGGGCTCGGCTGGTTTGAAAACAACAAGGACGGATCGTTCACCGAGCACAAAATCATGGGCTCAAAACCCGAGGAAAACCCTCAGGGAGTCAAATTCTCACAGCTGCACTCCATGCAGCTCGCGGACATCAACGGGGACGGCATCATGGACTTAGTCACCGGCAAACGCCGCTGGGCTCACGGGCCTTTTAAAGACGAGGAGCCGGATGCCGCGCCGGTGCTGTACTGGTTTGAATTGAAGCGGGACGGCAAAGGCGGCGCCGAATTCATCGCCCACCTCATCGACGATGACAGCGGTGTCGGCACTCAGGTCACCACCGGGGATATCAACAAGGACGGGAAAATCGACGTGCTGGTTTCAAACAAACGCGGGGTATTTGTCTTCACGCAACAGTAGCCCTTCGCCCGGCGAACCTCCGAAGCCGCGCCGAAACCCGACCCTGACCGCTGTGCTATCTACTGCCCAAAGGCTTTTCAATAAATTACTTATATGCTAGACATCCGACTGATTCGGGAACAACCCGACACGATCAAAGGCCGACTCGCCGCGCGCGGTGGCGACGCCCACCTACACATCGACGAAATCCTCGCATGCGACAAGGAGCGTCGGGCCGCTGAAACACAGCTCCAGCAACTGCAGTCGGATCGAAAACGCATCAGCAAGGAAATCGGCATCCGAAAATCCAAGGGCGAAGACACCTCTAGTGTAGAGGCGGAGGTGCGCGTTCTCGGCGACGAGGTTGCCAAACTGAACGACCTTTCCGCCGCACTCGACAACCGGCAGCGGGAGCTTTTGTTGAATCTCCCCAATGTGCCGCATGAGAACTGCCCGGTAGGCGCCGATGCGGAGTCGAATCCCGAGGTACGCGTCTGGGGCGAGAAACCGGCTTTTGCATTCACGCCGAAAAGTCATGTGGAACTCGGCGAAGCGCTAGGGCTTTTCGATTTTGACCGCGCCGCGAAAATCTCGGGGAGCGCGTTTGTCTGTTTCACGGGCGCGGGCGCCCGACTGGAAAGAGCTTTGCTGAACTTCCTACTGGACCTCCACACCACACAGCACGGCTACCGCGAGGTCAGCACCCCGTTCATCATCCGTCCGGAGGCGCTCGTTGGGACATCGCAGCTTCCGAAGTTTGAGGAGCAACTGTACCGCTGCGACCGGGACGAACTGTACCTCGCACCGACCGCCGAAGTGCCTGTCACCAACCTGCACCGGGAGGAAATTCTCAGCTTGGAACAACTGCCCATCCGCTACGCCGCGTACACGCCGTGTTTCCGTCGCGAGGCCGGTTCCGCCGGACTAGGAACGCGTGGGCTGATCCGCATGCACCAGTTCGACAAGGTGGAACTGGTGAAAATCACGACCCCGGAAAGCGCCTTCGACGAACTGGAGCTCCTCACGGCCAACGCGGAAAAAGTACTTCAACTCCTTGGTTTGCACTACCGCGTCATCGAGCTTTGCACGGGCGACGTTGGGTTCGGTTCCACGAAAACCTACGACATCGAAGTATGGGCTCCGGGCCAGAACAGTTATTTGGAAGTGTCCAGTTGCTCGAATTTCGGGGATTTCCAAGCGCGGCGCATGAACCTGCGCTTCAAGGACAGTGAAGGTAAGAACCGCTTCTGCCATACGCTGAACGGCTCCGGTACGGCTCTGCCGCGGCTCTTTGTCGCACTCATCGAAACCTTCCAGCAACCCGACGGCACCGTCCGGCTTCCCGAAGCCCTGCGACCGTACTTTGGCAGCGAGCGCATCGGCTAAAACCCTTGCGGCGCAGTCCCCGTGCCCGTGAACACCGCCCGCTCACCCCTGCAACGCATCGCGAGGGCGCTGGAAAACAGCGGCGTACGGACCGCAGACCCGCTTCTGCTCGGCTTCTCCGGGGGCCGCGACTCGGTTGCGCTCGCGCTCTGGCTCTTGGAGGCGGGCTTTTCGACACTCACCCTGCTTCATCTCGACCACGGGCTGCGAAGCGAAAGCGGCGCGGATGCCGCATGGGTCATGAAATTTGCCGAGTCCTTCGGTCTCGCCTGTCATGAGGAGCTCGCAGACGTCGCAGCGGATGCCAGAACCCTCAAAATCGGCGTGGAGGAAGCGGGCCGCAACGCGCGTTATTCGTTTTTTGCGAGCGCTGTCAAAAGTCTCGGCGTCCGCAAAGTCGTCGTGGCGCACCACGCGGACGATCAAGTTGAGACCTTCTTGTTCCGACTTTTTCGAGGCTCTGGAGCGACCGGCCTCGGCGGAATGTCCACCGCAAGCGCTCGCACAATTGAAGGCGTTTCGTTCTATCTGCTGCGGCCGATGCTCGACGTTTGGCGCCCTGAGATCGACGCATGTATCGCCGAAAAACGAGCGGATTTCCGCGAGGACCCTTCGAACGATGATCCCCGCTGGACCAGAAACCGCATTCGCCACGACTTGCTTCCGCAGCTCGAGGAGATCATGGGCAAGCCCGTGAAAGCTGCAATTTGGCGGGCTGCAGAGCTTTTGCGCGCGGACGACACGCACTTGGAGCAATTGAGCGCTGAACTTGTAGAGCAGTCCGACTCCCTCGAGGTAGCGCGCCTGCGCTGTGCCCCAGCTGCAATCCAACGACGGCTGGTGATGCTCTGGCTGCGGCGGCAAAACGTTTCAAACATCGGCTTTGAGATGGTGGAGGCGGTGGTCGGACTGGCCCTGCGGGATTCCCCCGCAAAACTGAACCTGCCGGAGGGGGCGCACGTCCGTCGCAGAGCGGGAAAAATCTTCATTGAATCCACCCAGACGAATACTCGCAGCTCTGGCTGAAGGGGCTGTTCGCTGTTATGAAGATCCCAACGCTCATGGACTTTACCCGCCCTTACGCCCTGCTTTTCGCCGCGAGTCTGTTGGCGATTCCGCTCATCGCACTGCTTTTACTTTGGGCAGGCCGCGTGCTTTCGCGCCGCCTCCACGTGCGTTTCGACCTGCGCTTTAAAATAGCAGTCTACAGCTTTTCGGCGGATCTTCCCCTGCGGCTCTACCACTCCATCGCTCTCGGATCCATCGCGCAAACCAAAGGAACCATGGAGGTGACCGTGGAAGGCGCCAAGGCGCCGGTCCAGCCCATTCTCATCCCCGAGGAGCTGCTCCAAGCCCTGCTCTCTATCGGCATCTTTTTCGGCGCGCTCATGGCTGTTCGGATTATCCGGAAATGCGTCTGGGACGATTGGTTCGAGCGGACTCAAGAGACAGAGGCTCCCAAGTTTTTGAGCGACATCTGCAGCGCCGCCATCATCGGACTTTCCCTGATCGCGATCGCCACCGGCGTCTACCACAAGGATTTGAGCGGCTTTCAACTGGGCTCCACGGTGTCAGTGGCGGTGCTCGGTTTTGCGAGTCAGGATCTTCTGGGCAACCTGCTCTCGGGTATCGCCCTCCAAATCGGCAGCCCTTTCAAGAAAGGCGACTGGTTGCTGGTCGACGGCCGGCGGTTGCAGGTGATGGAAGTCAACTGGCGATCGACCCGGATGCGTGCTTCGGAAAACATCCTGGTAGACGTCCCAAACAAAACGATCGCTGGTGGAACCATCACCAACCTCTCGGCGCCCACCTCTGAACGGGCGTCCGTGGTCACAGTCAAATTCGATGTGGATGCCGAGCCGAACGCCGTGAAAGCCGCCTTGTTGCATGCGGCGCAAACAACCGACAGCGTGCTTCCGTCGCCGGCACCGAGGGTGCATCTGACGGACTTTTGCGATTCCAGCGTGCAATACGAGGTCGTGTTCTGGGTGGATTGCGAGGAGCATTTCTCCGACACCACGGACGCTGTTCGGACGCGCATCTGGTACACGGCAAAGGAACGGGGGATTCGCATGCCCTTCCCGACCCGCACTGTCTACATGCAGCAGTCGCCCCTTCCGCGCCCTTCGGAACCCGGCTCATAGAATCATAGACGCCGCATCCTCCTCGGCTCCTCGCACATTCCTGCACAACTGCGGAAGACGCCCGCACGCCACGCGTTACCCCGGTCAGTGCCCGGACATGCCTGCAGGCCCGCCAAAGAGAGCGTCCACCAGCCCCTGCGCCCGCTCCTTTGGAAGAACCCCCAGTTCCATCTGGTTCATCACGTAGGCAAATCCCATCCGCTTTTCAGGATCGGCGAATGCCACGCTCCCCCCTGCGCCTGGGTGCCCAAAGGCTCCGCGCGCAGACCCGAATACGCGCCGCTTTTTTCTGCCATCGGGATCCACCGGATCCCGCATGAACCCCAAGCTGAACGCGGTTTCCATTTGCAACACCGCGTCCACGCCTTGCACGCCGCCAGTGACAATCTGCCTGAGCCAATCCGCCGGGACCAGCACGCCGCCCTGCCAGGTTCCGCCCTGCGCCAGCATCGCGTAAAACTTCGCAAGCGCCCCTGCCGTGGCAATTCCCCCAAAACCCGGATAACATGCCTTGCGGGGCGCGTCAGCGTTCATAGCCGCCGCCGAATGCAGTCCCTTTGGCGATGCGAAAGAACGGGAAGTGAGCGACCCCGGCGTCATAAACGCGGTCATAAAAGGGTCCCCCTTCGGCAGGACGCTCTTGGATCCGTAAACATGCGCAACCCTCGGCAGGACGTCCTCCGGCACCCCGATCCACATGTCCAACCCCATTGGAACAGCAAACACCTGCTCCCAATATTTGCCAAGGCTCTCGACACCCGTGAGGCGGCGCACCAACTCGTCCACTAGAAACCCAAAAGTTCGCGGATGATAGCCATGGGCGGTCCCCGGAATCCACGCGGGCGCCTGCTTTGCCAAGGCCGCCACAACGGCCTCGCGGTCCTCCACCGCGGGCGGTTGATCCAACGCGCTCAACCCAGCCTCATGCTGCAGCAGCATCCGGAAAGTAACCTGCTCCTTGCCTGCGGCTGTGAATTCGGGCCACACGCAGCCCACCCTTTCGTCCAAGGAAATCCCCTGCGCGTGGAGAGCGTGCAGACAGCAGGCGGCGGCGGGCCCCTTGGTCGCGGACCAAATCAGCACGGGGGTCCGGGCGGTCCAGGGTCTCGTGCCCGCCGCGTCCTCGTGCCCGCCGGCCAGCGAGAGGATTTCGCCATCGGCGCCCCACAAACTCACGGACGCTCCCGGCTCCCCGCGCGTTGAGAAATTTCCCGCAAACCAATCCCGTGCTTTTTGAAGATCCATGCTTTGGCGCTAAACCTAGCCGGAAGCCCGGCTGCAGCTCAAGGCGCATCGGGTTTCCCCCTAAAGCCGGACTAAGGGGCGATACCCAAATGGGCTGCCAATTTAGCGCGAAGGTCGGCCTGGATGAGGCCGACCCGGCGGTTTGCATCCACCACCTCGAACTTATGCTCCTTGGAAAGCTCGAGAAACCTGGCGTTCATGAGCCGCTGGTACTTCACGAAGCTGTCAAACATGTTGTCTGAGAGACACAGGTCCATACCAGCTTCCCAGTAATCGAGAGTGGAATTTTTTTCGAAATTCCGCTGCACGAGCCGCTGGGCGCTCACCCGCAGGTGAAAGACCACATCAGGGACAAGCGCCCGCCCATACAGGTTCCGAGTCCACTCCGGATCAGCCTTCCGGACAAGGTCTCGGGCGATGAGGGTGTAAATATAGCGGTCGGTGAGCACGATGAATCCCGCGCGCAAGGCGGGCAGGATGGTGTGCAAAAGCTGGTCGTAAAAGTCGGTTGCGTAGAACAGGCTTCTTGTGAGGGGCGTGAGAACAGTCCCGTGCGTGGCCTGCTCCAGCTCCTCGCCCACCAACTCGGAACGGCCCAATCCGCAGGTGCGCACGGCGAAGCCCCGTTTTTCCAGCCACTGCACCAACTGATTGATCTGGGTGGTCCGCCCCGAACCGTCCGGCCCCTCCAAGACAAAAAGGCGGCCCGGCAAGGTCGCGTCCTTCACCTCGGGAAGAGGTTCTCTAAACCAGCGGGTTTTCATGTCTGGGGAGCCTGCTGATGTTTGAAGGGGCGCAGATCGATTTTGCGCCGGATGATCCCGCGCACTTCCTCCTGCTGCTCAGGGATGGTGCGGCCGGCATCCATCACCACAAAACCGAATTTATCCCGCATGCGTTCGTACTCCATCGAGATCTTGCTCTGAAACATCTTAAAGCTCTCCACCGGGTCCGCGCTCCAGCGCATATCCATCCCGGCCTCGTGGTACTTGAGGACTGCACGCGTCTCAAGGATGCGGCGCAGCGACACCTCGAGCTCCACCCGGAAATAAAAGGTGATATCCGGCTTGCGGGCGAATTCGTACACTTTCTCGACCCAGGACTGATCCACCCCCCGGACAGCGTCCCGGGCGTAGGCCGTGTAGACATAGCGGTCAGCGAGGACGATGAATCCCGCGCGCAAAAGGGGCAGGATCTGGCGCTGGTAGCGGTCGGCGAAATCGGTGGCGTGGATGAGTGAGAAGGTGGTCGGGGTGAGGAGCTGCCTCTGCTTGCCCTTGGTCGTGGCCTGCTTGACGAGCGTGGAGGAATTCCACTCCGTGAAAAAGACCCGGTACCCCTCCTGTTCAAGCCAGCTTTTGACCAACCGGATCTGGGTGGATTTACCCGAGCCGTCCAGGCCTTCCACCGCGATCAGGCGGCCCGGATAGTCGGGCGCCCCGGCGGATTGGCGGAGGGGTTCAGGGGAGGAGGAATCCACGGCGGCACTTTTGCAGGAATCCGCCAGCGGCGCAACCCGAATGTTCCACGTGGAACTCCGAACACCCGCTTCGGCTTTGGTGAATACCCCTCCCTAATTTTACCTACTGTTTCCGTCCGGCGGCTGGTACAATCCCCCCCCGATGTACACCGACCCGATTGTTTACGATGTGATTGTCCTGGGTGCCGGCCATGCAGGGATCGAGGCCGCCCTGGCCGCGACGCGCCTCGGTGCGTCCACCCTGCTGCTCACCCAGAACCTGGATTCCATCGGCCAGATGTCCTGCAATCCCGCCATCGGCGGTCAGGCCAAGGGCCAGATCGTCCGCGAAATCGACGCCCTTGGCGGTTTCATGGGATTGAACACGGATGCCACCGGCATCCAGTTCCGGATGCTGAACGCCAAAAAGGGGCCGAGCGTGCGCTCCCCCAGGGCGCAGTGCGATAAGAAAGCCTACCAATTCCGGGCTAAGGCGGTTCTGGAGGACACCCCCGGGCTCACCCTGAGGCAGGGCAATGCAACCACCCTGCTTCGGGGGGATGAGGGGGTCTGCGGCGTGGAGACCAATCTTGGGCTGCGGATACGGGGACGCTCCGTAGTGGTCACAACCGGCACCTTCATGCGGGGGCTGCTCCACGTGGGACTGCAGAACATCGCGGGCGGCCGCCTTGGAGACGGCGTTTCGACTTTGAGCGACAGCCTTCGGGAGATCGGCTTCGAGGTCGGGCGCTTCAAGACAGGAACCCCCTGCCGCCTGAATGGCCGCACCATCGACTTCAGCCTATGCGAGCGGCAGGACGGGGACCTTCCGCCGCGTCCCTTCACCCATCTTCCGGAGGAAATCCGCAAGGGCGGGGACGAGATCTTTACCCTGAACGAATGGAAGAACGGCGTGTTCCACGTGGAACAAATGTCCTGCTGGAGCAGTTACACCAACACGACAACCCACGATCTCATCCGCCAGAACCTGCACCTCTCCCCGCTCTACGCGGGGCGGATTCAGGGCGTCGGTCCGCGCTACTGCCCGTCCATCGAGGACAAGGTGGTGAAGTTCGAGGAAAAGGACCGGCACCAGATCTTCCTTGAACCGGAGGGACGGCACACGCGGGAATTCTACGTCAACGGGGTCTCCACTTCCCTTCCTCTGGAGGTTCAGGCCGCCTTCCTCGCGACCATCCCCGGGCTCGAAAAGGCCGAGATCCTTCGCCCGGGTTATGCGGTCGAGTACGACTACTGCCCGCCCACCCAGCTGCACGCCACCCTTGAAACGCGCCTCGTCCCGCACCTGTACTTCGCAGGCCAGATCAACGGCACCTCCGGCTACGAGGAGGCCGCCGGTCAAGGTCTGCTTGCCGGCGCCAACGCCGCCCTCAAGGTTCTGGGCAAACCTCCCCTGGTCCTCAGCCGCGCGGACGCGTATTTGGGCGGGCTAGTCGACGACCTGATCACGCGGGGCACCGAGGAGCCTTACCGGATGTTCACCAGCCGCGCCGAGCACCGGCTCCTGCTCCGGAATGATAATGCCGACCTCCGTCTGACGCCGATCGCCCACGGCCTCGGGCTCATCCCCGGAGAACGCTGGAGCCGCTTCCGAACCCGCCTCAATCAACTGGTCGAGCTCAGGAGGTTCGCCGATGACACCCGTTTCCACGATGGCCGCCTCTCGCAATGGCTGCGCCGGCCGGAAACCTCCTGGGAAAACCTGCCGGCCGAAATCCGCGCCGGCTTTCCAGCCGAGGCTTGGGAGGAATTGGAAATCGAACTGCGCTATGCCGGCTATAT
>JACCEB010740014.1_pt1 | contig 17138 bp, 9 predicted proteins | sample 7454761 | NCBI WGS metagenome assembly JACCEB01 (sample SAMN15323454, study PRJNA562643) | freshwater metagenome | isolation source: river surface water | place: USA:Blue River Watershed | collected 2017-08-18 | reverse complement strand
TTGAAGAAGAAAAAAGATTTTATATTATTCAAGCAATAAAAAAATATTATAATTTATTTCAACAATTATTAGATTTTTATAATCAAGAATCAACATATGAAAATAGAATGAGACAAGTAAATATTTTTAAAAGTAAAATTAATCAAGAATTACGAAGAAAAAGAAAAAATCCATTACCTCGACCTGAAGAATGGCGACAAGTTGAGGGAAATAACGAAGTGTCTAAACAACTAAAAAATAAAAAATTTGCATATCATAAATTTGAATTTTTAAATAAACTTAGAAATCAGGATTATCCTCTATTTTTAAATCTTAAAAGAGGTCATTTAGAATATAATGTTAAAAAATATAGTTTATTTGATTTATTTCCAAGAATCGAAAATAAAAATAGAATTAACCTTGAGTTAAAAGAAAATATTGATTTCCTATCAAACAATCATGATATTTTTATTAAATTTGGTATTAATAAATTAGTTTTTGATGAAGAACAATTAGAAAAAGATAATTTAACTAAAGAAACAATTATTGAAAATCTTATTTATTGGATAAAAGAAGTATTTATACCATTAAAATTAAACATGGATAATTATAAAGATCAAGAGTTATATTTATCATATAATGATATAGTTTTATTTAATATTCAATTTTGTTTATTATATTTAAAAAATGATGTACATTCTCGTGAAGGATCTATTGAAATGACAAGAGGTGCATGGGGTGCACCTTTTAGTATTGATGAACATGTATTTAAACATGAACATTTGAGACATAAAGAATCTTCAAATTTTTCAAAAAGAAGACTATATCCTAAATATAATTATCAAATGAGTGTTTATTTTATAGGTTATATAATTCAAAATTATTGTAATTATTATTTTGAAAATATAGTTCCAAGAACATATAAAATAACATATAATTTAAATAAAAATATAGCTGAAACAAATATGAACAAAGCAAATATAAATAAACCTGGTTATTTATTGTGTAATTTAAATCAATTTTTAAGAAAACCATCTATTTATAAACGTACTGATTTATTAGATTTATTTAAAAGAATATTAAAAAAAATATGTATAATTTTAATACCAATGCAAAAAAATTTAGGTTTTGTTCATCGCGATTTTCATCCAGGGAATATAATTATTATTTATAAATACATAAATCATAATGGTAATAATATTAACATATCAGAAAATAATATACCTAAAAATGATTTACAAATAGATTTTGATTTAAAATTAATTGATTTTACTTTTTCTTCTATTTTAATAAAAGATGAAAATGAAAAAATTAATCTTTTTAAATATACAAATTGGCAAGTATATAGATTACCATATCTTTTAAATCCATATGAAACTAATTTTTGGAAATGTTATGATTTAATTTTTTTTATTTTAAGAATAATATTTAATACCACTTTAATTTTAAATAATAAATATAATCATAATTTATATAATCAATTTAATTTATTAATAAGTTATATAATTGAATTATTTAATTTTCAAACTGATTTTAATATTAAATTTAAAGAAATATTTACTGATGCAAGAAGGGTTAACATTTATAGTCTTTTGCAAAATAAAGAACTATTTATTGATATTTTAGGACATCACGTTAATCTTAATTTTTTTGATCCAAGTATTTTAATAAATGAATTATAAATTTTAACATATTGATTTATGATAATTCCATTCTCTTTTATCATCTCCTATTTTTACAAATGCAGCAACGCTATTTGGACTTGCTATTTTTTTATAATGTTTATAATTTCTTTCAATATATTTTATACAATCAGAAACTGGAAAATGTAATGCATCATCTATAATTATTATTCCATCTTTTTTAAGCAATAAATCACTGTAAAAAAAATCTAGCAAAGTATAATCGAAAGTATGATACCCATCAATAAAAATAAATTCAAATGAATTTTCTCCTTCTTTAGCTAATAATTCTGGAAGAGCAACATATGATTTTTTTTCAATTAATTTATGTCTGTCATCTAATTTTAAATGTTTTATAAATTTTAAAGCTTGATTATCCCATTGTTCTTTTTGATAGGGATCAATTGAAATTAAATTAGTATTTTTATTTTTTAAAATATAAACTGAAGATATACCATGTGCTAATCCTACTTCTAAACATTTTTTAAAATTATTTTTTTTAATTATATTTTCAATAAAATGTCCTTCTTTAGAATTAATATTAGCTTCTATTTTTTTTATATCATTTTCATCATATATTTTTAATTTAAAATAATCAATTAGTTGAAGTGATAAAATATTTCTAAATTCATCAAAATTTTTTAAACCAAGAGAACTAATTAAATTAAGATATAAATAATATCTGTTTTTAATAAAATTATTTTCATCTTTATCTTTTAAAAAAGTATTATATATTTTATTATTTATTATATTTAATTTAGAAAAATAATTGATTATCTTATTTTCATCTTTAAAATTTTTTATATTAAATTTGTAATTATTTTTTATAATATCTTTTAATTTTAATAAATCATTATTATTCGATTTAAAATTTTTACATAGAATAATATTTTTATTAATTATAATTATTTCTTCGAAAAAAATACTATACAATTCAATTATTGAAATAGTTTTGTCATTAAATATCATTAATTTTATTAAAGCATTTCCATTATTTTTTAATACTTCATGAATAATATATAATTCATTAATTAATAACTTATTTATTATATTTATTTTTTTATCAATATTATCACCTTTATATTCTTTTTCATAAAATAAATTATTCATATTCATCAAAATATTTTCACAATTTCTAATTTTTGGTGAATAAGAATCATTATTAATATTTAAATTATTTATAAATATTTTTTCATATTTACTATTTGATGTAAAATAATTAAAAATTAATGGTATATATTTTTCAAAAAAAACATTATTAATTGAAAATAATTTTGATTTTTCAATAGCATATTCATAATTTTTATTTTCTAATCTTTTTTTATTTGATAATTGTTTTCTTTCTAAATATTTTTCATAATCTTTTGTTTTAATTGTTTGATCTTTACTTAAATCAATTGTTGCATCTTCATTACTTTTAACTACACAAATAGTTTCTAGTTTTTGTATATCTTCCATTAAATTAGTTGATTCCATCATATCTGGAATTAATTTTACTATTGGATTTTTTGCTTTCACTGTTTTTTTTGTCTTTACTGTCTTTATTGTTTTTTTTAAATCTTTTTTATCTTTTTTAATTTTTGTATCTTTCATTTTACAAAATAATTGATTTATCTATTTTTAATTCATATTTTTTTCCTATTTAAAATATTTTAATTATATTATTATATCCATAATTATTAAAATGAGTTTTCAACAATATCAAAAACAAAAAGAAGAACAAAAAAATATTAAGTTCGAAAAAAGAAAGTTAGAACGCAATTCAACTCCCGACGAAATATTCTTTATTTTTGAAAAAACCCTTCAAGATTGGCTTCCTATTAAAATTTTTAATGTTCTTATTCAACAAAATCCTTCTTCTAATATAACTCAAAAAGATGTAAAAAATATTCATAATGGTAATGTTCGTATTTTACCTAATGAAATAGATAATGAAAAATATAAATTATATTTAGAACTACGAGAAAAGGTATATGAAAAACATATTAAAGAAAAAGAACTTAAAAAAATAACAAAAAATGAAAAATAAATTTAAAAAGATAGTTAAAATAAAATAAAATTTTTTATAAAATATATATTATAATTTATTAGAGTTATAATATATCAATAATGAATGAAATAAAATACTTATCTCAATTTTTGTTTTTAAAAGAAAAAGATAATAAATCTAAAAATGAACTAAATGCAAATATTTTTTTAGATTATTGGATTAATAAATATTCACCTTTTCATGCTCGTGAATTTTCAAATATTATTAAAAGTTATAGTGATTCAGAAAATCCAAATAAAAAATATAATGAACTTTTAAATTTTTATGAAAATGAATTTAAAAAAGAAGGATACGATATATCTTCTTTTGATGTTATTTTTGAATCTTTTTTTCCAAAACCATTTGATTTAACTGATGATAAAAAAATGATTTTAGAATTTATGATGAAACAAATGGATACAAATAAAAATAATATTAAAAATAAAATAAATAATAGTTCAATGAATAATGAATTAAAAAAAATGCATATGGACACAAATATTTTGAATAATTTAAATATTAAAATAGATGATCAAATAGACGATATTTATATTCTTTTTTATATATCAAATGTTCAAATATTAAAATTTAATTGGGGAACAAAAACACTCTTTAATTCTCTTTTAAATAAATTAAATTTTAAAATCGAAGATTTTCAATCTATTTTTCAAAATATTCAACCTATTGAAACAATAAATTATAATTTTACTAATTTATATTTTAATAATTCATTAAAAGAAATTAAAGATATTTATTATTTTTTTAATAATTATATAACTAGTGAAAAAAATTTTAATATTGATGATAAACATAATAAAGAATTATATTTAATTTTATCAAAAATAGATAAAAAAAATATAATCCAAAATAATGATGATTATATTGATAATAAATATTTATTAAAAAATTATGAAGAATTATTTGATTTAAAATTCTTATTTTACATTTATAAATATATACATAATAATATTAACCAATTTATTGAATTTGATAATAATATACTAATCAAAATTAAAAAATTATATGAAATATTTTCAAATGAAATTAATAATATTAGAAATCATGAATTATCTTATTTATTTATCGATACTTTTAAAAAAAAAACAGAAATTAATTATTTATTAGGTAAATATAATTATAAAGAACCTTTTGGTGGAACTAAACAAGTTTTACAAATATTAAAATTATTCAATATTGTTTTTGATTTACAATTAAAGATTAGTATAAGTAATCAAGATTTATTATTATCTTTACTCTTTCATCAATATGATTATTCGATAATAACAAATGATAATAATAATTATTTTATTCGAAGAGATATTGATAATTATTATTTAATTAAAAATTATATTTTAACTAATTTAAATTTAAATAATATAGATTTAATTAATTATAATAAAATAAAATATAACATACCCTTTGTGTTAAGTAATAATATATTTTTAGATATTGAATATGAAATGAAAATACCATTTGATTTAATTTTTAAAGATAAATCATTAATTATAGATGAAAAAATGAATAGTGAATATAAAAGTTCAGATAAATATTTAGATAATATATCTTTAAATAAAAATTTAATAATTTTAAATAACCAAAATAATAAAAAGTTAGAAAATTATTATATTAAACTTGATATTTTAAAAAATGAAGAATTAAATATTAATATAGAAAAAGAAAATGTTGATTTAGATAAATTCATAAAATCTTTAAAAGGAGGTAAAAAAATAAAACAAAAAAAAATAAAATTAATAAATTCTATAACTTTTAATAAAGATAATTATTATAACATTTATGAAGAAAAATATTTAAATCCTATTCAAGATTTTAAACCTTCTAAATATGCTTATTGTTCTTTATATTATGGAAATAATCAATATTTTTTAGATACAATGTTATTTGGATATTCTTTATATTTATCAGGTACTAAATTTGATAGAATACTTATTTGTACAACGGATGTTATCTTAGAACAAAGAAAACAATTGTCTAGATTTTATAATCGTATCTTTTTTGTTAAACCATTAGATATTGATCCTTTATATTTTAAAAGTGAAAATCGTTGGTTTGGTGTATTTAATAAATTATATGCTTTTTATTTAGATGAATATGAAAAGATATTTTTAATGGATACAGATATGTTAATACAAAAATCTGAAAAAATTAATAAATTAAATTCATTTAATAATTTAGATTTAATGTTTGAAAAATTAAATACACCTTGTGGTATGTGTTATGATAAAGAATATATATTAAAAACAAATGAAAAAATACCTGAACGATTAATAGAAAAATATTTATATGAAAATAAAACAATAGTAAGTGCAGGAGTTTATTTAATAAAACCATCAAAAGATGTTTTTATGGATATTATTCAACGAACAAATCCAAATTTAAACAAAAATATTAAATCAAAAATAAGAGGTTCATATTTTCCAGAAGAAGCATTTTTAGCTGAATATTTTAAAAAAGAGGGTATTTATACTTTAGGTGCTCAATATTCTTTTACACCAATATGGTTAGATATATCAATGGATAAGTTAGGAGTCAAAAGATTATTAGAAAGTATAAAAGAAGAAGATATTGTAGTAGTACATTATACAGGATATAAAAATTGGTCATATTTAATAAGTCCATATTGGTTTTTATTTGAAAAGAATGAATTAAATAAAAAAATAGAAAAATATAAAAAATTATGGTGTTTATTATTTATGGATTTGGAAAATTTATGTACAAAAAAAACATATGGTATTGAAAGTATACCATTAAATAGTTTAATAAATTATTGTAAATGGGATAAAATTGGTTTTGGAAATTAAAATATAAAAAATTAATTTTTTTTTAAATTAAATATTCTATTAAATTAGAGATTAATAGATATATAATGATTCAATGTTTTTATTTATTAGAATATCCATATAATATTAAACCAGATATAAAAATATTAAAAAATGATAAAAATATAAAAAAAGAAGAGAAAGAAATAGATTTATCAATATTTAAAAAATTTGCAAATAATACAGAGAAAATTGATAAATTAAAAAAGAAAAATCCAGAATCGGAATTAGCTAAAATTGAAAAAAAAGTAAGAAACACTGCTCGTATCAATAATACTCAATTTATAACTTTTTTATTTAAAGAATGTACAGATTTAACTTATAATGTTAATCATTCAGATTATAAAAAAAAAAATTGTATATCTTTATATAAAGATGGTAAAATTTTAGGAGATGAATATGATAATATATTATTTTCATGTATTCGTACTTCAACAACAACTGAATCTTTTGAAAAAGAATTAAATAAATTAGATTTATGTGAAAAAGAAGATATATTATATAATATAAGATTATCTATAATTATGCGACTTTTTAATAATCTTCAAATTGGAGGTTTATTTGTGACAAATATTTTTGATTTTTGTTCAATAAAATCTTTTAATATTTTATATTTATTATCTTTATTATTTGATAAAGTTATGATATTAAAAGGAGAAAGAATATGTTGTTATGGTTTTTTAGGTCAAACACGTTTGTCATTAGAAAAAATAGAAAAATTATTTAACAAAAACATAAGTATAAAACCAATGTATAATTTAGATAATTTATTAATTTATTTGAAAGACTTTTATACTTATAGAAATGAATTATTAGATGATTTGTTAAAAAAAAAATATAAAGATTATATTATAAAATCATTTGAAAATTATATAGATTGTATGATTGAAAAAGAAGTAAATTATAAATATATATATACTTTAATGAATAATTTTGATAATATTTTTAATATATATAAAAGTAAAGAATGGTTATTTAAATTCATAAATCAAAATAAAAAAGTTAAACAATTATGTTTAACAATCGAGAGATTAATACAACAAAGTCAACCAAGACATATTTTACAAATTGGATTAGGAATGGGTGTATATACTAATTGTATATTAAAAAACAAAGATATTTTTTTAATTAGTATTGATCCGGAACAAAAAGAAATATGGAATAATTATGGATTAGAAAGAATAGAAAAAGATAAGATTAAAAAAGATAATTTTAAGTTATATACAAATGATACTATAAAATCATTAGAAGAAATAAATGATAAATATGGAGATTATTATTTTGACATAATACTTATAGATAAATGTGAATCATTTGATAAATTATTATTTATATTATATTATGTAAAAAAATTAATTAGAACAAATGGATATATAATATTTGATAAAATGTTTTCAATTGGATTTTTAAAATTATTTGATTTTATTGATAAAAATTATAAAGATTTAGAAAGAATAAATGATAATATTTTAAAAAAAACGAATGATAAATATATGAATATTGATGATTATTATATATTTAATTTATAAATATACAAAAATTTATTATTTTTTTTTTTATATATATCATAATTAGGATTGATATATAATTATGAAAAAAATATTGTTTAAAAAAAAAGTTATTAAAATGAATGTTAATAATAGCAATAATGAGAATAAAAATGAAATTAAATATTTATCAGAAATGGAATATTTAAAAAGTAAAAATAAAAATAATACAACATTAAAAAAAAAATTAGATGGTAATATTTTTATAAATTATTGGATAAATAAATATTTAACAAATTCTATTAATAAGTTTTATGAAACTATAAAATATTATAAAGAAAGTAATGATCCCAATAAAAATTATTTAGAAAAATTAAATTTTTATAAAGAAGATTTAAAAAAAGATAATTATAATCTAACTTATTTTGATATAATATTTGAAGCATTTTTTCCAAAACCATTTGATATAGATAATAATAAAATGATGATTTTAGAAAAAATGAAAGAATTAAATATGAATATAAATATTCAAACGAATAAAAATTTAGAAAAGAATGATATGAATAAAATAAATATTTTTGATATAAATAAAATATTTTTTGAAATTGATGAAAATAATAATAATATATATATTGTAATAAAAAAAAAAAAAGATGAAGTCTCACATACTCATCATTCTGGTATTTTTGAAGAATTAATTAAATATAAATGGGGTGAAAAACAATTATTTTTAAAATTATTAAAAAAAATGAGTATTAATGAAGATATTATAAAAAAAAATATAGATAATAACTTTTTTGATAAAAAACCTATTAAAGATATAAATTATAATTTAACTTATGATTATTTTAATAATTCATTAAAAGAATTAAAAAATATATATCAAATTATAAAAGAACATATAGATAATTATTATTTTGAAAAAAATGAGTCTTTAGAAAAAATAGATAATATTCTTAAAAAAATATATGAATTAAAAGAATATGATACAAATAATTTTGATTATGTTAATAATAAAACAATTTTAAAAGAATATAAAGAATTATGTGATATAAATACTTTATTTTCAGTATTAAGATATATTAAAAATTATATTTATCAATTTTTATCATTTGATAGTAATATTTATATTAAAATTCAAAAATTATATGAAATATATCATAATGAATATTTATTATCATATGATGAAGAATCAAAACAATTATACCAAATTAAACTTGAAAAGAAGAAAAACATATACTATAATTTAGGTAAAAATAATTTTAAAACTCAAATAGTGATTAATAAAATTAATATTAATATTTTAAAAATATTTAATATTATTTATGATTTACAACAAAAAATAAGTATAAGTGAGAATGATTTATTTTTATCTTTAATTTTTCATCAATATGATTATTCAATTATATATAATGAAGAAAATAAATATTTTATCAGAAGAGATATTGATAATTATTATTTAACTAAAAATCGTATTTTAGAAAATATTGAAAATATAAAAAAAGAAAAAAGAGAAATTAATTTTAATATACCTTTTTTATTAAATAATTTAATATTTTTAGATATAGACTATCAACTTATTTTACCTTTTGATTTAATATATAATGATAAATCATTTATAATTGATGAAAGATTAAATAGTGAATATAAAAATAATGAAAACTATTTATTAGATGTATCATTAAATAAAAATTTTAAAATAATGAATTATGATAATGAAAAAAAAATGAAAAAAAAATTTTCAGAAAAAAATATTATTAATACTGATTTATTTATTAAAAATATTAGTAATACAGAATTAAAATTTAAAAATAACAAAATCGATAATTTTTCTTCAAATTCAAATCATAAAGAAAAATTATTAAATTTAGAATCATATTATAATATTTATGAAGAAAAATATTTAAATCCTATTCAAGATTTTAAACCATCTAAATATGCTTATTGTTCTTTATATTATGGAAATAATCAATATTTTTTAGATGCTATGTTATTTGGATATTCATTATATTTATCAGGCACTAAATTTGATAGAATATTAATATGTACACCAGATGTAATAGTTGAACAAAGAAAACAACTATCTCGTTTTTATAATCGTATTTTTATTATTAAATCTTTAGATATTGATCCTTTATATTTTAAAAGTGAAAATCGTTGGTATGGTGTATTTAATAAGTTATATGCTTTTTATTTAGATGAATATGAAAAGATATTTTTAATGGATACAGATATGATTATTCAAAAATCAAATAAAATAAATCAATATGACTCGTATAATAATTTAGATTTAATGTTTGAAAAATTAAATACACCTTGTGGTATGTGTTATGATAAAGAATATATATTAAAAACAAATGAAAGAATACCAGAAAGATTAGTAAATAATTATTTATTAGATAATAAATCAATAGTAAGTGCAGGTGTTTATTTAATAAAACCATCAAAAGATGTTTTTATGGATATTATTCAACGAACAAATCCAAATTTAAATAAAGAAATAAAAAGCCGAATAAGAGGTTCATATTTTCCGGAAGAAGCATTTTTAGCTGAATATTTTAAGAAAGATGGTATTTATACTTTAGGTGCTAAATATTCTTTTACACCAATATGGTTAGATGTATCAATGGATAAATTAGGAGTTAAACGATTATTAGAAAGTATAAAAGAGGAAGATATAGTAGTTGTACATTATGTTGGATATAAAAATTGGACATATTTAATAAGTCCATATTGCTTTTTATTTGAAAAGAATGAATTAAATAAAAAAATAGAAAAATATAAAAAATTATGGTGTTTATTATTTATGAATTTAGAAAATTATTGTAAAAAAAATACAATTGATACAGAATATAAAAATATATTAAGTTTAATAAATTATTGTAAATATGATAAAATATCATTTAAAAATTAATTAAATATATGAAATTAAATTAAAAATAAAAATTAATATTATTATTTAATAGAAGTTAATATTAATAAATGAATAAAAATATATTTGTATTAGAATATCCATATGACATATATTTAAAAATAGAAAATATAGATAATAAAGAAGTTAAAATGATAGAAAAAAGTATGGATTTAAGTATATTTAAAAAATTTTCAAAAAATAAAAAAAAAATAAATATTATAAAAAATAAGAATAAAGAATCTTTTTTAAGTTTAATAGAACAAAAAGTATATGAAACATCAAGAATAAATAATTTACATTTATATGAATTATTTTTTTATGGTAAAAATATTGAAACATCGTTTTTACCAATATGTTTAGATTATAAAAATGAAGAATGTATTAAAGTATTTGATGAAGGTTTAAAATTAGAAAAAAATCAAAATAACTTAAAATTTAATATTATTCGTTCAACTATGTTAAATAAAGATGTTTACAAAGAACTTCATAAATATGATTATTGTGAAAGAACTAATATTTTATATAATATTAAATTAGCATTATTAATTAGATTATATAAAAACTTAAAAATAGGAGGAACATTTATAACAGAAATATTAGATTATTGTTCTTTAAAATCAATAAATTTAATATATTTAACATTATTTTTATTTGAAAAAGTTGTTATATTAAATGGTAATTTTATAATAGGAATCGGATTTACAGGTATTAAAAATATTAGTAAGGATTATTTAGAATCATTATTTGATAAAGAAATTAAAATTGAACCAATGTATAAAAAAGATTCATTGATAAATTATTTAAAAAATTCGTTTAAATTTAAAAATGAATTATTAGAGGATTTGTTTAAAAAAAAATATAAAAAATATATTTATAAATCTTTTGAAAATGATATCAATTCAATGATTGAAAAAGATATAAATTATAAATATATATATGATTTAATGAATAATTTTTTCAATGTTTTTGGTATAAATGAAAATAATGATTGGTTATTTAAAAAAATTGAAAATAAACAAAAAGATATATGTTTTCAATTAAATAAACTTATTCATTTAACTTCTTCAGATAAATTTTTGGAAATTGGTATTGGTTTAGGTGTTATATCTGATTGTATTTTATCAAATAAAAGTGGTGATAAAAATAAAATATTATTTGCTATTGATGATGATCAAGAAAAAATATGGAATAATTATGCTATTAATAAAATAAAAAAAAAAAAATTATCAAAATATTTTAAATATTATAATGAAGAATCAATAGAAGCCTTACAAAATATTAAAAATGAATATGGTGATTTTTATTTTGACATGATTATTATAAATAAATGTGAATCTTTTGATAAATTATTGTTGCAAGTTTATTATTCAAAAAAATTATTAAAAATGCATGGTTTTTTAATTTTCAATAATATAAATTCAATTGGTTTTTATAAGTTAGTTGATTTTATTAATTTAAATTATAAAGATTTAGATTTAGTTAATAACATATATGAATGTTTAGTTTACAAAAAAATAGAACAAAATATTTTAAGTTGTGAACAATTTACTTTGTTTTAGTATATAAGGATAAAGAATTATTTTTTTTTATTTATCATAATAAAGTGTTTATATTTATTATAATGGAAAAAATACTAGAATTTTTTAATACGAATGATAACAAAAAACAAACAAAAAAAGTTATAATTAAAAGAAAAAATAATAATAATTTTAATGATAATAATAATAATGATAATATTATTTATGTTTTAAATGATAATCATAAAAATCATAAAAATCATAAAACGCAAGAAGAAATGATAAAAAAAGAAAAAAGAAATATTCAATTAATTATATCACCTAAAGAAGAAATAAAGTATATACCTAAAATTTATGGACCAAAACTTCCTGAAGAATCAAATACCCAAAATTTACCTTTAGAGTTATTAAATAATAAAATTAATAATCAATCTAATATACAAAATCAAATACCTAATCAGATTCAACAACAAAATCAAATATTTAATCAGATTCAACAACAAAAAGAAATATCAAATCAGATTCAACAACTAAATCAACTAAATCAACAAAATCAACAAATAGTAAAACAAAATAAAGAACAAAATATTTTAATGAGTCAACAAAAAGAAATAAGAAGTAATTCATTATATTCAAATGAAATATTAGATGATGATTTTCCCAAGATAGAACCAATTGAAGATATAGATATAGTATTAAAAGATCATCAAAGAGCATTGATAAGAAGATGTTTAAATATAGAAAAATATTATATAAATAAACAAAATGAAAATTATGGTGTAATGAGTGATTTACCTGGTGCTGGTAAAACTTATACTGTTTTGTCATTAGTATGGTTTACAAAAATGTATTATGAAGATAGAAATATACCAAATGAACAAAGATTAAGTAGTTTAATAGTTGTACCACAGAATATATTAAGTCAATGGGTAGATTCAATACAAAAATATTCAAAAAGATTAACCTATAAAATATTGACAGATTATAATGATTTATTATTTATAAATTATTCAAATAAAATATTATATGAAAATGATATATTAATAACAACTCCATTATTTTATTATAATATATCTTCATTATTTATGAATATGAAATATCAATTTAATAGAGTATATTTTGATGAAATTGATTCAATATCAAGTTTATTAAGAATACCATTAAAAGCTAATTTTTTATGGTTTGTTAGTGCATCATTTAATCCTGATTCAACTGGTGAATATAAAATAATTAAATCAGAAATACCATATCATACAGCTAAATGTAAACCTGAATTTATAAATAAGAATTTTATTTTACCAGAGCCAGTATATTATGAATATATAATACATAATGACATAGTAGAAAAATGGTTAAAATTATTAGTTTTTTCAGATAATATAATAAAAAATGTAAATGGATTAAATTATGTAAATTATTTTGTGGTAAAAAGTGATAATGGTAATTCAATTTTTAATGGATTTAGTATATTAAATGCGAAAGGAATAAATGAAGAAGATTTTATAAATTTATTAAGATTAGATAATCGTTATATTTTACAACAATATCCAGATAAATTAAAATTAATAGAAGAACAATTAAAGAGAGCTGAACAAATGGATCCTGAAAGAGCTACAGAAGTAAGAAAAGAGTATAATATGGTAAGAACAAAATTAATGGAAGCGATAAATAAAATAAAAAGAATATCTAAAGAATTAGAGGATAATAACTGTTGTTCAAAATGTTTTAAAGATATATATAATAACAATGAAAATAATTATAAAAAATATATAACTCCGTGTTGTAGTGAATCAATTTGTGCAAAATGCTATAAAAAATGGACAGAATCGAAAGAAGGATATGATACATGTTATTTTTGTAGAATAAATAATTTATATGATAATAATTATATAGTAAAAAATGATGAAGAATTGGAAGATTTTGAACAAAAAAAAGAAAATATTAAAATTAAAAATATAGAAAGGGATGAAAGATTAAATCAAATTAGACTAAGAATTAAAAATATAAATATAGAGAGAAATGATTTGAGTTATAATCAATTTATATTAAAAGATGATAGTGATAAGTTATGGGAATTTGAGAAGTGGATAAAAATATATATGAATAAAGATAAAAAGGTTATAATATTTAGTGATTTTTTAAATTGTTTTTCAGTTGTAGAAAATATATTAATAAAATATGATTATAAATGTGTACAATTAGATGGAGGAAATGTAAGTGATATAGATAAAAATTTAAATGAATACAAAAATGGTTCTTCAAATGTGTTATTAATGAGTTCAGAGTATTTTGGTTTTGGTATGAATTTAGAATTTACAACAGATGTTGTTTTTTTAAATAGAATAGAAAAATCAAAAGAAAAACAGATTATTGGAAGAGCTCAACGTCCAGGTAGAAAGGATACATTGATAGTTCATTATTTTTATTATTTTAATGAATATTTAATAACGTAAAAATAATATATTTATTTACGTATAAAAAATTAAAAATAAAAAATGAATAATTATTTTTTTTAAAAATAGATATTAAAGTATAAATTAAATAGATTAACTATCTAAATTAAACGTAAAAATGAACAATCAAGAAGCAAATTTTTTGGATGTTAATGAATTAATTAAAATTTATAGAGATCCAGAGAGTCAAAATGAATTGAATAAAATATTTGAAAACTATTATCAAAATGAACAATTTAAGATTAATCGGATTGTAAATATATATAACGATATGAATATATCAAATATTAATGATTCAGGAAGATTATTTTTTAAGGTAACTAATTGGAATAATACAACTACATTAAATAAGATATCTAAATATCATTTTAATGATGGTTTAAATATTGATAAGACATTTAATAATAATACATTAATAGAGAATATTGAAGAAAAAACAAAAATTTATGATATAAATCGTAGAGATTTAGGTTTTTCATTTTGTAAATTAAATGATATTCATTTATATAATACAAATATGGAAGGTTTATATATTCAACCTTTAATTGTACCAAATAATATTCCGATTATTAAAGAAAATGAGTTTAATTTTAAAGGTTCAATTATTAAATATAAATCACCAGTTGTTTATACACTTCCAAAAATTAAATTAGGTTCAGATGAATCATTAAAATTATTAATGGGAACAAATGAATTTAATGAAGATTTTTTAATGAATTATTTTTATTGTTCAAATGATATTGAAAATTTAATTAAATTTGAAAATATGTATTCATGTGTAGATTATCATATGAGTGAACTTTTGAAAAAAAGATATATTCATGCTTATGTAAAAAGATTAATTTTACAAAAAAAATATGAACTATTATATGATAAGATAGTAAATAATAAAAAGATTGGTTTTAATATTAATATTGATTTATCACAATTATTTTATATTTTTTACAAACACAAAGATGGTATTTTTGTGAAATATTTGAGAGAATATTTTTACAATAGATATATTGAACTAAATCATAAAGATTTTGATCAAACAATAATTGATATTAATTTAAGTAATTCTAAACAAAAATTCGAAGAATATAAAGAAAAGAATAAAAGTTTAAAAGAATTATTTGATTATGTATTTGAAAAAGGAGGTTTAATATCTGGATCTTTTGCACTTAAATTATTTTCAAATGCTGAAAAATGGGAGTCAAATGATTTAGATATATATTTACCTAGTACGGATTATCAAGTAATTTATGATTATTTGAGAGAGAATGATTATGTTAATTATTTTTCTGGTAATCCAAAAAATAATACAAATTTTAATAAAAAATATAATATGAGAGGTATCACACAAATTTTGGATAAATATGTTCATAATGGTCCTTCTTTACAATTTATTTTTGTAGAAGTTGATCCATGGGAATTTATTAAAAATCAATTTGATTTTGATATTTGTATGTGTGGTATTAAAAATGATGAATTCTTATATCATCATCCTAATTTAAATAGTTTTAATGATACAACAATATCAGATATTTATATTAGAAAAATGGTTGGTGATGAGAAAGATAATTATTCAGTATATCGTGCTGCAAAAACCATTGAAAGGTCATTAAAGTATATGAAAAGAGGATTTAGAATAACAAATTTAGATCATTTTCTTCATGAAATTGAAATGCATTTAATGAATTAATAGTTAAATAAACTTAATATAAAAAAATATATATAATATAATATATACTAAATAATTTATAAAATAAATAAATAGAATGGAGTTAATGAGATATTATAATATAGATGAAATTAATATTGAAGATTCAGGAGATTATAAAATTTTAGGTAAAACAATAACAAATCGATATTTCAATATAGAAATAAAAAAAATAGATAATAAAGATGAACAAAATAATAATCAAATAAGAATAGGAGATAAAACATATGTATATAATATTTATTTAAATAAATTGAAACCAAATAATAAATTAAGAATGAATATTCGAAAAAAAAGAAATCAAAATTATTGGATTAATGTTGGAGATGATACAAATTTTTATATTAATTATAAAAGATATATGGAAGTTGGTATTTATACTTTAATTCACAAATTAATAATGGAACATTTATAATATTAAACATATTTTTATACATTTCTTTAAGTTCAAATAAGTACTTAAAATAAATATTCTTTTTTATACATTTCTTTAAGTTCAAATAAGTACTTAAAATAAATATTCTTTTTTATACATTTC
>JACCEB010954667.1_pt1 | contig 17140 bp, 13 predicted proteins | sample 7454761 | NCBI WGS metagenome assembly JACCEB01 (sample SAMN15323454, study PRJNA562643) | freshwater metagenome | isolation source: river surface water | place: USA:Blue River Watershed | collected 2017-08-18 | reverse complement strand
AGAAAACCCACGATGCTCAACCGCGTCTGCTGCGCCACAAACCCCACCGCATGCAGCGCCAACCCCGCGACCACCGCCGCAAAACCGGAAAGCGGAAACCGGAGACCGGAAAGATCCGGTCCCGGCACCTTATCGCCGGTCCGTTTTCCCGCTGCTTCCGCCTGCGCTTCGCTTTCCGCTCTCCGATTTCCGGTTTCCGGTTTCCGCAGATTTCTCCACCCCAGCCACCCGCTCAACCCCAGCACCAGCCACCCATGCTCCGTCTCCGACGCCGGGTTGTTCCACTGATACGCCCACCACTCGAACAGCGAGGCCTTGTCGATGTAGCCCCGCACGGAGTTGCCGAAAAACTGGAACAGCGCCACGAGCGCCGCTCCCACCACCCCGGCCGCCAGCCACCGGTGCCGCTCCGCGTCGCTCATCCCCGGACCTCCGCCGCCGCGCGACGTCCTGCTTTCCGCGCGCACGCTGCCGCGCCCCGGTCCGGCGCACCCACCCGGCGCGGGCCGGCCTTCAAGCCACGGCGGTAGCCCACGCCCATGACTCCGCACCGCCGCGCCGACCGGCGGCTTGCCGTCACTCGGCGCCTCGCTGCTGTCTCCAGGATCGCGGCCACCGCGGACGAATGCCCCCGGGGCCGGGCTTTGGCAACTCGACGCTTGAACCACCCCAACCCCGCGCCGAACGTGCCCGCCGCTCCCGTGAAACTGCTCGTGCTCGCGCAAGTCCCGCCGCCCGTCCACGGCCAGAGCATCATGGTGCGCACTCTCCTCGAAGGCCTGCCCCGCACCGCCGGTCTCGACCTGCACCACGTGGATCTCCGCCTCTCCGAGAATCACGCCGCCATCGGCCGCTGGAGCGTCCGCAAGATCATCCGCACCTTCCGTTGCACGCTCGCCGCCATTCGCGCCGCCCGCCGCCACCGCTGCGACACGCTCTACTATGTGCCGGCGCCACCGGGGAAACGCGGCGCACTCTACCGCGACTGCCTTATCCTCGCGTGCTGCCGGCCGTTCTTCCGCCACCTCGTGCTGCACTGGCACGCCCCCGGCCTGGGCGCCTGGCTGGCCACCGGCGCCACCGCGCCGGAGCGGGGGCTGGCCCGCGTCTGTTTCGGCCGCCCCTCGCTTTCCCTCGTGCTGGCCGAGGCGCTGCGCGAGGACGCAGCCTTTTTCCAGTCGGCGCGGACCGCCGTCGTCCCCAACGGCATCGCCGATCCCGCGCCCCAAGCGCCGTCTCCCGCGCCCGAGAACCCCACCCGTTTCCCCACGCTCTTCCTCGGCCTGTGCTCCGAGGAAAAAGGTCTGTTTCGCGCCGCCGAAGCCGTGCTCGCCGCCAACACCCGTGTTGCCGCACCGGGCGACCAGCCGGTTTTCACGCTCACGGCCGCCGGTCCGTTCCCCGACGCCGCGACCGCGGTGCGTTTCGCCGCGCTCTGTCAACGTCACCCGCAGGTCCTGCGGCACATCGGCTTCGCCGACGAAACCCGCAAGGCCACGCTCTTCCCGGCCGCACGCTGCCTGCTCTTTCCCACGCACTATCCCGCCGAGGGCATGCCCCTCGTGGTGCTCGAGGCGCTCGCCCACGACGTGCCCGTCGTCGCCACGCGCTGGCGCGCCCTGCCCGATCTGGTCCCGCCCGACTGCGGCCGACTCGTCCCCGTCGGCGATGCCGACGCCCTCGTCGCCGCGCTGGTCGACCTGCACGTTCGCCCACCCGCGCCGGGCGTCTGCCGCGCCCGGTTCCTCGCCCACGGCACCCAGCCCGCGCACCTCGCCACCCTCGCCGCCGCGCTTCAGACGCTCACCGCGGATCAACCCGCCCGCCGGTAACCGGCCAGAAACGTCCCTCCCGGCGGCTCCGCCGCTTCCGCCCGCAGCGCCACGAATCCCGCCGCCGCGAGCCGGGCCCGCGCTGCCGCCAGCCGCTCGCCCGGCGGCTCGGGATGAAACTCCACCACGAGATAACGGAACCGCCGCAGGACCGCGTCCGGCATCGCCCGCAGGATTTCATATTCCGCCCCTTCGCAATCCAGCTTGAGCAGATCGAACTCCACCCCCGCCGCCTCGCGCCGCAGCAGGGTTTCCAGCGTCAGCGTCTCCAACCGTTTCCCGCCGGCGCCGCCGGCCGCGCCATACAACGAATCACCCAGCGCATGCGGCCCGGGCACAAACGTCGTCCAGCCGTCCTGCCCCGCCAGACCCGCAACGATCGTCCGCACCGCCGCCAGCCCGTTCCGCTCGAGATTGCCGCGGCAGCGCTCCGCCGTCTCCGGATTCAGCTCCACCGCCAGCCCCGGCCCGACCGTCAACCCGCGCGCCGTCAGCCCGAGGGTGAAGGCCCCGACGTTGGCCCCCGCATCGACCGCCGTCACCCGGCCGCCGGGGAAATCGCACCGCTCCAGCCACGGCCCGTAGACGTCGTCGACGAAAACCTCGTGCAGCCCGAAATGCTCCCCGCGGCGGCAGTCGCAGCGCATGCGTATCCTGTCCTCCCATACATACTCGGTCTCCGCCGCCCCGCGCCGCAGCAGCCGCCGCCAGGTCAGCGCCAGCCCGTTGCTGTAGCGGAAATTGGTCCGCACGCCCCGCGCCAGCGCCCGCCACCGTCCGCCGCTCGCCGCCCCGGGGCCCGTCATGACCCCTCCGCCTGCCGCGCGTAGATCTCCCGCCACTGCGCCGCCACCGCCGGCGCCGCGCACCGGCGCACCGTCTCCGGACCCACGGCGATGCCCGACCAGGACTCGGGCCGCAGCAGTTCCGCGATCCGCGCCGCCAGGTCCCCGGCATCGCCGTCCCGGAAAAACCATCCGCTCCGCCCCGGCTCGATCAGATCGACCGCCCCGCCCGAACGCGCCGCCAGCACCGGCACGCCGGCCCGCAGCGCTTCCAGCATCGCCACCGAAAAAGGTTCGTTCTGCGCCGCCACCACCAGCACGTCGCTCTCCGCCAGCAGCCCCGCGGAATCGGCCTTTTCGCCCCGCCACGCCACCTGTCCGTCGAGGCCGAGCCGCGCCGTCGTGGCGCGCAACTCCGCTCCGTAGGCCGGGCCGTCCGCCGCCACCGGCCCGCCGATGTGCGCAAAACTCACCCGCGCCCGGAGGTCCGGCGCCAGCCGCGCCAGCGCTGCCGGCACCAGTTCCCACCGCTTCCAGCGGGCCAGCGCCCCGACTCCGCCCAGCCGCAGGACGCCATCCGCCGCCCCCCGCCGCCCGGGCCGCACCGGACCCGTCTCCGCCGCGGCCGGCACGCACGGCGGCACGCAGCCCGCCCACGGCTCGCCGGGCGTATCCACGCCGTAATGACGCTTCATCGCCGGGCTCAGCCAGTAAAGCCGCCCGCCCAGCTGCGCCACCATCCGGCGGTAGAACCAGCGCTGCCGGCCGTAACAGTGCACGCTCACCGTCACCCGCCGCTCGCCGCCGCGCACCAGCCACCACGCGACGAGCAGGCCCGCCCGCGAATGCCCGTGAAACCGTCGCCGCGGATCCGCCGCCAGCCACGCCGCCACCGCATGCGCCACCCGGCGCGCCCGCCACCACGGCCCCGGACCGATCCGCTCCCCCTCCAGCGGATCGAACTCCTGCACCGGCAGCGCCGGCGACCGTTGCTGGATGAACCCTCGGTTCACGCCCAGCACCGCCGCCATGTCGTCCGCGCCCGCCGCCGCCAGGGCCCGCACGACCGCCACAATCCCGCCGGCATCGCGATCGTAGCCGACGTAATGCAGCACGGTGAACCTCGGGGCCGGTGACATCGCCGGCAGCAAACCACACCGCCCCCGGCTGGGAAGCCGCAAAACCTCCGCCGCCTCCCGCCCCGGTTTCACGCCGGTCGCACGCCCAGCGCCCGCACCGGGCCCTCCAGGAACATCCGCCGCACGAGCGGTCGCTCGGCCGGCGTGGCCCGCCGCCACGCCCGCCACGCCAGTCGCCCCGCCGCCCACGCCCGCCGCAGCGTCCGCTCCACCGCCCAGCTGCGCCGGGCCTGATACGCCGCCGCCACGGTCGCTCCCTCCGCCAGACTCGCCGCCGCGGTCGCCGCCCACGCCTCCGCCGGCGTCCGCCCCGCCACCCGCTCCAGCACATCCGGCAGATTCTCCGCGAGCCCAGCCCGGCGCCGCTGCGTCGCGAGCAGAATCGCCGCCCGGCTCCGCTCGATCTCCGCCGCCCGCCGCTGGGTGGTTTGCTCGGGATACCACCGGTAATCGAGCAGCGTCTCGCGGATCACGGCCATCCGCCCCGCATCCGTCAGCCGCGCCTGAAAATCCAGATCGGCGGCAAACGGAAACTCCTCCCGATACGCCCAGCTCCGCAGCACGCCCCGCCTGCCCATGCCCGCAGGCGTCACCACCGGCGCCCCGAAAGGCGCATACCGCCGGTGGTCGCCGGCCTCCGGCAGACAGAACACCGTCCCCGCCGGGCGTCCCTGCGCGTCGATCCGCGCGGCGAGCGCGGATACAAAATCGAGTTCCGGCTCCGCCCGCAGCCGCGCCACCTGCCGCTCCAGCCGCGTCGGCCGCATGAGATCGTCATGATCCAGGAGCGCCACGAATTCGCCCCGCGCCGCCGCCACCCCCGCATTGTGGCCCGCCGGAATACCGCGGTTCTCCGGCAGCCGCACCCAGACAATCCGCGGGTCATGCCCGGCCGGGCCCAACGCCGTTGCCGGCAGGCCCGTGCCGTTGTCGACCAGCACGAGCTCGAAGTCGCGCCAGGTCTGCCCGAGCACGCTCGCGATCGCCGGCCGCAGAAACGGCTGGTCGCGATGAAACACGAGGAGCACCGAAACCGCAGGCATGCCCCACAAAACGCCATCCGTCCGCCGGGCCGCAAGCGCGCCGCACCGGAATCGGGCTTCCCTCGCCGGCTCCGCCCGCCTACTCCACCCGCACCGTCCGCATGTCCTCCGCGCCCGCCTCCGCCTCCCCGCCGCCGCCGCCGGCGCCGCGCGACGCCGGCACGCGCGGCATCGCCCTCGCCCAGCTCGTGCGCTTCGCCGCCCGCATCGCCGGCGCGATGGCGCTCGCCCGACTGCTCGTGCCCGCCGACTACGGCATCTTCAGCATGGCGGTCGCGGCATTCGGGATTCTCCAGATCGCGCGCGATCTCGGCATCGTCACCGCACTGCAGGATCCGCGGTTCGACGAGGCCGATTTTCCCGCCGCCTGCCGGGCCGGACTGCTGGGCGGCCTCGGCCTGATGTTGGCCGGCTTCGCGCTCGCCTATCCGACCGGCTGGTTCTTCCACGAGCTGCGGCTTGTCCCGGCCGTGCTCGCCGGCCTCTCGCTCGGCCTGTTCTTCTCGGCCCTGGCCGCGCCCGCGATCGGGCTGCTCTACCGGGCACAGCAATCAGCCCGCATCGCGTGGATCGAGGCCGTAGCGATTGCCCTCGGCACCCTCGGCGGCATCGCCGCGGCGGTCGCCGGCGCAGGCGTGTGGGCCATCGTGGTGATGCAGCTGCTGGCTGAGGTCATCGTCTGCGTCTGGGTCTGGCGGATCAGTCCGCTCGCCCCCGGTTTCCGCGCCACGAATCGTGCGGCCCTCGCCTACGCGTCGCTCGGGGCCGCCTTCGCCGGGCACAATCTGGCCACGTATCTCTGCCGCATGTTCGACCAGATCGTCGTCGGCCGCGTGCAGGGCGTGGTCGCCCTCGGCCTCTACGCGCGCGGCGCGCAGATCGCCGCCATCCCGGCGCAATACGGCATCGGCCCGTTCACCGGACATTTCGTCGCCGCGCTCGCCCGTTGCCACGACGCACCGGCCGAGTTCGTGCGTTGCTTCCGCCACGGCATGAACGGCCTCTTCCACGTCTCCTGCGCCGCAGCCGGACTGTGTGTTGCCGTGCCCGACCTGCTGCTGCTCGGGCTGTTCGGCCCGCAGTGGACGGAGGCGGTGCCCGTCGTGCGCTGGACCGGATGCGTGCTCGCCGTGCAGCCGCTGCTCGGCGCGCCGTTCTGGGTGCTGAGCACTCGCGCCGAAAAACGCGCCTTGCTCGCGTGGTCCGGCACGGGCGTGGTGCTCATCGGCGGCGCCTGCACCGTGGCGGCACCGCACGGCCTCGCCGCCGTGGCACAGGCGACCGCGGCGGCCGCGGTCCTGCACGCGGCGCTCGTGCTGCCGTTCTGCGCCGGCCGCACGCCCCTGCGGACCTCCGACTGGCTGCAGCCGCTCGCCCTGCCCGCCGCGTTGCACGGCTTGTTTGCGGCGCTCGTCGCCACCCTCGACCGCATCGTCGGCTCCGGCGCCCCGGATCTGCTCCGCGCCGCGCTGCTCGTCGCGTGCGCCGGAGTCTACTACGGCACGATCGCGCTCGTGTCGCCCCGCTTCCGCGCCGAGATTCGCGGTCACCTGTTCTGGTCCCGATGAATCCCGTCTGGCGCGACCGTCTGACCGCCCTCGCCGCCGCCGTGCTCGGCGTGTGGGTGGCGTTTCACATCGCCGACGAATCGTGGCTCCTGCCGACGCTCCTCGGCTCGCTGGCGCTCGCGGCGATCCTCATCCGCTTCACGTCGGTGGAAATCGATGTGCTGGCGCTGGGCGGGCTGCTCGTCGGCTACATCGTGGGCAACCGCGGCTTCGCCCAATTCATGCCCGTGCCCGGGCTCCCGCTGCTCCCGGCGGAGGCGGGACTCGCCACCGCCGGCATCTGCCTGCTCTGGCGCTCCGCCCGCGATCGCACGCTGCCGTGGCGCCGCGACTCGCTCAACCTCGCCCTGCTCGCATTCGTCATCGTCGGCGCGAGCCGCTTCGTCGTGGATTTCCCGCGCCACGGCTTCGTGGCGCTGCGCGATTTCGCGATGGTGTATTACGTGGCGTTTTTCTTCGCGACGCAGGAACTCTGCCGCGAGGAGCGCCGCCGCCGTTTCCTGCTCGCGTGCCTGCTGTCGGCCGCGGCGCTGCTGCCGGTGGTGTTCACCCTGTTCGAGCTGTTCCCCGATTTCTTCCTCGGCCCGCTCACGCTGCGCGGCGTGCCGTTCATCTTTTTCAAGGGCGACCTCGCACCGACTTTCTTCGCCGTGGGCGGCATCGTGCTCTTCCTCGCCGCTCCCGTCGGACACCGGCTGTGGGCGAGGCCACTCGCGACCGGCATGGTGCTGTGGGTCTTTGCGAGCGACAACCGCGCCTCGATGCTCGGCGCGCTGGTCGCACTCGCGTGGCTCGCCTGGTCGCGTTTCCGCCGGTTCACGCTCCTGCAGGGCGGCGTGCTGGCGCTCGCGTTGCTGTTGCTCGCCGCCTTCGCCGGGCTGGGCGACAACGCGTGGGCGGAGCGCAAGGTCCGCAGCCTCGCCGACCGCGCGATCTCGGTCGTCGATGTCACCGGGGCCTTCAGCTACCGCCACGACGAGGGCGACATCAAGAGCGGCAACAACCAGTTTCGCTGGGTGTGGTGGCGCTCCGTCGCGGGCGAGACCATGTCCGCCAATCCCCTGCTCGGCCTCGGCTTCGGCCACGACCTCGCGCACGGCTTTCTCCAGCGCTACAACCCCGAGCTCGCGGACGATTTCTCCGCCCGCAGTCCGCACAATATCTTTGTCACCACCTTCGGCCGGCTCGGCGCAGTCGGCGTCGCGATCCTCGGGTGGGCGTTTGCCGTCCTCACCGTGCGGACATTCCGCGTGATGCGCGACCCGCAGCGCGATGTCGTCCAGGTCGCCCTCTGGGCCGCGCTCTGGCCGATCGCCATCAGCTCGCTGCTCGGCGTGGTGCTCGAAGGCCCGATGGGCGCCGTCGTCTTCTGGGTGCTGCTGGGAATCGCCAACGCCTGCTATCACACGGCGCCCGCGGCGCCGGCGGACGCGGAGCCCGCCGGGGCCGACGCGCCGGGCGATGCGTCCGTGGGCACGGCGGACGCCGCCATCGTGGCCTCCGCCGCAGGCCGCTGAGCGCGAGCGGCACGCGTCTTCCCGGTTGCGCCGGCCGGAGCAGACGTTTGTTTCCCACGCGCACCTTGGCCCGATCCCCCAATTTCTCCTCGGCGTCCGACTACCTGGCCGTCTTCAAACCCGTCACCCGCGCCAACTGGGATGTCCTCACCCCGCTCGCGCTGGTGCTGCTCAGCCTGTTCGGCGTGGCCTTCATCTACTCGGCGCAATATTCGGTGATCTCGCTCGGCCCGCCGCGGACCGGGCTCGATGCGCTGGTCCGCGAAGAATGGTTCAAACAGTGCGTGTTTCTCGCGCTCGGTGGCGCCCTTTATGTTGCGGTCTCGCTGATCGACTACCGGTTCTGGCTCAGCGTCGCGCACTGGTTCTACGCGGCCTGCCTTATTCCGCTGCTCCTCGTCTTCATCCCCGGCATCGGCGGCGGCGCGGTGGAGAAATGGGGCGCGCAACGCTGGATCGATCTGGGCTTCTTCTCCTTCCAGCCCTCCGAAACAGCCAAGATCGGCGTCCTGCTCATCACCGCCGCGATCCTCATCCATTCCAAGGTGGGCAACGTCAGGCAATCGCTGGGCACACTGGGGAAATTGGCTATTGCGGTAGGTGCGCCCATGTTCCTTATCCTGCTTCAGCCGGACCTGAAATCGGCGATCGTCCTGCCCCCCATGGTGTTTTCCATGCTCTACGTTTCGAAGCTCTCCACGCGATTTTTCGCGGGCGCGCTCGGCGTGTTCCTGGTGATCGTGGGACTCGTGGCGTGGGATAGCGCGCGCTACGTGAAGTTCATGGACGCCAAGGGTTACGACTACACGCGCGACCGGGGTAAGTTCGAGCGCACGGGCGATCCGATCGTGCCGTTCCACGACTACCAGCGGAACCGCATCCTGGCCTTCGTCGCCCCGGAGAAGATCGATCCCTCCGGCACCGGCATCGCCTACAATCTTTCGCAGTCGCTCATCTCCGTCGGCTCCGGCGGTCTCACCGGCAAAGGGTGGACCGAGGGCTGGCAGGCGCAGCTGGGTTATCTGCCGCGCGGCGTCGCGCACACGGATTTTATTTTCTCGGTCATCGCCGAGGAAAAAGGATTTCTGGGAAGCCTCACGGTCCTGGGCCTGTTTGGGATAGTGTTGTTCAACGGCATACGCATCGCCGGTTCCGCAAGGGACCGACTCGGCACCCTGATCGCCATTGGCGTGACGGTGCTGTTCCTGGTGCACGTGTTTGTGAACATCGCCATGACCATCGGGCTGGTGCCCATCACGGGCATACCGCTTCCCTTCATCAGCTACGGTGGCTCCTTTGTGCTCAGTTGCTGTTTGCTGCAAGGACTGGTCCAGAGCGTCTGGCGCTTCAGGAGGGATTTCACATGAGATCCCCCGGCCCATTGACCGCCCTGCCGGAATCTCCTGCGCCGCACCATCCGCACCTCGGGGCTGCCGTGTCCAAAACACACGACACCCGCCATGAGCGATCAACCACAGTCGCGTTCCGCCTCCAGCGTTCCCCCGCCGGATGACGCCGCCAAATACGACGAAGAACTCGTCAACCCTCCGCCGGAGAAGGAAATCGAGCCCGTCAGCGCCGCCGAATTGAAGGCCGGCGCTGCCGAGCGCGCCAAGCAACGGCCCTTCCTCCAGAAAATTCTCGCGGTCTTCCAGAAGGAGAAGACCTCCTACCGCGAGCTCATCATCAACTCCGAGCCGCTCGAAAAGCGCGTCGCCCTCCTCGTCGACGGCCGCCTCGAGAAGTTCGAAATCGAGCGCGACTCCGATAACCGGATGGTCGGCGGCATCTACAAGGGCCGCATCAAGAACCTCGATCCCGGCCTCAAGGCCGCCTTCGTCGACATCGGCTACACCAAGAACGCGTTCCTCCACTACTGGGACATGCTGCCCGCCGCCGCCGACTCCTCCGTCGAGGTCGTCCGCGTCAACAAGCGCCGCAACCAGCCCGACAAACCCGCCGAGCCGACCGTCAAGGACATCCCCAACCTCTACCCGCCCGGCAGCGAGATCGTCATCCAGGTCACCAAGGGCCCCATCGGCACCAAGGGCCCCCGCACCACGACGAACCTCTCCATCCCCGGCCGCTACCTGATCCTCACCCCCTTCTCCGAAGGCTGCGGCATCTCCCGCAAGATCGAGGACCCCCAGGAGCGCAAACGGCTCAAGCAACTCATCAACGAGCTCACCCTCCCCGAAGGCATCGGCGTCATCGTCCGCACCGCCGGCGAGGGCAAGAAGGCACGCTATTTCGTCCGCGACCTCCACATCCTCCTCAAGACCTGGGAGACCATCCAGGCCAAGATGAAGAGCGACCGCGCCCCCGCGTGCCTCTACATGGAGCCCGACCTCGTCGAACGCACCGTCCGCGACTTCCTCACCGAGGAGGTCGACCGCGTGCTCATCGACAACAAGGACGACCACGAGCGCACCCAGAAGCTCGTCGCGCAGATCTCGAAACGCAGCGCCGGCAAGATCGCGTTCTACAAGGACAGCATTCCGATCTTCGAGCGCTTCAACATCGAGCGCCAGATCGAGCAGACCGGCCAGCGCAAGGTCCCGCTCCCCTCCGGCGGCGAGATCATCATCGACGAGACCGAGGCGCTCATCGCCATCGACGTGAACACCGGTTCGCACAAGAACCGCGGCGGCGACGAGAAAAACGTCATCTACGCCGTCAACCTCGAGGCGGCCGCGGAGATCGCCCGCCAGATCCGGCTCCGGAATCTCGGCGGCCTGATCATCATGGACTTCATCGACATGAAGGAGCGCCGCCACCGCAACGCCATCTATGAAAAGATGGTCGAGCTGATGAGCTCCGACAAAGCGAAGAACCACATCCTGCCCATCTCGCAGCTCGGCATCATGCAGATGACCCGCCAGCGCCAGCAGGAGTCGCTCTCGTCCAACCTCTACACGGACTGCCCGTATTGCCGCGGCCGCGGCATCGTGAAGAGCGCCACGACGATGTCCGTCGAACTCCAGCGCAAGCTCAGCTCCGTCGTCCGCCGCCTCCAGCTGCGCAACGACGGCAAGGAGTATTCCCTCCGCGTCCTCGTGCACCCGAGCATCCTCGAACGCCTCCGCAGCGAGGACGCCGATCTGCTCGTGCGCATGGAGAAGCTCTTCGGCGTCAAACTGGCCTTCCGCGCCGACCTCAACTACCACGTCGAGAACTTCAAAATCATCAACGCCATCACCGGCGAAGAGTATCGCTGAGCGCGCGCGTGCGAGCCCGGCGGATACGCCGCGCTCCACCCGCACCCGCGACGTCTCGCTTCCCCCTCAAGGCCGCCCATCCGGGCGGCCTTTTTCTTTCCCCCACCGCCGGCCGCCAAACTTCCCTGCCCTCAGTTCAGCTCCTTGTCTTTCCAATACTTCGTGCCCTGCAACGTCGCCTGCAGCGCGATGCCGTTCTTCGTGATCTGATAGACGTCCACGCCCGGGACCACCGTGCCGGCCCCCGCCAGCGCCGCGCCCTTGTCGTCCGACTTCGCCGCCGCGTCCGCCTGACCGCTGAAGTCCCAGCCTTTCTCCACAAACGCGCGCAGCTTCTCCTTGTCGTGAAACACGAACACCGCGCGGAAATCCTTCACGCCGAGCCCGAGGCCCACTCCGGCCGAGGCCATTTTCATGAACGTCTCCGTGTCCTTCAGCAGCCCGTCCTCGACCACGATGCCTTTGCCGCCGGCGAAGCTCGCGAAGATCACATTCACCCCGACGTTCGTGAACACCGCATACCCCGCCGCTTTCGAGATCTTCGCCTTCGTCTCCGGCTTAATCTTGTAGAGCTCCGCCAGCACGCTGTCGCGCATCGCACGGATCTCCTTCCGCTCGGCCTCCGGCTCGGATTTCGCCGCCAGCGGCCCGACCGCCAGAGCCATGACACCAAGGAACACGAGCGACCGGACACGAGAGAGGAGCAGTTTCATAGGGAAGCGGGTTCCCGGGAATATGCACCGGCCCCGTCCGATGGCAACGCCGCTCCTCCTCCGCTCCCGCAGCCTCCTTCCTCGTCGCGAACCGCCTGCCGACAGCCGCCGGCTTCGTCCGGTCAACGAGGGGGCGGGAAGATTCGGCCATCGACGCGCAAACGACCGGGACGCGCCCGACCCGCAGAAAAGCTCCCAGCCCTGCAACGGCGGCATCGCCCCCACGTCGCCCGACCGCGTCCTCAATACCGGCTCATCACCCCGAAAAAGATGAACCACAGCAGCGCGACGAACACCCCGATGCCCGTCACCGCAAGCTTCACCGCGTTCGCCACCGAGCCGCCGCCCACCACGTTGAAGACCACCAGACCGATCGCCGCGCTCCCCACGAGCGCGAGCAACGTGAAATCCCGCGTCCGCCGGCTCACCCGCGGAATCTCCCGCGGCGGCGGCTTCGCCCCATGCAGCCGCAACTCGTGCAACAGCTCCGCATCGCTCGGAAATCCCTCCCGCTGCCGCCGCGCGGCCGCTGCGGCTTTCGCCGTTTTCGCCTGCGCGGGGTCTCGTCCGGGTGCGGCCATCGTGGGGTCGGTTTCGCTCCGCACCCTACGGCCGCCGCCTCGCACCGCGAGCCCGTTTGCGTCCCGGATCCGCGCCGCCCGTGCAACTTCCCCCTTCCTCCCGCGCCGCGCACCCCTACGCTGCTGCCGTTACCGCATGCCCGAAGGCGACATCACGCTCCTCCTCCGCCGGATCGACCAAGGCGATGCCGATGCGCCGGCCCGCCTGATGGGGCTGGTCTACGACGAACTGCGCCGCCTCGCCGCCGCCCGCCTCGCCCGCGAGTCGCTCGACCAGACGCTCCAACCCACCGCCCTCGTGCACGAGGCCTGGCTCCGCCTCGGCGGCGACCAGCAGCCGGGCTGGGAAAACCGCGCCCACTTCTTCGGCGCCGCCGCCGAGGCGATGCGCCGCATCCTCATCGACAACGCCCGCCGCAAGCGCGCCGCCCGCCACGGCGGCGATCTCGCCCGGGTCAGCGCCGACCGCACCGGCTTCGACCTCGCCTCCCCCGAATCGGTCGCCGACGACGAACTCCTCCTCGTCAACGAGGCCCTCGACCGCTTCGCCGTCCACGACGCCCGCCGCGCCCAGCTCGTGAAACTCAAGTATTTCGCCGGCCTCACCCTCGACGAAGCCGCCCAGATCCTCGGCATCTCCCCGCGCACCGCCAAACGCGACTGGGCCTACGCCCGCGCCTGGCTGTTCACCGAAATCAACCGCCTCCGCGCCTGAGGCTCGCCCGGCCTCCTGTCCTGCCGGGCGTGACGCAATACGCCCGCGGGCGCCGCGGATTTCGTCCGCCTTCCGCGCCTCCCGTGGCCCGTTTTCCGGCTATGTCACGCATGTAGCCCACGTTTTCCTTCCGTCCACCCGCCGCTTCGCCTTTCCTTCGCCACCCACCGCGTGCCCCCCGCCGCTTCCAGCGCCGTCTCCGTGTCATGAACCGCGACGCCGAAATCTTCGCCGAGGCCATCGAGCTGCCGGAGGCGGAACGCGCCGCGTTTCTCGACCGTGCCTGCGCCGGCGATTCCGCGCTGCGCCGCCGCGTCGATCTGCTCCTCGCCGGCTACGCCGCCGCCGGCGTGTTCATGGAGGCATCGCCCGCCGCCCGCACCGCCGAGGCACTCGAGGAGCCCGCCGGCGCCCGCATCGGCCACTACACCCTCGTGCGCAAGCTCGGCGAGGGCGGCTGCGGCATCGTCTACCTCGCCGAACAGCACGCACCCGTCCGCCGCCTCGTCGCGCTCAAGGTCATCAAGCTCGGCATGGACACCCGCGATGTCATCGCGCGCTTCGACGCCGAGCGCCAGGCCCTCGCCCTCATGGATCACCCGGGCATCGCCCGCGTGTTCGACGCCGGGGCCACCGACTCCGGCCGGCCGTATTTCGTGATGGAATACGTCGACGGCCTTCCGATCGTCCGCTTCTGCGACGGCCACAGCCTCGATCTCCGCGCCCGCCTCGAGTTGTTCGCCCGCGTCTGCACCGCGCTCCAGCACGCGCACCAGAAGGGCGTCATCCACCGCGACATCAAGCCGGGCAACATCCTCGTCGTCCTGCACGACGGCGTGCCCATGCCCAAGATCATCGACTTCGGCATCGCCAAGGCCACGCAGGGCCGCCTCACCGAGCACACCGTCGTCACCAGCCTCGGCCAACTCATCGGCACCCCGGCCTACATGAGCCCCGAGCAGGCCGCCGCCGCCGAGGACGACATCGATACGCGCAGCGACATCTACTCGCTCGGCGTCCTCCTCTACGAACTGCTCACCGGCCGCCCGCCCTACGACCCGAAATCCCTCGTCCGCGCCGGCATCGAGGAGATCCGCCGGATCATCCGCGAAGTCGATCCGCCCCGGCCCTCGCACAGCCTCGCCACCCTCGATCACGCCGGCCTCGCCACCCTCGCCCGCCAGCGCCGGGCCGCCCCCACGCAGCTCACCTCCGCGCTGCGCCGCGACCTCGATTGGATCGTGATGCGCTGCCTCGAGAAGGACCGCGAGCGCCGCTACGGCACCGCCGCCGCGCTCGCCGACGACATCCAGCGCCACCTGCGCAGCGAACCCATCGTCGCCCGTCCGCCCCACGCCGCCTACCTCGCGCGCAAGTTCGTCGTCCGCCACCGCTTCGCCTGCGCCAGCGCCCTCGCCCTCGCCGTCGCCCTCGTCACCGGCACGGTCGTAAGCCTGCGTCAGGCCACGCGCGCCACGCGCGCCGAGACGCTCGCCGTCCGCCAACGCGAACAGGCGGAGGCGCTCCTCACGTTCATGCTCGGCGACTACCGCACCGAGCTGAAGAAGGTCGGGAAACTTGAGCTGCTCGACTCCATCGGCGCGCAGGCGATGGCCTACTTCTCCGCCCTCGATCCGCTCGGCCTCTCCGACACCGCACTCGCCCGCCAGGCCAAGGCACTCACCCAGATCGGCGAAACGCGCCTCGATCAGGCGCGCTTCCCGGAGGCCGCCGAAGCCTTTGCCGTCGCCCACGCCCGCGCCGCGTCCCTCGTGCAACGCCACCCGCGCGATCCCGACATGCTCTTCGAACGCGCCCAGGTGGAATTCTGGCAGGGCGTCCTCGCCCGGCGCCGCGGCAATCTCCCCGACGCCGCCACCTGGCTCGCCCGCTACCGCGACTCCGCCGTCGCGCTGCTCGCGCTCGAGGGCAGCACCCTGCGCGCCCAGCAGGAATTCACCTCCGGCCTGCACAACCTCGCCGTCGTCGACTTCGACCTCGGCCGGCTCGATGCCGCCCGCGAAGGACTCATCGCCGAGCGGCGCGCGATCGAGGATATGCTCGCCCGCCACCCGCCGACGTCCGCACTCCGGTTCCGGCTCTCCGATGTCGAATCGTGGCTCGGCAGCGTCGAGGAGCAGGCCGGGCGCTTCGACGCCATGCGCGCCCACTTTGCCGCCGCCGCCGCCGGCGTCGCCGCCCTCGCCGAGGCCGAGCCCGCCGTCGCCCGCTGGCAGCTGCGTCTCGCCGAAGCCCGCGTGCATCACGCGCACGCCCTGCAGCTCACCGGTCAGCTCGCGGCAGCGGGCCAGCTGCGGGCCGAGGCGCGCCAGCGCCTCGAGCAGCTCGTGGCGCAGGATCCGCGCAACCGCCAGTGGCTCGTCGCGCTGCTGCGCCTCCGCCTGCACGACGCGACCGCGCAGCTCGCGCGCCGCGATCCCGGGATCCTCGTGCAACTCGGTCCGCTGCGCGAGCAGCTCGACGCGCTCGTCGCCGCCGAGCCCAGCTCGATTGATTTTATCCGCCAGCTGGCCGTCGCCTGGCGGCTCGAGAGTATCGGCCGCCGCCTCGCCGGCCGCCCGGATGCCGGTGACGCCGCCGCCCGCGCGATCGCGATCGGTGAGCAATTGATGCGCGACAACCGCGCCGATCGCCCGTCGCGCGGCGAGCTCGCCCAAGCCCGGCTCACCGCCGGCCGGATCGCCGCCGCGGCGGGCGCCGCCGCCGAGGCCCAGGCACACTACGAAGCCGCCATCGCCGCCGTCCGCCCCCGCCTCGCCGGCTCGGCCGACTGGCGCGTGCTCGATCCGGTGGCGCAGGCCCTGGCGTTGCTCGGCCGCCCGGCCGAAGCCGAGCCCCACGTCGCCCACCTGCGCCGCCTCGGCTACCGCAGTGTCGATCCCTTTGCAGGTCCGCTCCTGGACCTCGCTTCAACCCAGGAAAGTTCCGTTCCCAACCGCTAAATCCATGCAGCAACAAGTCCGCTCCGCCGGCACGCCCGCGTCGCCCAACACCGCCACCCTCGCCGTCACCATCGGCGCGTTCTACCCCATCGGCGCGATCTATCCGCTCGGCTACACGCTCGCGCTCACCGGCGGCGCCCCGAACGTGTTTTCGTTCCAGAACAACAAACTCACGATCCGCGTCGCCGCCGGCACGCCCGTGCAGATTCAGTATCAGCTCAACGATCCCGCCTACGTGCTCGTCGGCATCGCGTTCAAGCCCATGGGCGCTCCCGGCGCCGGCCGCCTCGAATTCCCGGTCGTGACGGCCACCCGCACGCCGCTCAGCTCCTCGCTCGTCGTGCAGGATGCGTCGCTTGCGAGCCTGCAGGGCATCGACTTCAGCTACGTCATCGTCGTGCAGCAGGTCGCGACCGGCTTCATCGGCATCATCGATCCCGACATAGAGAACGACCCGGTCTGATCCACGCGCCCGCCGCGCGTCCCTCCATCCGCCCGCACCCCGCCAAGGTGCGGGCGTTTTATTTTCCCCGAACCGAAAAAATACTCAGGCCGGATGGCCCCTTTGGCGCGGGAATCCCGCTTGTGCAGGTGCGGCCCATTCCGGGCCGTCCCTCCCGCCGCCCATGAACGCTGCCCCGGTTGAATTCCGCGCCAACGGTGCCATCCAGTCCTACGTCGTCCCGCTTACCAGCAACTACCTCATCGAGGCCGCGGGCGCGCAGGGCGGGCCGACCGGGGTTCTGGGCGGCGGGCAGGGCGGCAAGGGCGCGCGGCTGCGCGGCACCTTCTTCCTTAAGGCGGGCGACATCCTCCACATCCTCGTCGGCAAACGCGGCGGCGCGGGCACCATCCCCGAAACTGCCAGCGGCGGCGGCGGCGGCGGCTCCTTTGTCTGGCGCGGTGTGCTCCCGGCTCCGTTGCCCGCCCGCCCGCTCCTCGCCGCGGGCGGTGGCGGTGGCGGCTACGGCGGGCCCGGCCTGATCGATACGTTCGGCGGCATGGGGGCCGCCACGGGGGGTCGCGATGGGCACGGCGGCAGCGCCGACATGCGGCCGCTGCAGTT
>JACCEB011002459.1_pt1 | contig 17149 bp, 4 predicted proteins | sample 7454761 | NCBI WGS metagenome assembly JACCEB01 (sample SAMN15323454, study PRJNA562643) | freshwater metagenome | isolation source: river surface water | place: USA:Blue River Watershed | collected 2017-08-18 | reverse complement strand
TAATGGAAAACAAAAAACCATGGTTGAGTTATGACAAGATTTCTAATTTATCTGATGCTTTCTCTTACATCAAAGATATAGGTTTTGATTTGAACGATTCATTTGAACACTTAAATCAAGGCTCTCCTGTAAGAGCTAAGGGTATTCCTACTGAAAAATATACTGCTGGTAACACTAATGATGCCACTGAAAGTATATCTTCATCAGAGTCTTTCTTAACTCAAAACCCATCAAATGTAGCACGTAGATATTCTCCAGCTACCAAACAGGATTACAGTGGATACAGACCACCTGATCCTGTGTTTTTGTCATACCAAGACTCAAAAAACAATTTTCTTGTAACTGAGGGTCCAACAAAATATAAGGACTTAAATGATTTTGATAAAAAAGATCAGAAAGCTTTTAATGTCAAACAATTAGCCTCAAAGAAAGAAGAGTACATGATTAGTTCTGAAGCAAAAGAGTTTCTACAAATGCTTCAAAAAACAAATCCAGATATTAAAGTACCAGAAGCTCAAGAAATAGCTGACTCTTACAGCGAAACGCAAAATGTTTCTCAGGCATACAATATTTCAGCAAAACCAATTGAAATTAAAACTTCTGCTACAGCTAAACAAGAAAAGATTGCAGAGCCAATTGTAATAAATAGAAATCAATCATCAGTAGCACCTAAACAAGAATCAAAACAGATTGAGATTGTTAAACCTGTAAATACTACGAAGGTCTCTCAATACACCCAACCTATTGATTTCTTTTCTATAAATAATAATAAAACAGAGATCTTAGACGTTAAGTTACAAAATAAAATACTTAATAGTAATTCAGTAAACTTATCAAAAATATCTTCTGATGTTAATCAATTTATTAACAACACTAAAATAGAGTTTAGACAAAATCTTCTTAAAAATATAGTCAATGAATTATCAATTTATGAAGCCGATAAAATTGAAGAAATTAAGAATGAGATTTTGAATGAGATATCAAATGTTGAAAATATTACAAATATCCAGCAAGCTATTGAATCTGTTGTAAATAAAAATGATGATAAAACAATTCAAGTGCTGAGTGTTTATTTAAATGAAACTTTGCCACAGATTATCATCAAAGCGGAACAAGACTTTTTAGAACAAAATAATTCATTTGAAAATTATAAGAATGAAGTAATCAATATAGTTAACAGTAATCAAAACAATACAAATCTAAACACTGTATTTAACTCAATTGAACAATTCAAGAATACATTTTCTGAAGTAAAGACAGAACAATCAGCTTCTGCTCTTAAGGATTTAATTGCACCACTTGAAAACGTCATAAACCAAACGAATGAATCATATAATTACAACCTATATAATAATTTTTTAGCAAGTATACAAAATATCCAAAATGAAGAAGTAAACAATTTAAGAAATGAATTAGTTTCAAAGATTAGTCAAACAAACAACATACAGACCATAAATGACAGTGCTTTAAGATTGGCACAGTTTATAAATGAAAACAATATTGTCAATAACGATGTAGACTATGTTCAATTAGTAAACGCTATTTACAATCAGCATGAAAATGCAATTGTAAATAATGCAAATTATTTTTATTCAACAGTAGCCTTAAATCAATTACAATCAATAGATAATAATTTGATTTTAAGCACTATAAAACAAGATATTGTAAACAATATTAATTCATCAATTACAGACTTTAAGACATCCTTAAACATTAATGAAATAAGGTCAAATATTGTAAACACAATTTCTAAAAATGAAAATGTAGATGTTTTGATTTCTACATTGAACCAGAATATTAGTGAACTTGTTAGCAACAATGATATTAGAAATTATATCCAAAATATTATTGACCAAGAAATAAATACTTACAATTTGAAGTCTTTGAGTATTACAGAAAATAGACAAGTAATCCAAAACTTTGAAAGTACAATCAACGAAAGCATTACAAATCTTACAAAAGACATCATTTACAAAGCATCAGACATTGAAATTGTTACAGAAAACGAAACTGTAAACAATCTATTAAATAATATCAAGACTGTAAATACAACAGTTCAGAACACAAATAATCTGGACTATTCACTGCAAACTCTTACTATGATTGATAGCTCTTTGAGTAATGCTATCAATATCTTGGGTGATGAAATAGTCAATTCAACCAGTGAAGTGATTGAGGAAGAATACAATAATTCTGTAATTTCTCAAGAGCAATATGAAGAAATCACTAATATTTTTAACTCAAATATTAGCAAATTAGATATTATAAATAAGATTAGACATTATCTTGCTCAATATAATTTAGAGAGCAAATTCAGTAACAAAAACTACATAAGCAATTTGTCAGCTTATGAATCATTGAATAGTTTTACAGATATCAAAAACTATAATATAGAATCTTTCATCAATAAGGTCTATAAAACTTCTATCGAGCTTACTAATGTTTCTCAGTCTTTAATTAGCACAAAAGAAATACTCAAAACGTTCCAAAATACTATAGACAAAATATCAATTATGGCACCTAATAATGAAGTGGTGTCTGAAATACAAGAAAGACTAACAAAAACTCAAAACACTGACATAACAAATAAGTTTTTCAATTTAATAACTTCAAGCAACATTGTGGAAGAGGAAGTAAAAAACTTTCTAATTAGTCAAAATGAAACCATATCAAATTACACATTAAATGTAATTAAGGAAAATGTCTATAAGCATGCATTTGATGATTATATTTTTGTAACTGAAATTAAAAATATTATAGAAAAAAATGAATCTCTAAATAGTTTTGCCACTCTTACTGAAATCAAGGAAGTGCTAAATCAATATAATTTAGAGGAAGTTAAAAATGCATTTGTTGATATCAAAAATATTATTACAAATGTTTCAGAAGATAATGTTTTAAATAATTCTATAGTTGAAAATATTGACAATTATGTAAGCAATCTTTCAAACATTACAAGTGAATTAGTGGCGAAAACTTTAGTTGAAAATAAGAATTACACTGAGCTCAAGAATGTGTCAACACTTAAGCAAATGAGTAATTCTAATCTTTCACAACAATTTAATACAGCCATCAGTAACATCACAGAGCAGCTGAATGCCACTACTAATGTTGAGCAAATACTGAATACCATAAATACTGAATTAAATAATTTGAACGTAAATCAGAGCTTGAGCGAGAATACAATAGTAAATCAAAACTCTGAATTTATTGATGAAGTTTATAATTCAGTAAAGAATAACACTCAGGAAGATAATAAGAATTATGTAAATAATTTAAAACAACAATTCTTGAATGAAACTTTATCCACTGCTCAAAACATCTTCAAAAATCAAAACATCAAGATAGAAAATATTGAAAATGTTTTGCAAACTTTGAATGTTAACAATTTCAATTCAAACAATATCAACCAGCTTAAAAACATAGTTGAAGAAAATCTGATTGCAAATAACTATGAAATAAATGAAAACAACCAACTTAATTATTTTACTAGTTATTTGAACAATTTGGCTTTCAAAGTTGACCTAATAGAAAACTCTACAGATGTAAATAACTTTGAACAAATAAACCTTATAGCCAAAGAAACAGCACTCAAATATACAACTCAATTTTCAGAAGTCAAAAGCGAAATTAAAATATTAAATAGTTTTAAAAATGAGATTGAAAATGTAAACAATTATGATGAGCTTAAAGAAGTAATTAACAATTTTCAAACAACTATCAATCAAGTTAAATTAGAACAGATTGATTTTGTTGCTAATACTCTTGTTGAAAATAATGAATACAAAAGATTTATCAAAGAAAATAAAGAACTTTTTACTTTATCAAATATCCAAGAAACATTAAATACTAATTCTGTATTTTTGAACAATGAAGTAAAGCAAGTTCTGAATAATGTTTTAGAGTCAAATAATAGCTTGCAGAATGTAGTAAACAATTTTTCAAATGTTACACAGCAAACTATTTCGAGTGTTTACCAAAGTGCTTCGACTAACACTAATTTCTCGGATTTGAATGTTGTTGAAAAGAACAATATTATTACTGAACTCAACAATATTTATTCAGAAGAAGTTGTGAAGCAAAGATTTGAAAACTATGAAACCAAAACATATTCGAGTCTTTTAGAAACAATAAACTTAATAAATGAAAATAATAATCTTTCAGTTCAGCAAAAAATTGACAATATTGTAAACTCTATTTCTTTCATGAGCACAACCAGAGATGCAGTACTAAACAATTTATTAAAGAACTTCAATATTTTTAACATGGAGAGAACATTTAACTCTTTGACTAAAAACCTCGTTGAAGAAGTTGAAACTAATATTCAAAACTATAATATTCAAAAGGTTATAAGCGAGACCTTAAACAGTAACATCAACATAAACCAAAATATTCTTAATTCTCAAGTTATGCAAAACGCTTCTGAGGTTATTAAAAATACTTTAAAGACAGAAATATATAATGAGAATATTGAAAGCATTATAAAACAACAAAACGATTCTACATTAGTTCAGGGGTTGACTAATTTATTCAAATCTTCTGGCAACTATTCTCTTCTTAACACTGTGATTATGGAGAATGTTCAAAGCGAAATAAATCAAGTTGTTAACCAAAGAATTGCAAATAACAATGAGCAAAATTATAGTCAATTAAGCGTTTTAAATTATCAGAACAATACAAATAATATTAATCTGCCAGACAATATATCAAAGATTTCTACTACTAATTCTTCTGAGCAAGTAGTTGAAAATGTATCAAGTTCGTTTGAAGTAATTAATAATGAAGAAGACGTAGATGTAAGTAATTTAAGAATTGATAAGATTTGGAATAATTTTGTCAAAACTGAAGTTAATAAAATAGTAGAAGAAATTAATTCTGAAAGTGAGATTAATAATGTAAACAATATTGATCAAAGAACTATAAATAATAATTCAAGTAATACTAATTCTGTAACAAAAAATGAAGTAAATAATAAATACGAAAGTACAATTAATCAGGATTTCTCTTCAACTAAAAATGAGTCTAACTATTATAATATAAACGACAATCAAAAAGTAAACCCGAATACTCCCAAGGTTATTAGAGAAACTGAAACGACAATAACTGAAATTGAGAAAATAAATATTCTTGAAATTACACAAACAGTATTCGAGAAGATTGAACAAAAGCTAAAATCTTACAATGTAACTCAAGAAGATATTGTTATTTTGAAACAGAAAATTATATTTGAAGTAACCGAGTATTACGAAAGACGTACTTCTGATGAAATAAGAAAAACAGAAAAAAGAGTAAAAGACGATATTCAAGAAATGTTTATCAAGTTCTTAAACACCTAAAATGCCAGACTCATATATCAATCCTCCATATTCACCACCTCAAGCAGGCAAAAAATGGTTTCCAACTACACTTGCTAAAGGGGATGATATCGGCACGGGATATTCTATAGCTAGGTGCGTAAGAGGACAGTTTTATAACGTACAAGCAACTAAGTCATCTTTAGAAACAGATAAGATTTTAGTTACAATTTCTGGTTCTGTTTTGACTGACGAAGACTCAGAAATCTGGCCATTTTTCAATACATACCGTCCATTAACTAATCCAACTTCTTACATAGGATTACCGCCTATGAAGAGTTTTGTTTTAGGAAATGAATTAAATGAAGACTTCACGATAGCAACTTCTCTGAACTATAAGATAAAACTTCCAAACTTTACTTTCAAGCTAGGATGTTTCACTATCGAATATAGTTTGTCTTTTGATCCTTTTGATGATTCTATTTCAAACTTTATAACCAATGAAGAACATTTAGCTAAAATTGATGCATATAGAAAAGGTGACTCTTCAGCATTAAGTGATTTTCCTTTCAATGAATACAATTTGATTAGTTTGCTACTTGAGGGAAAACAATTTAATCCTGATAATGGAACCGTACCATTAACTTTGAGCTTGACTGGCATTCACAAAGAAGTTTCAAATAACGGAGTTTCAACAACTTCTTATCCTGATACCATAAAAAAGAACTTACTAACTGGTACGTCTATATCTGCATTATCAAGACCTTCAGCTGATAATCTTGAACTTGCTTTAACTAATGAATCCGCAAATTGTTCTAGCTTGCGTTTAAGAATTAAAAATATTTGGATATTTAGAGCTTTTGATGAGACAAACTTAAATCCAAGAAATCTTCCCTGTAGTATTTTGGGATATGCAGTAACTTTAAGAAAAGCTATTGATCCAGAAAAGAACACTTATTTTGTTACTTTTCCAAAAGGTGACAACTATAGGCCTACAGTCAATTTAAAACTATTCAATCCAGAAGCAAGAACTAATAGTCCAGGTTTTGCTCATGGTGTCAATTTAAGATTTTATTTTGCATCTGTTCCTGTAAGTGGTGCATTTGATTTATTAGCTGGCATTGGATTAGAATCACCCTTTACTATTTATCAATTTACTTTATTAGGTATTCAAGCTGGAAAAAGACAAGCTAGATATGTATTTTTTGAAGATCAGAAAATCAAAAAGGAAAACCCTGCATCTCAATATTGGAAGCTTAATAAGGTAGCAACAATATCAAAAAAAGAAGACTTCTCAATCAAGCAAACAATTAATCAAGAACCTGGTTTGTTAGAGTTTGATCAAGAAATAGCAACATTTGTCGCTCTTGATGAAACCAATCCTGTGTCTTTGAAAAATGGTGTTAACTTTTCAAAGGGATTGTTCAGAGCATCATTCGAAACTCAGACAATAAATAACTTCAATAATAACAATTACCATATTTATTTTCGTATGTGGTTTGCTCCAAAAGATTCTTTCTCAAAAAATAATCTTACATCTTACAGGTCGCAAACTGAAGTTTGTTTTGAATCAAACGCTACAACTACAAAGCTAGTAAGAAAATCACCCACAAAATATGATGAAGTATTAATTGCACCTCCATCTCCAACAAATCTAACACAATATGAAATTGCAAGATACATATCTGATAAGCAAATAATATCTATGCCTGATGCTTCATTTGATCAAGCTGTTTTGGTTGTTGGAGTTTATGTTAGGGCTTCTGGTACTAGGGTATCAGGAACTGTAGTTAATTTTGCTTTTGATACTGAAAAAAATGGATTTGATACGCCTATATATCAAGTTATATCTAATGAACTCCATGCAATAAGAAATCCATCAGAAACAAGTTTCACTTCAAACTCTTATCTTAAAATAGCTAATTCATTGAAAGTTTCTTCAAGCTTGACAGGCAGAAGACCAATCCCTATAACATATGAACAAGCCGCTGATTTTGATAAAAATTATGAGTACATCCCTTATAAAAACAAGTTTGTGTCTTTTGCTGGATCTGATAATAGTTATGCATTTGAAGATGTAGCTTTGTTAAAAAAACCAGATGCATTTGAAAGTTATGACACTGGAAAATTAAATGTACCAATCACAGAAGAGCTATTCAGAACATTATCTAAAACCACAAGTCCATCAAAAACAATAATTACAGATTTTGTTACAGATGTAGTTTCATTGCAAAATGGAAGGATCAATTCTGGCGCTTGGGAAATCGAAGTTAAAAGAAATAGAATTGGTGATGTTAGCATTGACTTTAACCTTATCATCGAAGGGCTACTTGTTGATGTTGAAGGTAAAGTTGTAAGTAGATTATTTAAATCTCCTGAATTAAAAGGAGCTGGTTTATCATTTCAGACTTACACATACAGAACAAATATTTCATTCCCCTTTTTAATCGATGGTGCAGAAACACAATTTGTTTTAAGATTAACATATCTTCCATATTGCGATTTGAATTTTACATATTCCGAGCTCAAAGAATATTATGATAAAAATCTTAAAATTAAGTTCGGGTTTAGAATTGATAGCATTGAAATAAAGCAAAATACAATAGAACAAGAAAGAATTATATATAATGCACCTTCTACACCGTCAGCAATAGGATCTCCCGCATATTATGAAGATTTACCATTAGCACCAACTAAAATATTAGGGGCAGATGCTGACAAAGACAGTCAGTTTTATTTTATTGCTTCACCTGAAAGCTTAGGTACAAAAACGGTAACTTTACAAGACCCATATGTTTTACGAGGTACCTTGTATTCTCCAACTTGGTATGTAAACCTCCCATCTGATATGGAGGTAAGGTTTAATCATAATTTTGGTAGTGCAGAACCTAAATTCAGAACTGTAGCAGGAGTTGCAGATTTAGCAGAAGACTCAATAGGTGTTGTCAATAGCGGATTTAGTGACACATTTATTGTTGCTTATACTAGTAATAGAACAAGTGCAAGTGAACTAGGTGAAATAGACATTTTAAGAGTCAATTCTTACGGAAGCTCTTTTGATCAATATACAGTGGCAAATTACAACTCTTCTGGTTCAGTAGTTGCTAATTTAAATGGATCAAAGCCAAAACTTTTAAACTTTTCTGTATCTAACAGTAACTCAGGAAGTGCAGATCAAATCTACTTAATGACTGAAGCCGTTAGTTCTGAAGGTAATTATATCTCTGCTGCATTAAATCAAAATGATGGTGATGCTAAAAGATGGGGTTTACCTGCTGAACAGAGGTATGCAACAACACCAGGATTTGGGCAAGAAGTTAAAAAAATATTTAGTGGATTTAATTTATTCACTGCAGCAATTGATAAAGCAAGTCAAACTTTTTATGGAGCAGGATTTGCACAACCAGGCTCTCTAATTTTCAAAATAAATAGATCTGTAAACGTCTCATCTGATGGAAAAAATGAATATAGGAATTATTTACTTGCGGGTGATAAACCCGAAGATTTAAGTTTATTTCCTGGTTTGATAGATTTGAGAACTTCTGAAGAAATTAAAACTGTTGATAATTTACTTGCAACACATGTTGATTTAATCAAGTTAAATAGTAATGATTTTCTTTTGCAATATGTCAAGAACTCTTCTCAATATGCAATAAAATCCAAAAGTTTTAATTTATCACAACCTAGCCCTGAGTTTACATTATTTACTTTTGAAGGACTTATTCCAACATTGTATTCAGCCTTGCAGATTTATGGAATAAGTTCAAAATATGACTCAATTAGAAGGTTACTTCATACTGTTTTCTGGTGCGATAGTAAGTTATTTTATTTCAAAACTAGTTATTCTGGATACCCTGGTGGTGCAAACATAAACCCAAAATTGCAATTAGTAGCGGGAAATTTTACTTTAGATGAGAAGAATAAATTAGTATATGAATTAGAAAAGCAAAAATATTTAGTTATGAACAATAACGATAAAGATGAAAAGGTTGATATTGTTTTGCAAAGAGCAGGTATCAGTCTGGAAAACAAAGGCACTTCAAGTTCAATATCTGTCTGGTATAAGGATAGAGATAACACTATAGTTTCTAGAAATATAATTCCTTATTCATATGTCTCAGAAAAGAAATATTACAAAGGTTTATCATAATGATAATTGATCCAACAAGAGAATTAAAACAAACATGCAGATTATATCTTTTATATAATCCTGATAAACCTATTGCTGAAGGTTTTTACACTGCAAACAAGAGTGAGAATGTAGAAAACTTTTCACCACAAAATAATAAGATGCATTCTTCTGCAGTGAAATTAAATAACAATTTATATACATTAAATACTTCGGATTATTTAAGTTCTGTACCAAGCATCTATGGTGGTTTTATTCCAAAGGTTAACACAGCTATTGGTGCTCCTAAATGCACATTTGCTTTTGGTGCATTTGATGTTGAAGAAGATGCTGTTGCGCACCCTGTATTTAATCTAATTATGGGCCCAAGAAAGGATCAATATTTATCAGTCCCCCAATTTGACAATAATCCAAGAAATAATAGTAATGTAGAAAATGTTTTTCCAGCACTAGAGGTTTTGCAAGGTCCACAACAGCCCTTTATGCCTTATAGAAAGTCTAATTTATATAATGCTAGTGCTTTTACAACCTACAATATTTGGAAGATTACTCAGATATTTGGAAAAAATGTAGATCTCAATAAATGTCAAAAATATTCTGGACAAATTTTTGAAGATCCGTACACGCCACATATTAGCACAGTTGATGATATCAATAATGGTGCATTTGTAGAAGTTACTAGCCCCGATCATGCATGTAGAGTAAAAAGAATTTTTCCTATATCAGCTGATATTGTTTATGGAACTTCTGAAGAAAATGCAAAATTATTTTGCTTTGATGCAAAACAAAAGAAATATTCTTTTGATGTTAAAGAAAAATCAACATACAATTCAAGTTTTCATCTTCAACTATTACCTATTTTCCCACAACAGCAGATTCAAGGAAAGCAATCAAGAATTGAAATAATTATTGATTCTATTGCATTATCCAAAGATGCTAAAGAGTTTGCCCATATCAAAAACAAAGACAACGCATTTAAATACACTATTGTTTTGGTGCCTAATGAAAAAATACAAATATTCATGATTAATCAGGCAAATGTTATTGTAGCAAAATTTGATTTGAATGTCATTGTTTCTTCAGGGCAAGAAATCAATTTGTACATGCATTTCTTAAATGATATTTTGCTTTATGGAACAACACCAGATCCAAGCACATGGGTTTCAAACTATCCAAGCTCTAAAAATAAAAACCAACCTTTGGATAAGTACACACATGGTATATCTGAAAAAGCTGAAATATACATGGATGTTTATTTTGCTTCAGTAAATTTCCAATTTGAGCCTTTATGCTTCAATAATTTTGACCCACAACTTATAGATGACACTTTACCAACTTTAACATATAGATATTTTGACCATATTGAAAATACTTTCAATCTTGAGCCATACAAGGGATACTCTACACAATTAGAAAATGGTATTTCATTTTTTCATGATCAAAGATCAAAGATAGACGAACAATTAAAAATTGAATATACATCACTAGCTGGAAGTAAATACGCCCAAATTAAGTTTAGTTCTTCAATATCAGGGCCTTTATTTGTAAAATCAGAAAATGTACCTCAATACACATTAGCCCCTCCAAAATCATTGCTTAGACCAATTGCAGATGCCATAGGTGGAAATCTTACAAAGTATTTAGAGGATTGGTCTGTTAATGTGCAATTTGATGAGTCTAGTAAAATACTTTCATCTACTGCCGAGATTGGTCTTGCTAATGTTGATGTAGCTTTTTCTTTGGATACTGTTTACAATGGTGTAAACATTTTAACATTGATTGAACAAAATCAATTAGTTATTGAGCTTTCAGCTGGATATGAACAAGAAGAAGTATTCTTTCAAGGATTCATTACCAACCTTAAAACTACAAGAACAGCATCTGGAAGTATTACAAAAGTTTCTGCTGTAGATGTTGGATCTTATGTTCTTAAACACACTAAACTTTTTGGTTTTCTGTCGTTTCATGGTGCAAAATATAAATATTGTTTTAGAAGAATCATGGAACACTCATCATTTCATAGGTTCTTTGATTTTGATGTGAATAACTTGAATCCTGGCTTTCAAGCAACCATGAATCTTAATATGTCTAACACACCACTGGAAGAAGATGCGTTAAAAGCAAGCATCTACACTGACATTTCTGATGTTTTTGGCCTATTAGGACCAAGATTAAACAAACAATCCGATTGGCCAGTAATGTATTATGACCCCGATAAACAATATTTTAAACTTGATTGGAAATATGATCCAAAGTATAGAGATGAACTTAAGCTTTTTGATATTGATTTGAGACAGGCTAATTCCAGAAATACAACATTTAGTGAACGTTTAACTGATTGGCATGGTTTACTTACCGAAGGCGGCTATCAAATTACTTCAGACACTGATAGATATCACAGCAATTGGATTGCAGAGGGTTCTGGATATGAAGGCTTTATTTTTGATCGCATTCCTATTATCCAAAATCCTAATCCAATCCTCAATGGCAATTTCAACGTAGTGGGTTATGTTGGTTTTGAAAAAACAACTTATAGAAATTGGGGCAAAGCAATGCCTGACACTTTGGCTTTAAGAACTTGGCATAATAAACAAATTGAGTTAAATAGAAAGCCAAACTATACAGTTGATTTTAGCTGTTATGTCACTAGGCCTTTACAACATATGGGTACATTCCATATCAAATACCTTTGGAATGGTGGATTCAAGGTTACTGATAATTATTTTTATTCAAATGTGGTTTACAGAGCTAATAAAAAAGAAAATATAATTATGGCTTCTGTGCAAGGAAAATCGATCTTCAGTCCAAAATAATTGAATTAGGAGATTACTATGCCTCAATTCTTCAATCTTTCTGATGCAATTAAATATCAGATACATGCAAACCAATTACAAAGAGATGTTCAGCTCAATTCACAGTCCCAATTGGCTCAAGACCTTATGCTGTCTAAGTACAGAAGAGATACCTTTGATCCAAATCAAGATGCTTTGACTTGGGGTGCTTCTAGATGGGGTCAGGCAAAAGTAATCAACGAAGATAAGCCAGTTAACTAATTATGGGAAAGACACCAATTTATGGGCTTGGATATTTAGAGCCCAATCAGGATTTAAGCGAAGAACTCGATTTAGATGAGCTTCGCTTTCGTGCTATAGATACCCAAACGTATTCTCTATATCAAATATTTGGTAATGGAATTATTGAAGATGAAAGCAACAACTATTCATCTTGGGTTATAAGTGTAATTCCTAATGATGTTCAAAATATCAGAATATCAAGTGGTAAAGGTTTTGTTTCTTGGAAAGCAGCTGAAACAACTGCATTTGAAGATGTTGCATTGCCAATTCTTCCAACAGGCATTACAAGCGCCACAGTTTGGGTTTATGCAGTTACCAATGATAACACTCCGGTAACAAAAGATATAGATTTTCTCACATCTTTAGTTGAAATTACTGATGTTGATAATTATGTTTCTTTAGGTGGAGTTATAGTAACTTTTGGTGAAACAACAACCATAGAACCTTTTACCACTGGAAGAGTTAGAATAAGCATAATTTCGTCTTTATCTGGAATCATTAATTCACACAAGCATATAGGTGGTTCAAACAATCCTAGCCCTATAAACTTGGCAAAACATGTTCAAGGTAAATTATCTGGAGAATATATTGAAAATCTTGATATATCTACAGTCACCAAAGGAACATTATCAGCTGAAAGATTGCCACAAATTGATCATAAAACTTTAGAAAATATTGGCACTCTAACACACTCACAGATTGATTCTTTACTTGGAGCTTTGACCTTACCAGATAGCTCATATAGACTTTCTGATCTTTCAATGGCCAATAGATTGCAGATAGTCTTGGCAATGAAAAAACAGTTTGCTGCTGATTCAGACTCGACACAAATAAATGCTTTCTTTTATATCCCAGGCATTTTTCCTAATAGGGACACTGATACAGCTACAACATTAAGAGATTTGAGCCTTCCTGCATACATTTCTGAAGCAAATGTATATGACGACCCAGGAGCAGGATACGATGCTTCAGTCAACTTTATTGAAGCAGCAGCAAGTGATTCCAACACAGCTTTCAACGTATTCTTCACCACAAAGAATAATTTTACTACAATGTTTAACTACATAAATGGTAAAGATATTGGTGAATTATATGCGAACTCTAATATCAAAATTGAAGGCACTACAGAAGACAATGCTGATGGTATTTTCAAGATTGATACACCAATCAATTTTACTGTATTGTCAAATGCTGCTGGACCTGATTATGAAAATGCAGCTTATGGATGGAATTACTATACTAAAAAAATTAGAAATACAAACGATACATACACTGATACCCAATACACTCTTTTTACAATTCCAACTACAAAAAGAGACTGGAGTAATGTAACTAATATCGGTCTTGGTATTAATTTAACAGAAACAGATTCAGCATGTTCAATATATATGGTCTTACTGGTAGATCCAACAGATAATAGAATTACTGACGGAACATTGGTGAGTGAAACCATTGAAGATAGAGCTAATTCTACTGTTCAGACATTGGAAATTAAAAGAACTCTTCCAAGAAAGATTTTTACTAAAGGTACTGATGATTATGCAACAGATATCTTTGTAGATGTCGATCTTTCAGAAATGATAGAGTTGCCTTCTGACAGAGTAAATGTAGTCGGTTTTGCTTTTTATATAAAAACTGACGATACTTCTACTGAAAGATGGAACGGTGATGCTTCTCCAAGTTTGAAATTAGTTGCTCCTGCTTCTGAATTACTTGTAGATAACAGCGGTAATGATTTGACAGCACTACAAGATGCAAGACTGAATACAGCTAATGGCAATCTTTCAGCCTTATTCTTATGGAATGAATACCTTTATTCAGAAAGTGCAAGATACATATTTAGGCTTGATACAGGAAGCACATCTGCTACTCTTAATTTGTACTCATATAAAATTACAGTGCCTGCTGGTACATCGTATACTATATCTGCAAGAATTACTGATAGTGCGGTAGAGGATGATTTAAATTCACTAACTGCTTTGGATATTACTGAAGAAGCAACCTTGATCAGCGGAACATATGAAATCGTTCCACCATCATCATACAGCATCACTTTACCAGGATCAGGAACGTACACTAGCCCTAAGTTCAATATTGGTAAATGGTTAGATATAGTAATTGATCTTTATGCAGATTCTGAGGGTTTGAATACTCCTGAGTTTGAAGAATTGAGCATTGATTACACTTCAGTTGGTGGAGATCAGAGCAGAACTTGGAATACAAAGTATGATAATATTGAAGACGATCAATCTGGTTGGATTGAAAGTGAATACCAAAAGTTCAATATCTTATATGGTCCAAACTACACTGAAGGCGGTCTGACTAAAAATGTTCTCACACTTGATAAAAAAGATGTTGGAAACTGGATCTATTTATCAAAAAGTAGTGCGCTTTCTGCCTTACAAACCACTTCAACAACAACAAAGTCTACTTACGAAGATGGTAAAGATAACAGTACTGCTGTTAATAATCTTTCTACTTATTTAACACCTTGGCAAATATTCAATAAGTCAACAAATTATGGATTTTACAAACCAAAAGACTTTAGAATATTATGGGATGAATCTGCAATTTATGCAGATACTGCAAATGACAGAATTATCCATTTTGATTCAAATGGAATAGTCAAAAAGATAATTCAAGGTAATTTAAGATTAAAACTTGCAGAAAGAGATTTTATGGTTTTAGCAGCACACTACAATCCTGATGTTGCTGTAATTTATCTTCCATTTTCTCAGTGTGTAAATATTGTAGACGCAAGTAAAATCAAAATTATTTATGATGGCCTTGATATATCTTGTAATGAGATTGCATATGTTACTTCTGTAGAATTGTTAACTCCATTAGTATCTCAAAAGTCATCCACTGTTGTAATAAAACTTACTTCAAAAATGAATAAGCTTTTAACTTCAGCAACAGACAAAAGGGTAATTATATTATCTGGAGCATTCTCATCAAACGGAATTGCTACGAATGATAGTGAATCTTCAAACAACACAAATAATATTTCTGGTACAGGCTCTTCAACTCCAGGAACTATAGTTGGACCACCTTCAGGAAGTACTGGAGGAGGTTTAGGAGATGGCGGGAAGCCTGGTTCTTTGTCTGTAAAAGCTGATTGGAATGTTAATGATATTTTAGATAGTCCTTCTTTAAAAAGATTTGAATTAAAAGGAAATACAAATCTTTTTGGAACTGTTGAGATATTTGATTCTGTTTCACCAAAGAAATCATCTTCTGCTTTCCAAAGCTTTGATTTTAAGGCTATGGCAGATGGAGATATAACAGAAATATTTGATTACAACGGAGATGGGATTACAACAACTTTAATTGCGCCTCCTAAATCTGGTCAAACTGTTGCTCAAATAGCTCCTATAGAATTAAACATGTTGACTGGTCCAATTTATTATGCAAACATATTTAATCCTATTTCGGTAATGGTAAATAATTCTTATCAATACATAGTTGCTCAACCATTTGTTAACTCAATTGTGGCATTTGATTACGATACAGCTAATAGTGTTCTTTGGACTTTGCCTAGTACTTTAGTTGCATTCAATTCAGATTTGTTAGGTTCTGCATATGAGTTGAATAATGGAAACATATTAGTTGCAACTCCTTCACAATCATCAACTGTCTTAGGAAAATTGATGGTCATAAGAAGAACAAATACAGATGACTTTCCAATTGTAAACATCACTTTGCAAGGTGATGGCGTTTATGCTTTACCAACTGAAAAATCTGGCGAATATTATGTGTTGGTTGATGATAGATTTAATAACGGTAAAAACTCAAAACTTTTAAGAATCAATACTTCTGGCACTGTAGTTAAATCTTGGAATAATAAAGGCTTACTTACCAAACCGACTGGCCTTAATGTGTTGAGTAATGGAGATCTTTTAGTAGCCGAGTAAAGATATGAATATTTCCGCAAGAAACCCATCAATACAAACAACAATTAATGATAGACAAGTTGAAATACAGCTTGTTTCTGCACCTGATAATTTTATCGAAAACTCAAATCAATACAATCCTGTAGTAATTTTGAGAAAAAATGTCAAAGCTACAATCATTGAATCTGATGAAAGTCTTATTTTTGAAATATCTAAAGATGTTTCTTATAGTGTTTCTTTTGCAATAAAAATTGATAATGTCAAAATTAATCAGGTTGATGAAAAAACTTTAATTTTAGATGATGCTATACAACTATCAATTGATTTTGGTAAGTTTGAGTTTAATTCGAATAATGCAATTTTAGTTAAGGTATTACATGATAATGCCAATTTAAGACTACAAAGTAAAACATTTGAAATTAAAAAATTAAGCGCACCTGAAGTAGTTTCTTTTACAAGCCCTTCAGGTTTACCAACTATTCCTTTTGGAGTTAGAGAACCTGAATTTTCAATTGGAGTTTTTGATTACTATAATTCTTCTAAATCAGTTACTTCTTCTGTTGATCCAGCATTTAAGTTACCTAGATTAATTAGACATGGTGTGCCTATTATTTCAACAGTTCCAGCAGAGGATAGTACTTTTCTTACTGAATCTGAAAAGAATGCATATTCCACTGGTTTAGGCGAGATGAGCAAGAAGCTTTATTTCAAAATAGTTTGTAATTCTATTTTGGAATCAACTCTTACAATTGGGTCTTC
>JACCEB010438340.1_pt1 | contig 17172 bp, 36 predicted proteins | sample 7454761 | NCBI WGS metagenome assembly JACCEB01 (sample SAMN15323454, study PRJNA562643) | freshwater metagenome | isolation source: river surface water | place: USA:Blue River Watershed | collected 2017-08-18 | reverse complement strand
TTGGAGGCGCCAGCAACCAATGCACACTTCCATCTTTGTTGGTCCATCCTACTGCTTTCATAGTTCAATCTCCCGAATTAATCTCCATCATACCTCCGCTGACAACATCGCCATCTTTAAAGGTAATGAATTTCCAGTCACTGAGAGTTTCGTCCCAACTGGCAAAAGTAATCATACCTTCTTCTGGGATTTCACACTCATCCGATACTGTATTTGTCCCTGCACTGTACCACCGTCCTGTCTTGGGGGTGTTGTTCATGGATTTTATTAGTTTAATTGGTTGTGTCATTCTTCAACTCCGAAATGTTTTTGCAGGGCTTCAAGATAGTTGTCAGTGCCCATGTGCAAATTACCATTGTCAATTTTGTCATAGATACCGGCACATTCCCGAACAATTAACTCGGCAAACTTTTGAATATTTCCATCCCATAGTTCACTGTATTCTCGTTGTTGCATTGGATTGCTCATTAGATTCTGAATGGATGTTTTACCACCTGCACGTTTGAAAAGTTCTCGAATTCGCTCGTTCATTTTGTTTCCTTAAAACGGGATATCATCGTCCCAGCTAGCTGGATATTTGACTGGCTCTGGCGTGGGTGCCATATAAGTTTCATCATGAAAATTATTGAATACTTCTTGATAACCACCTGACCAGTCACTTGAACGCAGTCGGTCTTGATTATTGCACAAAATTTCTACTTTGTCAAGACTAGAATAATCACCGCTTGGGCAGTTGTGAACAGTGACATGTCCATTGTAGTAGGTGCCATCCCAGGCGCCGTTGACTACCCAAAAGTCAAAATGATCTGGCCCGTGCTCTTGCCCAACATTGACTAATAGTTCGGGACGATCTTTGGTACCTAGCATTAGTCTCATTGTTCAGTTCCTTTGACGCAGGAAATTTTGTCCGGGCTGTAGATCATCACAAAGTTGCCCACACCCAATGATCCCAGCAAGCCCAGTGCTAAGGTAAAGGCTCCTACTATGGCAAACATTGTTTTCATTGTTCAACTCCGAAATAGTTATACACAGCATCTTCCATACCGTTGCCAAATTCTACGCCTGCTCTAGCAACCTGTAGTGTTTCTTTGATAATCAACTCAGAGAACTTTTCAATAAAAACTTCTTCAAGACTATTAGCAAATTCAAAACCTGGCAAGGGTCGGTATCCAGCCTGTAGAGCAAGTTGTCGAATTTGTTGGTTCATGATTGCACCTTTGTTAGTTTGTCCCACACCAAGCCATGCCAGGGTTTGAAAGCGACATAAGTGTGAGTGCGTCCGATTGTCCACACAAGTTCCCACCATTCCTGATCAGTGTCCTCATATACAACTCGAACACGATTGCCGTAGATGGAACGATAGTAATCCACAACCCCTTCGGCATCGTTGGTAATCGTCATGCCGCCAAATTGGGGCGACAAGTCCTTCAAGAAAACAATGTTGTTTTTGTCATCGCGTTCAACAATACTACATCTTGCTCTCATGCTGTGTACCAATCTATGTTGTTGCGAAATTCAATGCTTTCGTTGCCATCGTAATCGGTTATTCGAAACTGCAAGCCTTCAGTGACCCAGCGTATTTGTAATTGTTCAAGACCGCCAGTGAAAAGACCAGGATACTTGAGAGCAACAAATGCCTCAAGTTCTTCAAATTTTTCTTGTTCTACCAACCCAACTATGGCCGGATCAAATACAATGTCTTGACGTATTTCAGGCCGGGCCCAAGTGCTCCAGCCAGCACCATGGCCTGGGCTATACAACACCGCAACCATGCCATCTCTAACAACTCGGTTCATAAAATAAATCCCACATTACGCAAGGCCAGCACTGCATGGTGATACTTCTCGTGAAGCACATGCAGGTATTCTGTGCTGGGCCTACTTTCAAAAGTTTGTTGCTTCAGTCGATCATACATGTCTTTGGCTTCCTTGAGACCAAGCCCGCGTTTATCCCACTCGCGAATTGCTTTGATGCAGGCCACTGCATTTTCTTCTCCGTAAGGAGTAACGCCCTTCAAGTGGATGCGATCGTTGTAGTTTCCAGTGACCATGGCCAAGAAGATTTGACCCTTGACATCCGGGTCAAGTGTGTTAGCAATGGTTTCCCACAGCCGCAAACCTTCTTTAGCACCGTAGGCTTCAGTAATGCTTCGCATAAAATGCAAACCATTACTGACTACTGCGGTTTTATGATCTTCTGGAATCACGAGTGGCCTTTCTTTAGCAACCAAAATGTCACTTCTTGTGCAGGGATAACACACATTTCTTTGCTGAACTTTTTAACAGGGCGAGTAGTAGGGCTTGGATCAGCAAGCAAAATCTTCACGGTAGCAAAACCGTTACCACGCACCTTGCCAAGTTCCAGCACCTTGTAAACGTTTGCATAAAACGCAACAAAGTCGCCAACACGGATAGGGCGATCAATAATGTCAGTGACTTCGTTCATACCCGCCATCCAATAAACAGTTTACCGATAATGATTTCGTAAATCTTCATACCGTTGTAGTCGGTGCTACCAATACGAAACAAATGATTCACTTGCTCATCTTTGTGCGAGCGAGTGAACCACAAGCCATCATTGCTCCACTTGAATCTAATCATGCGTATTCCTTGTTGGCAAGTTTATTCCACATTTCACGCTTGGTATGGTAGCGAGCAAGCCCGGGCCAGTCTGCGGCGTAGAGCCGGAAGTCGTAACTGGGACGTTGGCACCAAGTGTTGAACTCTTTGTTGAAGTGGCCACCGCCGCCTCCGCCGGTGCCTGTATGAGCACGTTGACGACCTGTGCGGAATGTGCCTCGGGAGAACAAGTCGCTACCAAGATAGATACCGTCGAACTCTTTAGGCCATTCAACCAGCCACGCAATGTGCCCGCCCCAACCTGGATAACCACGTGGGCGACCGTCCCGGGCTTCGTGACTGCTCCAGCATCTGACACCGTTGTGTGGGCATGAGTGCGAGTTGCTGACACTATCGTCCCAACGCAAGGTGTGGGTGATTTTCAACACTCGAGGCATGGGCAGATTACCTGCGTTCTTGCCACGGCCAATCTTCTTGCCAACATTTCGCCAATCGTAAGGATCACCGTCTGCGGCCTCGGCCCAGAACAAGTGCTGGTTGTCTATGACCATTTGACACCAGTCGTCAATGCTTTGCTCACGCTCATACAGTTCGGCCCAAGCCGCATCCTTTTCTGCTTCTGCAATCGTCAACTTCTTTTGTGCCAGACGATGGCGTGCAAGTTTACGCAGGTGAGCTTGATACTTTGACTTGTCTTCAAAGATCTTACCGTCTGCTACAGATTTGTATGCTGTGATAATCATTCGTCTTCATCCTCATCGTCAAACCCAATGCGGAAACTTGGGATCGGAGCTGAGTTGCGTTTTGTTTTCTTTAAACCCAAAAGCTCTTGTTCCTCTTCGCTTAACTTAGCAAGTGCAGCCTTTTTAATAGCCGCACGGCGTTCCCGCGCTTCGCGAGCTTCCTTGGCCTTACGGTCATCTTCTTTGTGCTTGGCCCACCACTCACGCACTTCGTCATCTCGTAGCAATAGCATGTCCTCAATCTTGTTGTCTTCAAGCTCGGCCAATGCTTTGCAGGCAATACGTGCCAGCATGTCGGCTTGCTTTTTCAGTTCATTTATTTTGTCGCGATCGTCATCATACGAACGCCAGTTGTCATCATAACTTTGGCAGGGCATGATTTACTCCTCTTCGCTAAAACAATCCTCTTCCTCTTCGTCGTAACCGCCAGCAGTTTCGATCTGCACATGACCAAATGTCAGCATGCCTTGATCGTTACTGACTTCAAAGGGTTGATCGAATTCTACAAACGCACCGAGTTCGGCAAGGAACTCAGGTGTGTATTCTTTGTCGCGAATGTCTTCCACACGGATGCAACCAATAGAGCCTGAGTCCACTGAGTGGCTGGTGTTGATGCTTGAACGGTATTCACCATCGCCATAGGCTGTGGCAAAACTGGCAAAGCGGCGACCGTCAGCCAGTGTGAACTCACCCTCTACACCTTTGGGCGGAGCATCAGCAGGGAAGAAAAGTCTACAAACTTCAGTCCATTCGGGGTGCATAACATAGCACAGATCACCAATGTAATATTTTCCTGCGGGCATTGTCATTTTATTCACCTGCTTTGAACATAGCTTGGGCATAAGCCACAGGCTGGTTGATATTGAATGAAGTAGCAATTGGCCCGCCCACTGGCACATAGCCTTGCTTGATAAGATAGTTGACCTGATCTCGAAGATTGTCTAGCCCCAGACTGGAATAAACAATTTCGTAGTGTGCTTGACTCATCTTAGGCTCCTTGAAGTGCTTTTTGTGCTTTGCGATCTGCGTTGAACTTGGCGATTAGAATCCTGCGTTCCAAATAATCTGCGAATGTTCCTGCATTCATTCCTTCTGCACTCATTTCACAAGCCACTTCGCAATATGCTTCGTAGGCATCGTAGCGATCTTTGTCGCTGACAATGCCCAGGGTATTCATCAAACGGGTTTGTTTTGCGTTAAACATTTAGGCTCCTAATTTCTTACTATGTACATATTATAGCAAAATGGGAATATTCGGTCAACCAAAAAAATACCCGCACACGCAGGCGGGTTATTGGTAATACTTGAGTATTAGTTTAAATATCGCCCTTGAGCGTGTGCCAAACCTTGGGATCACAGCCCAAGTAGATGTGATACTTGAGATTGTTGCGCCAACGAGTGAATTGGTTGATTCGTCGCTCAATAAAGTTGAACATTGAATCGCGGAACCAAAACGGATTAACAATGGCAATGATCAAGGCCACTGCCAGCGGAACAATCATAATGGCCACTGTGGCATAATGAAATGCCATGGCACGGTAAAAGCGGCCGCCTTCGGGGGTAAGTGTAATTTCTTTGTTCATAGGTGTATTGTAGCAGTTTAGTGATTAAGCGTCAACCATGTTTGAGCTGGAACCATCCATACGCACACCGCGTTCCTTGCCATCCACTTCGCGGGTCACATAGTAGTGCCAACGGGTTTCAACTTCAATGCCCAACTTAGCAAGAACTGCTTCCAGCAAATCGGCACGATCAAGTTTGATGCTACCGGGTTCACGTGGGACTTCTACACCGTCAATGTAGGCAGTATAGTCACCCCATGAACCTTTTTCCAGTGTGATTTTAGCCATTTTATTCTCCTTTGATACGAACGTCAGTGTTCAGTGCAGGCATGTATTCGCGAATCAGTTCACGCTCGATATCGTGTGCGGCTTGCTTGCCACGCACCACGTCGATGATGGCATAGTTGATAGCATCTTCGCCAGCGGCACGAATTGCTTCGTACAGGTTCCAGCTCTTGTCTTCAGTGCGGCTACGATAGATGTGCTTGTTGATACGGCTACGCAGGCTCATGTTGATGGTACGCTGAGTCTTTGCAGTGATGCCGATGTAGTACTCCAGGCCAATTTGGATGAAGTAAACAATGTGGGTACGATCCGAACGCTTTTTTCTTAACATGTATATATTATAGCAAATCGGGCATTTTTGGTCAACCAAAAGTAGTACTACAAAAGTACTACTTTTCGGGGGTTACAAAAGTACTACTTTATGCTACTTTTTCGTAACTAGCACGGAAGTAGCACTCTGAGTCACCGCTTGCATATTCCTTACAAAATTGCCGGGCTTCCTCTTCAGTAGTAAAGTAGTAAGTTCCCATGTCACGCTGACCATAGCCCCTTTCATACTCTGTACATGTGACTTTATACAGTGGACCGGTTTGGAATACTTGTGCCATTTTGGGCTCCTTTCTTCTGGGTTATTGGGATGGTGTAGTTATAGTATACCCGATCTCCAATTTTTGGTCAACCGTTTTTTAGGCTCTTGATCCACTTATCAAAATCACCGTACAAGGCAAACATCATTGCTTCTTTACTGCCAAACAAGATTAGCTCAGGAGACTTGCCTACTGAAATATAGTATGGGCAAGTTAGTTTTCGATCCAACGTAAGTAAATTCCCAGGAAACAAAATCTTAGGTAGTGACGGAAAAATGTGGGATTCGATTTTTAATAAATTAAAAACAAAGTAGCCATTGGGAGTTAACCGTAACCCTGGGTTGCTAGGATTAATCCACCATTCAATCATGGCCTCCTCAACAGTGGGCCTAAACTCAGCAACCAACTGCTCTCGGATTTTTTTAGTGAGTTCTAGTTTATCGGACATCGGGGTATACTTGCGCCCCCTGCGTTAAGAGCACGACTGTAAACTTGTCGGTTTTAAATTGTGTGTTGAGTTTCTTGGCCAAGTTCTTGGCATGCCCAGGATTGGAGAAGCTGACCTTTTTGTACTTGGGCCCTGGGTACTGTGTGAGCATGTTGCTGGTTTTGAGATTAATAGGCTTAGAATCGTAGAACACTGCCCACACACCTTCAGAAGCCAACACTTGCTCTGTTTTGTATGTTTGTTTGTCTGTGTGCTCAATCAGCACATTTGGCTTTGGTCTACTCATAGTAATCTCCGTAGTTTATTTATCTCAAAAACTACGTAGTTTTGAAACTACCGCCGCTCATTTCCACTGTGATAGTTTGTTCTGATGCAGGTTTTAAACTGCGCATGCCTTCCAAGGTCAGCAGTAATTTGGTAATGTCGCTGTGCAAATCCTTGGCATCGCGTAGGCTCATTGTGAGATCACGTTGACCTCGGCTTTCTGCAGCCTTGATAGCATCAACAAAGCGATTAATGTGGAGGCTCAATTTCAATCTCCTCTACAATAGGTTCTTCGTTTGGAAAATATGTTACACACCAATGCATGCCACCTTGTATGTAATCTTCACTCCATGAATGTTGATTGTTAGTGGTCACAGTGGGGCCAATAAGGGCAAGCATGGTCAGTGTTTGCTCCTTTTCAATTCCTTCTAGTGTGCGACGAGGAGGTCCCATGACCTGACGAATAAAGGCACGAGCTTCTTCTTTGGTGCGTGGTTGCATTAAGAAAACTTCTTCATAAAGTGTGTTTTGCTTAGATACTGTTCCAACTCAGGTGGTGTCCAGCCTTGTGGTTTCAGCACCTTGCCATCCTCACGCTTGCGCACCTTGCCTGTGTCTTTGTCAATCTTGGCAAAGTTGGTGCGCATGACTTCTTTCCATGCGCCTTCGGCATCTGCACCCAGGCTATGGATGGCACCAATTGTGACAACAAGGATGTCAATCAAGGCATCCAAGTCGTCCTTGGCTGTGTTGCTGTCCAACAGTTCTTGGAACTCTTCACGAATGAGATTGCAATACAATGTGTATTGTTCTTCATTGTATTCAGCCACGCTTTGATCGCAGGCTTTCATAAATTTTTCTTGATCACGAAACGGGTTTGTCATTTAATTTTTCCTTTATCCAACTACTGAGTTCTGACGCAATTAAAGCATGGCCAGCAACATTTGGGTGACATTGATTTGGCTTGATACACAAATGCATTGACAGATTGTGCCAATCTAATTTGGAGTCGTCTAAGTTGTGGTTAATATTTAATATTTCAGTCAGTGTTTTATTATAAAACAATGCTGAGTCAATTGCACGATGATTGGGTGTATTGTCCCAGTTGTTCACAAATAAAATCTTGCATCCTACAGATTGACAATACTGTTGAGCAGCCAATATATTTCTGATACGATTGAATTGATCTAGTTGGTCACTGTGAATGTATTTGTAGTAAGCAACAGATGCTGGGTTTTCTGAAGTAGGGTGTATCTCTCTAGTTTTTATATCAATATGCATAGACCGTGTGATGCCAGTTAGACAAAACAAAACCAATGCTTCTTTCCAGTTGACATCTACTGTGGTGTTTAGTAATTTGTACAGTGCCTGATCAGCACTGGTGCCAGGGTCAGCAAGATTTACAGATTCAACTCCAAGACTTTTGGCAATCTTTGTCGGGAAAGAATGAATCTCTGGAGACTGTAATTCTGCACCAGCTGGCCAACTATCACCGACTGTTACTAGATACTTTAGCGACATCGGCGTCATTTTTTGTATGATACGGACCCTGGTATTGATAACGTTGCAGAGTAATAAGTTTAGGATGTTGTACAACCTTCCAGTGTCGATGTTGTTTCACACAGTACCAGCCGGCTGCAAACCAAGATTTACTCTTGGTATCTCTGGTGAACAGTGGCAGTTTTAATTGCACGTTCCACAAAGGATTGTAAACTTTGCCACTGACTTCAAACCCATGCACCACGTTGGCAGGAACCGGTGTTGTCTTGATTGGTTTTTCAAATTCGATATTTTCTCTACGAATCAACATTGGGATAGTTTTATAGCTCGCCGTCTTGTTGTCAATCGTTAGTTGATACCCTGTGTCTGTGGCTTGTATATTGCCTATTTTTTGATTATCTTTTTTAAGAATCCAGTATTGTTTATCTACCACTGGTTTAGCTACTATCATAATAACTCCTTATTGTATTGTATCTAATTGTGTTATACAAAATTTGTATAAATTGGCACCCAATGCCCATCGAGCTTTTTCTAAAGCTGGTCGCAGTTCGCAGTATACATCGTGACAATTTTTAATTAAATCTCGATTTAACTCTATCATTGCATCAAGTCGTTGACTGTGATTTAAGATTGAATCAAATTCAAGATTTGCATAACTGCTTATATCTATATCGTAAAATCTTTGTATGGTGCTCATTACATACGGGCGACCGTACACTAAAAATAGTTTGCCCAACAACGGTGGCCAGACATGTTTGTCATTTAACTGAAATATACCAAACCCAGAATCTGGATTTAGTATCAATGGTATGTCTGCAAACTCAGAATCAAGTTGCAACCAATTTTCAACATTGCCGCTGGCCCATGTATCTCCATATTGTGCATTGGCTCTTGTTTTACCTGTGATAAAATTTAATTTAGGATATAGCTTAATTGGGTTAGACCTTGACCAATTGCTGTGGTCAATGGGATAATCATCTGGATATGCCACAGTGATCAACCCGCAATTTTCGAGATGCTCTGTGTAAAGTTTTTTTCCTAAATCATACTTGTGCGCTTCATGCCTGCCTAGCATGCATAGATAATTGTGGTCATAGTGTTTGATTGTTTCTGTAGGTTTGTATAATTCTTTAAATGCTAGACAGTCGTTGAGCATCCACCATTGTACCTCAAGCACTTTGACACGCAGTCCTCGATATTCTTTCCATTCTTCCATGCGATCAATTTGTGTAATCCACCACACAGGATCATCGGCGTAACTGTTCAGCAAATCAAACAGTTGTTGATTATGTGGCCACATCCAGTCTTCGTCCCAGACTACGATTGCAGCCTTTTTATTATTAGCAAGTGACTGATCAATGCTCTGTTTGAGCCAGCTAAAACTTCGATCTTCGATTGTATGACCTGCTAAACTAATCAGTTCAATGTCGGGACGATATTTACGAATGATATCCAGGCTATGATAGCCATCGATCATCTGGTAGTCTTTTTGTACTAACTGATCATATTCGGGCCAGTTAGCCATTCAACACGCCTTGATATGTTTGATTCAGCCAACGGCCAATTGGTTCTGCTTGTTCGCTGAGTTTGATCAGCTCGTATTTGCCACAGAACTTTAAGAAATGAGCACCTACCATGCCAATGTCTTTGTGACTGATTTGTTCACGAATTGCTGTGTCCACTGTGTCTTTGACGTGCTGTGGTTGCGCTGTGAGATCAATCAACTCACAGTTGCGTTCATAGTCTGTCAAAACCTTGTGTTCGGCCTGTTCGTGGTCAGTCCAACGCTGAAGCATGAGATTGTTCCAATTGTAGCCTTTCTTGCCACGGTCCTCAAATGCTTCTGTAAGTCCCACGCGATTCTTCGTGCCTTTGATAGGCGCACCAGGATACGCAGAGAACACATTGTCACCGGGATCGCCACGCACACATTTCAAGAACAGTGCCCACTTGTTGTAATCAACAGGTGTTTCAAAGTTAGGATCTGCTTTACCAACTTTGATCTTTGAATTACTCTCAATAGTAAATGCCAACTTTTTGCCTTTGTTGTCAAATACCCCATCCACAGTAAACAGGTGATCTGTGATACCATTGTATAATTGCACATTGGGTGCAACTAACTGCACAAAATCTGAGTCTGAGCTAACAACCACATGTTCGTCTTGGGGGTGCAACGCAATCCAACGAGCAATCACGTCATCTGCTTCAGCAGTGGCGCAACGGATTACGCTACAATTTGTTTTAGTAGACAAGTATTTAGTCAGCTCGTCGTAGGTTTCCCAGAACAGCTTGTCTTCTTCAGCTTCTGTTTCTGTCATGGCTCCACGTGCCACAGCACGATTGGCTTTGTAAGGTTTGTAGTGGTCCTTGCGCCAGCTTCGACCTTCTAATGCGAAAACTACATGATCTGCACCAAAGTTTCTAGCGACTTTGTTAGCGCTCATCATTGTGACTTGTAGAGCAAAGCCTAGTTTGGTCCATGTGTCGCTTTGTCTATGTGCCGAATGGCGAGCACGAAAAAACAAGTTAGAAGTGTCAATCAGTAGATATTTCATTGGGGCCTAAAAGGTTGTTATCTTTGATGTATTGTAACACATGTTTTGCCCAAATGCAATGACTTTTGGCATCAAAATGGTAACTTTGGGGGTTTGCATAGCTTCCACCGTTGTTTTTTAGCCAATTATGGTAGGAATCGTCCCGTGAATACGGGTGCATATAGTTAGAACCCCAATCTTGGCGATTTTGGATATCGCTAAAAGTGCTGTGCCCGCTGAAGAACAAATGACGAATATGTAAACTTTTTAAGTATAGATGCATTGCCCAGATTTTGTCGTGTGCTTCGGAAGTTTTTACATTCCAATCTACGTTGATCACATATTTTTTATAACGCTCTTCCAACTCAGGCGGAACAGTGTCTATTCCGCTGGCGTTGACTTGCCACCAGACATTGTTGTAGAACCATTCTTCACGTTCCCAGGTAGTCCACTGCAAGATCATAAATGTATTTTTGAGCTTGTCTGGGTTGCTTTCGATCCAGGATTTAGTGGTTCGTATGATACGATCATTACTGCCACCGGAACTGGCTTCACAAACTAATTCTGCACCTAGGGCATCTGCTATGTGTCGACCGTAACTCACTGCCAAATTTGCAGGGTGTGGTTCTGTGCCTGATTGCCACAGTTCAGGATCATCGCATGCCCATGCAAACGGGGTCACTGATTCTGCAGCCGCGGAATGGCTGCAACCATTTACATACAATATCATTCTTCGTAGGCAGGGTTGGGAATTTCAAGTTCAAAGATATGCCAGCGTGGTTTGTTCATTCCAGTTGTGGTGTCTTTGAGAACTTCCAGTGTACGAACGTGTTCGGCTTCTTGCAGAGTAGGAAATATTCCGCTGCCTAAATTCGTCGGACTAGATATAGCAGCATTACTAAAACTCATACCAGTCTGACGCATTAACTGATATATTTTAAGTACCTTAGGTGGCTTGATTGGTTCCACGTAACAACTCCTTTTCTACTTCTGCAGCCACCACACGCTTGCGAAGGCTTGAGCTTGAGAATGAATGGTCTCTGCCGTTGAATACAATTTCAATTTCACGTTGATAGCATTCATGCTGACCGGTGAAGTCTTTGTCTTGATATTCTACCCCAAGCACACGAACATCCAAGGGCAGGATTAGTAAAAGGTCAACGAGATCTTGTTCTGTTTGGTACACAACAACTTCATCAACGTAACGGCATGCGGCAAGCTGTATCTGTCGCTCCACAATAGATTGTATCGGGCGATTCTTAGTCTCAGGCCTATCGATAGTTGGGTCCGTTTGGAGCCCACAGATGAGGTAGTCACAATGACTCTTGGCCTCGCTGAGCATAGCAATGTGGCCCGCGTGGAGCATGTCAAAGGTTGAGAAAGTGATGCCAATTCGCTTGCCTTCTTTCTTTAGCTGTTTGATGTGGTTAAAAATCATGATACTTCGCTACGGCCACCGCCGATGTCTCTAGAGTTTACATATTGACCGCTGTACTTTTGTATGGCCTGTTCTTGTTCCCAAGTTTCCATAACAACGTGTCTACAGATATTTTGGAACCAGCGGTCCACAATGTCTGCGTCAGTGTCTTCAGGTTTCATCATGTAGCCTGCTTTGACCAGTCGTGCTACAAAGATTTCATTCCAGTCAAGTTCAAACGCACCTTGATGTAGATTGTTGGGGTCAACATCCATTTTGAGCACAGCAATGTAAGGTTCGCCTGCTTCGGTAGCAATTTCTTTTTCAGTCTTGGTAGGTACCTGGGCAACAGGCACAGTTTCAACAGGTGTTTCTTCAACAGTTTTTTTCTTGAACCAATCAAACATTATTTGCCCCATCCATTGCCCCAAAGGTCGACATGCAGTCGGGGACTGTACCAATAGCCACGTTTTAGTGCTTCGTCTGCTACGTGAATACGTGTGCCATCGTACACTGATACCACACCACCTAATGGCATAACAAACACAGGGCCCGCAAAGCCGCGATTGCGATAGTCGTCAACAACTACATCAAGTTCTGTAAAATCGTCAATGTGACCTACAACAAACTTCAAGTATGTCACACCATACGATTCGTAATCCCACACAACATCAGGTTTGATAGCATCCTCGTATACTTCACCAGATACAGTGAGCTTGGGACTCACTGAGAATGTAATCTCACCAAACCAGTTGTGTAGATATTCTTTGAATTCACGTTGCAATGGTTGGGTGCCGTTGGTTTCAAATGTGATGTGTCGCAGGCCTTTTTCCGCCAACAAGTCCAGCAGTTCTGGATAAGCACGTTGCCAACCTAGTAGCGGTTCGCCGCCAGTGATAACCAAATGCACTGGATTGCCATTAGGTTGTACCCAGTTTCCGTTGGGCAATAATGCAGCCATTTTTTCTACAAGTTCTTGGGCTGTGTATGTTGGGCTTAAATGTTTGAAATCTGGGTGCCACGATGCGTAACTATCACATCCTGTGTTAACAAGTGGCAGTTCTTCAAACGTCTTGTACAAGTGGACATTCTTTGCCACTTCGTCTGCCTCTGTGCTCTTTTCGCCAGGCTTGCACCCAAAACCTGAACAGGTAAAGTTGCAACCAAACATGCGGAGGAAAATACTGGGAACGCCCACATAACGGCCTTCGCCCTGTGCTGAATAAAATAGTTCACTTACTTTGAATTTCATAATCTTGATACCTTTGTCATTCCCGTCTTCTTGGGATTCTTATTTAGATTGATACTCTCTTCACGCATTATAACACGAGTAGATTCTTTTGTCACCCAACCTGGCAATACTGCATCTAAAAAGGCCAAATGCTCTTCTGGACTAGGATGCGGATCGCCGTTGCGATCTGGCCAACCCGTTGGGAACAGTGTTTTTTGATAGCTTGGCCCCATACTACGAAATACATCTTCGTATAGTCGCATAACATCTCTGTGCTCGCTGGTGTTGTCGTCTGCAAAGGGCATACTGGCAATTTCATTCATAGAAATAAATTTCCATGTTATCCCTGACCTGTTTTCTAGCAATGTTTTAACGCCTTTGATAAACGCAAAATCTCTTATTAGATAACCTCTATCGTCTACGTGTGTTTTTAAGTACTCAGGATTGTAAATTGGACACGAGTACATGTTGCCTAATGTTTGCCATTTACCTTTGACATACCAATCATCTCTGTGTATTCCAGTCCAACATACAATCACTGTATCGCCAGGGCCAAAGTGATTACGCTGATCACATTCCATTACACTGTTAAAGATATAATGATTGCCTGCGCCTGCTTGCCCCCAGTTTTCAAAATAATCAAATTCGGGGGCAAGGCAGTCGGCCCAGGTGCTCCAGCGATAGTTTGTAAAGCTGCAACCAAATGCAAACAGTCGTGTCATCAGTCAGCTAGTTGTTTTACAGAGAACGAACCTTGTGCTTTTGCTGCGCCTTGACCACGCTTGGTACCTTGAGAATCTTCTACACCAATTAAATCAACTGTGGCTTTACCAAAGTTGCGACGACGTGCAAAATAGAACAATTCCAAGAAGCGGTTGAAGCTCATGGTCTTGTCTTCAGGGAAATCCAAATGATATGCTGTGGCAGTTTTTTCAAGTGGTTTGTTAAAGCTCAGATATTCCCAGATGTTGTAATCTAACTCAAGGTCCATTGGATAGTTGTTTCTGTCTTCGTACTTGATATAGTAGTTTCTTTGCAACTTCATTAAGCTAGCCAGTAAATCAGATGGCAAGTTATAACGCTGCAGGAACTTTTCTAAAAAGTCGTACAATTCGTCAACTTTGTTTTCTTGGTGCATGTTCATTGACGTTCTGTGAATAATATTCCAACCGTGTATTTCCACACCAATTTTAGGATGGTTGATCTTGCCTGTGGTCATCCAGTTAGAAAAATACTGACGAGCCTCTCGTTCTTCTTTGGCCAACCATTCGTTGGTCATGGCGTACTTAAACAAATCATCGTAGTAATCAGCATAGCTGATGCCAAGGTACTTGTTGATGAACCTAGCCGCAATAGTGGCAAAACCATTGATATGGAATGTTGTTTGGAACCAACTAAAGATCTGCGCATCCAGCATCACTGGTGTTGGCATGTCTTTGGTGCCTGTGATAACGTCAATGCTTTCTTCAATATGCTCAACACTGTAGCTGCCAGCAAAGTAATCTGTAACAGGTTGGCTGGTAATCTTAAACAGCTTTTTCTGCAACAAGTTCATCTCTGCGTTTTCCAGCAACTGTGCCTGGAACACAGTGATACCAGTGTGTTGGTTAAGGTCATACAACTGATAGAAGTTTCTCTTCCAAGACTCCAGTGACTCGCCTGGCAAGCCAAGAATCAGTTCTGTGTATGCAGGAATGTTGCGTTGGTCGCACAATTCAAACACTTCGTTGAGCTTGTTCATTTCCATGTTTTTGCGACGAATGTTTTCCAACACATCCAAGTCTAAGCTCTGCACACTCAAGGTCAGGCCTTGGTTGAAGCCACGACTGTTAAGCAGTTTCTTAACAATGTCAATGACTTCCTTCTTTTGATTCTTTGCCCAGGCCACAGAGAATGTTCTTGGTGAGCCATACTTTTCCTGACACTCAATAATCTTGTCTGCAATCAACTCGTCGCGCTCTGGAAACATACCAAAGTTAGCGTCAGTGATTGAGATCCAGTCAAAGTTGTGTTTGGCCATCCACTCAAGTTCGTCAAACACACGTTGCAGCTCAAACTTCTTAACCTTGTTGTATGTTAAGCTACCCCAGTCACAGAATGTGCAAGCAAACGGACAGCCACGGTTTGTTTCCAGTGTGCCTTGCCATGTTACTTCTGGATGTTTGGCAATCAAGTCATCAAAGATACCTGACAGGTATGGACTTGGCACCTCTTCTAGGGTTTCAATACGTTCTGCATCTTGTGTTTGTACAGCCTTGCCTTCTCTGTTGATCAGCAATCCCGGTACTGATTCCCAGTCGCGAGATTCAAATGCTTTCAACACACGCTTGAAGGTAATTTCGCCTTCGTAGCAAATCACAAGGTCCATAAACGGATTGTCAACAAACAAGTTCGGATCTGTGATAGCAACTTCTGGACCGCCAAACACAATCAGCACATTGGGATTGAGTTCTCTAAGTTGGCGGGCCACTTCGTAATTGTATCGGTGATTCCATACATAGGTACTAAATGCAACTATATCGTTTTTAGCCAAACGTTCAACAGTGTCTTTTACTACATCGCGTTTCCAGATCCAATCTGTGACTTCAAAGCGTTGCTCGATTTCAGGATCTGCCAACGAATAGCTCCACACCACACCTGCCGAATACGGCAAGTAATATGCATTGAACTCTTTGGGTCCTTGTTGAAAGTTGGGCTGCACCCATGCTATTTTATGTTTCATGGGTTATTTACTCGGTATAAGATGTTTGTGTGGACTTTCAAACTGTACCATTTGACTATTGATGTCATTTTCTGCTAATCGTTGCCATGGATCTTGAGTACCTTTCCAGATGTTCTCAAAAAACTCAGTACTCATTCCAATGCTTTTCATGTGTGCTGCTAATTTAAAGCAATCTCTATGACGTAGGTCTATTTGTTGCACACTGTGAAAATCATTGGGATCCGTGGGCTTGCCCTCCAACATAGGACGATTGGCAAAAATATCGTCGTTGTTGTTACCTGTGAGGTCAAAGCGATCGTGCAGCACGTCTACTTCAATGCGTTGATAGATATCCAGCATGTATGCCTGTTGGCTTACCCAACCATCTTGTGTAGGGTGAGGACTGATGTACCCCAACAAGTCATACCATTTGCGAGGCACAATAGGAAAAATTGAGTAAGGGTGCATGTTGTGCGTTTTGAAGCTCAACAGTTTGAACTGCCCTTCGTAGCTCATGATTGTGGTATCCCAACCCTGACTCTGCATCACAGCATCATCATTCCAAATGACCAACCAACGTGCGTCAGTTTGCTTGGCCATGGCATTGTTGTACTTGTGCAAATTCACATAGCCCATGCGTTGAAAACGCATTGCTGTGTAGGCTACCTTGCGCTCATCGAGCCAAGGTTTTAAGTTGCTGTTGAAATATCCAAACCCAACATCGTCGTCATTGTCGAATGCAAACATCAACTGAATATTGTTGACATTGTCAGCTAGCTCTACTAGAGTACGAATACTACGACCTAGTGAATCGGTGCGTCCTCTAGTTGCTAATAGGATAGCGATATCGTATTTTGGTTCACTCATGCAAATAAATCCTCATTCCATTCTCTATGGCCTTCGCGGAAAGCCATGTTACTTTGTGTTTCGCGCACTTCCACACGATAGCACCATAGTCGTTGTGCTTCGCCTGGGCCCCATAAGTCAGGTATATAAACTCCATTGACATACTTGTATAGCATGTCTGCCAAGCCTTCACATCCTAGTCGTGGTAAGATGGTGAGCTTGGCCATTTTCTTTTCTTGCAGTAATTTGTATGTTTCCAATTCAGGATCATCTTGCGCCACCAGCAACGTGTGGTCAAACTGATCTTCTAGTGTCTTCTTCAATTCTTTGAGACCACCATAGTCAGCTGCCCAGTTGCGCACATCAAGATCGTCTGTGCCAAAATAAAACTTCATTGAAAAACTGTAACCGTGAATTAAGTTGCAGTGACTGTCGGCACGCCATTGACGATAAGCGCAGGGAAACGCATCGTGAT
>JACCEB011567507.1_pt1 | contig 17191 bp, 7 predicted proteins | sample 7454761 | NCBI WGS metagenome assembly JACCEB01 (sample SAMN15323454, study PRJNA562643) | freshwater metagenome | isolation source: river surface water | place: USA:Blue River Watershed | collected 2017-08-18 | reverse complement strand
TATTACAAGAACTATCCTCAGAAGCGGCTCTATGATCTGGGTCACAATCTGATCCCATATAGTAAGTATAGTAATTACATTGCAGAGGGATTAATGGTAGTAATTTCATTATCCATCTTGGCCTATTTCATCCTTCATCCCAATATTCAGCTTCTCTACTCGCTCTTCTATCTATACGCGGTCTTGACAATCTTCCGTTCGTGTGCTTTTATGATGACCTTGTTGCCCGATGCCTCTCAGGTATGTAAGTTTCACGACTTCTTTGGAAGTTGTAATGATCTCCTTTTCTCGGGTCATACCTCCAAGACCTTACTCCTCCTCTTGCTCTGTGGACATTACCGTCTCTTCCCCTCGAGCACGATCCTTCAGAACTATTACATCCTCTTTGCTTTAATGCTCATCTTTATCATCTCGGCCAGAAACCATTACACGATTGACATCTTCTTTGCAATTTTGGTTACCTTGCTCGTCTACTTTGTCTATTTTCAGTATGTTGATCAAGATCCAAATGATTCCGTGAAGTCGATGCCTCTTTAATCTTTTATTTCTTCGCAACTGCCCTCTTCATCTTCTTTCGCTTCTCAGCGGACTTGAGTTTGAGAGCGACTGCAATGGGGGCAATCATATCATAGATCCGTTGGAAGGATCGGACAGCACGCTTGGAGTGAGCCATCTGCTTTCCTTTGGCCAGACCACCCCCAGCCATCTTCTTGGAGCTCTTCTCTTTGTAGATCGTGTAGTAGTAATGGCGGAAGAGATTCTTGAGGTCGCGGATGAAGCCGGGTGCCTTGAATTTTTCGTGTCCGATTGGTTTGATCAACGCGGCAATCTTACCTTTCCTCTTTTCCCGAGTCCCCCGTAATTTTCCTTTAACCCCGCCACCAAGAAGATCATCAGAAGGTTTTACAGTGAGGAAGCTCTCTTCGAGTTCGCGGTAGAGGGAGTTGCCTCCGAGCATCTGGTGGATCTTCATCTCTTTCTCAAAGAGACTCTCCGATTGGAATGATTCCATTGACTTACTACCGCCCTTCATAGCCGTCATCATACGCTCACGACGAGTTGCGAAGTAGTGGAGGAGTAAAATTGCTGCGATTGCGACCAGATTGCCGGGGCCGAGGGGCATTAAAATCGGGGCGAGAAGTGGACCACCTCCACCTCGGATCTTTTGTTGGGACTCTGTTGAGGATGGTTCGATACTTCCGCCTCCGAGAATACGATCACGATGTGACGAGTTCTTCTTTGGAGATGCGGAAGAACGTGTAAGATAGGCGTGTCCAAAGAGAAGGAGAATTATACTGATTATCTGATTGATATTCATTGGGGCAAAGATCGAGGAACTTGCGGAGATGAGTGAAAATTGCGATATCGGAGATATTGGGGATCCCCCGAGCATTCGAGAGAGCTCACTAAGAGATGCGCTTTGAGCCTCTTTTTCAGTCATTGGGGTTGGTGACTCCTTTTCATCACAATCACAATCAGGGTTCTCCTTCCCACCACCTGCTTGATAGAGTGGATCAGGATAGGTCCGAAAAACGGGTGTACAGCGTGGTCCATAGGACATGCGGCCCAACATTCCGGAGATCTGTTGTTCAGGCATAAAACTCACTCCCACATATCCACCGCCACGTTGCTTCTTACCGCCTCCAGTCATCGCCGAAGCAGGTGTCAGAGTGATGTTACTATTGTCTGTGATACTTTGGGTATAATCCAATTTCATTTTATCTATCAGGATGTATGTTAAATACTACTATTCTATCTATAGATAAATCTGATTTTATTCATCATATTGAAAAAATGATAAATGTATATTATGACACGGTATAGAGAGAGTCCAAAGCAAACCGGATCTAATACACTTGATCAGTTATCATCATACTACAATAAACATTCGCATCAATGGCACAGAAGATTTCAGGGAAGAAGGGTTACTTGTATTTGAGAGATCACGAGTCATACAAGACGACCGAGTATGATGCCTACAAGTTCGGATATACTTTATCTCTGATGGACCGAAATAAAACGTATACAACGTATGAGATGAAGCCAGGAAAGTTTGTGTATGTTCTTGAGGTATTGAATAAGAAGGCGAAGAAGGTAGAACGGCGTCTTAAATCGCAGTTTAACGCAGATGGTCTCCATTGCTATTATGAGAATGGAGGGACGGAGTTCTATGATAAGTCAATCATACATCGTATGGAGGATGAGTTAAAGAAGATACAGATTGAGTATCATATCTTGACAGAACAAGAGATTGAAGAGATGACCTACAAGAAGTATGATCATAACGGGTATGAGAGTGATTCGACATCATCTCTCTCGTCAATCTCATCTCTTTTTACGTCTTCTTCTCCTGACGATAGTCATAGTTCGATCATTCAACCACTATCGGAACCAGTCACTGAACGTACATCAGATCTAATCTATGAGCCCACCACTATAAGTAGCAGTATACAACCTCTTGCCCATCAACAAGAGGTATTAGATGGCATTGAGACACATTTTCAGATGAGCGATAAGGGGCAGATTCATTGGGCGTGTGGATTAGGTAAGGCTCTATTAGCGCAGCTTATCATATCTCAGATGGGTTTATCTAAGATATTGATCGGTGTTCCTTCGCTCTATCTTCAGAAGCAGATGAAGAGTGAAATTTTACGCGTATATCCTGGGAACGATAAGAATATCTATTTTATGGGGACTGATTCAACGATTACTCGAGAGTGTAAGTATGTGGACTCTCTAACTGAGTCATCATCATCATTAAGTAGTGAATCTGAAAAGGAATCTATCAAAAATGCCTATCTAATCCGTGTTCGAAAGAGAATCGCATCTATACTGGCTAAAGGTACATCATCATCTCCAGTGTTTATTATCACTACGTATCATTCATCGCATTATCTGGTAAGTAGTTATGAAGAGTCGGCAGACTCGCAGATCGATTTTGATATGAAGATTGGAGATGAGGCTCATCATCTTGTCTCTATGGAAAAGAAATTACTGAAGGGTAAGTATAGTGCGTTTCATAGAGTACGTAGTAAGTACTCGCTCTTTATGACGGCAACTCCAAAGTACCTTCAAGATGATCGGCAAGTTATGAATGGCACTTCCAAGATCTATTCAATGGATGATGAGGACCATTTTGGTAAGGTGATTGATAAGAAAAGTATTGGATGGGCGATTGATAACAAACGAATCACTGATTACTCATTACACGTACTGTCAAATAGTGAGTATGAAATTGATTACATCATACGGCAAGTTGGTATCGAGGTAGAGAATAAGGAGCTCTTTATATCCGCATATATGACGTTGAAGTCCATGGAGAAGTATGCTGACTTAACGCACGTATTGGTATATTGTAACAATACAGAGAACGCGCGGATTATAAACTCATATGTAGAGAAGATTCTTCAGAAAGGACTCATCACATTTGATGGTATCAATTATGGTAGTATTACGTATACAGAGGACGATCTTTATCTGAATGACCTACATTCTCGCAAGAAGGGTATTCAGCTTGAATGTAAAAAGGGAACTATATCGATGGGTTTATGTAAGTGTGACATATGTAGGTTCTCAAGAGCGCGTAGAGGGATTATATCATCGGTCTTCATCTTTGGAGAAGGGTTTGACCTACCACGACTGAATGGAGTGACCTTCGCGGAGAACATGAGCTCAGAGATCCGAATTGTTCAGTCGGCGCTCCGACCGAATCGTATGGATCGAGAACATCTGGACAAGAAGGCGTACGTAATCCTTCCTTACATTGATAACAAAGAGATCAATGAATTGGGTGAGAGTTCATTTGAGAAGTGTCGGCGGATTATTTATGATATGCGATGTCATGATGATATGATTGAGCAAAAGATCAAGCTATCCAAGCTCTCAGTACCACTTCCCAAAGAGGATGAACATGATAAGAAGGCATCACAAGATGGATCGTTGGATCTCCCAATCATCATATCATTGGATGATGATTGTGAAGAGAGTTTAGGGTTACTGAAGATGAAATTGAAGCATAGTAGGGCACTTCCATCAAAGGCAACTCCAGAAGAGGATGAGTATCAGTATATGCGGTTACTGAATCGCAGAATGGCAATTGAAACGATCCAAGATTATCATCTTCAGAAGGATGTGCATGATCATTATATAGCAGATCCAGAGAGATACTTCAAGGACCGTGGTGTATGGAGAGATTGGTACCATTTTATGGGGTATGATACGTCAAGATTTATCCAGTCAAAAGATGATTGGGTCAAATTCTGTAAGGAGCTCCAGATCAAGAATTCAGATGAGTATGAGAAGCAATGTAAGAATCATCCTCAACTCCCTGTGTATCCCGGACTCTTTTACAAAGACTTCCGGCATATTCAACTGGAACTGGGTATCGAAAAGAGACGTAGGTAATCAACCCTCATAACATAAATTATTTTACTATACAACATATACTATTACTAATAACAGTAATAGTATAAACTATATGATGGTATGGTTATATGATGGTATGGTTATATGATGGTATGGTTATATGATAGTATGGTTATATGATAGTATGGTTATATGATAGTATGGTTATATGATGGTATGGTTATATGATAGTATGGTTATATGATGGTATGGTTATATGATGGTATATATGATTAAGAGCTCTTATGCTTACCACAACGTCCGTTAAACTCCGTTTTTCCTTTGCATTGACAAGTGCTACCATTTTTCATCATAGCTCCACAAGGGATGCCAACCGATGATGTAGTACTCGTCTTTGACTTCGTACTGCTCTTGGATATAATAGATGATGTTTCTGGATTACCAGCAGAGCCCGTTGAGGAAGAAATACTATCATGCTCACTTAATAATCTCTTTGTAAGAGGAGCTGCGCTTTCACCTTTGATAGCTTCCTTTGAAAGCTCTGTGATGTACTGATTGTATTGAATCTCAAACTCTTTGAGTTGACTCTGTAGAAGTTCCATCTCTTCAAAGGTAGGTTCAAGAGCCTTGATCAGATCACGGTTCTTTGGAATCTTTACTTTGATAGACTCTAATATCCTCTTTGATAACTTAGGGATGACTGACCCTGTTATGAATGCTGTATAGTCAACCATATACTTTAGTATATAGTACATGTAATTGATGTACTCCGTCTTAACTACCCATACATGGTTGCTCGCATAAAATTTACCTGTAACTAAGTATGTTGCTCCAATACTACCATCTTGAGCACACACTATATACTTACCATCAAATATAGCCTCGTCTACATATCCAATAATGCCATTCGATGCATAATATGGGTATGCCGTTCCATTTCGATCTGAACGATTGATCGCTTTACCCGACTTGACATCGCAAATACTCCCCAGCTCAACCTCCTCACATTCTTCCTTCTCAGTAATTTCCATAATCCGACTCTTTACCATCTTCTCAAGACTCTTGATTCTCTCCTCTACCTCAATCCTCTTGTTGAATGATAGCGAGATCTTATCAACCCACTCCTTCATCTTTACTGGGGACTTGGGGATGGGGATCTTGATATTCAGTATATCAAGAATAGATACATTATCCTGATTTGTACCACCACCTATGTTCTTATTGATATAACCTGATATGTAACTTTGGAATACACACATAAAATACTGTGATGTGATACCTGTAAAGTTTCGTAATATAGCACAGCGCTGATTTAAGTACTGTTTGTGTGTATGTTGATTGATCGCAATAGAACACATGTTTGGTTTCTTACCAGTAAGTGAAATGATAATATCCCCTCTCATAATCTCTACATTTTTATAACGTATGTCTTCCTTGATGTAATGGTTACCACTAAACACGATACGTTCATCCTTGATATGTGAAATTGTAATGAGTGGGACCCCTTCGCTAACATACTCGGATGATTTAAATGCATATCCATTTTGGTACTCGCATATATCACCCAAACGAACCATCTTATAGTGATCTCCTGGTACTATCTCCTTCTTATTATACTCTTTACCATTAAGGGATACTGTCTTGTTCGTAAGAATTTCCTCAACAGTAGCCTCTGAGATGTATGAGTCATAGACTCGTGCGATATCATCCTTGTTCTCCGTAAGGACAATGACGCCATCAATCTCCTCAAACGCATCTTCTGAGTACTTTTCTACGATCAGCTCAGAGAACCGGACTGTGGATGTCTTCTCTTCCGTATTGTCAAAGAAAATGATACTTGTCTTCGTCTTCGTATTCTCAAACGAGTCAGCAGGTACACTAATCACCTCCCTCACATTAAAGTTCTTGATTAGACACTTGCGAATATCACTGTACTTCTTGTCGAAGAAGACACCTTCCTTCAGAACCCCTACAGTAGTGCCACCAGGTGCCAACATATCCATAAGCTGGATTAGTGAAACAGCCTCTTTGTCATTCGCCTTTAGCTTGTGTTTCCGGGCAAAAGCCTGGATACGATCACTACTGGATGAAAGGCAAACCTTCTTCTCTTCTTCCTCCTTTAAAGCCTCCTTCTCTTTCATCTCTATCATCTTGAGCTGCTTGTTGCGAAGTTCGATCACGCTCTTATTCTTAGCGGAGTCCTTCATTAACTCCTTAACTTCATTCTGGATATATGCCTTGATCTTCTCCTGTTTAACCTCTTCACCACTCTTCCTTCTTTTGTCCCCGCCGTAGGGCGGGTTTGACAATATGTAATGAAACTTCTTGGGCTCATCTTGACCAAGATAGAACTCATCCTTAAATGAATTCTTATAGCCCATATGCTTACCGATCATAGGTAGAGCCCCCGTCATACAGAAGAACTCCAGAGCTGCTGACTTGATTACATCCTCATTCATGTCAAAGTGGTATACCTTGCATAACTCCGTCTCCCAGTTTATCTCAACATCACTCTGAAGTATTTTCTGAATATAGCTTGTCGTAAAACCACCACTTCCACCGAACATATCAATCATCTCGTGGATTGTGCCATCTTCCATCACTTCAGGATTAAGCTTATCATAGATGTAGTTGACAATATGACGATCAGTAAAATATGCGCCGAGCTCACTGATCGCACTCTCATCACGACCGATAAAGTACTCATAGATCTTACCAGAAAGCTGTACATTACAGCTCTTCTCAATCTTGGTAATGGAATCAATCTCACGTACAAGCGTAGCAAGAACGTCACTCTTCATATTCTTGGGAATCTCATAAAAGAGGATTGATTTCATCAGAGGATGACCGTACAGTGTATCCAGAACTTCTCCATAGATCGTCTCTGCAAGCTTCTCCATTCTTCCTCCAGTGGCAAGCTCAATAAGTCCAGAAAAACGGCACACATCTGATAATCCAACCTTCTCCAGCAGCCCATTCTCTTCAATCTTCTTCAATCCATAAAGGATATTGAAGACCTTGAGTGCATTCATACCATATCCAGCGCCGTGATTTCTCATATAGTTGTGAATATGGTGGATCTTATCCTTCAGTGCCTCCCTATTCGAGATCAGGTTGTACTCTTCCATTTTCTTCAGTATCTCTTGATCACTTGCGTAATTTGAGTTATCTGACTCCTCCTCACTCTCCTTTCCAGACTCACCCTGAATCACTTTCTCCATTTTATCTATAAAATGATTACTCGTGTTACCAGCCTTCTTATCTTCAATGATGGTCTCGATACTCTTTACAATTGCCTCCATATCATTCGTACCATACTCTAATATCAGATCATCACCCTGGATCTTACTTAGACGAAGCTCGAAGAGTTCCCTCTTATCTTTATGCTTACCCGTTCCCAAATGCAATTTATGATGCGAGATCTGATCCGGCTTCGTCTTACAAATGCCACAAGAGTATGTCTTTAACATTTTTTTTGTTAAAAATCGTTCAATCGTACTTCCTATATTATAGGAAGCGAAAACCTTTATCCTAAGAAAACGCAAAAAATGTTATCTTTCATATTTCTTAAGACATTCTATAAAAATGTTATTTATATATAAAATAACATTATATATGTATAATATATAATAGTATTCTATTACCATCTTTAGTAATAGAATTTATGATTATAACTTAATATGCACTTAAACGCATTCAATGGGCACCCATCGCTTGAAGCCGCTGTTGTAACGGCACTTCATCTGAGCCTCTTCCCTCTCCGCAAAGACCCCCTTCATCATCTTGCTGGTCGCCATCGCGGAGACTGCCGCATAGGAGTGCTTCTCAAGCGCTCCTCCACTCTTGATCTTGTAGAGCTCGTATACATCGGGGTATTCGGTCTTCTTGACCACAAAGGTCTCAAACACCTCCTCTTCATCCTCGCTCTCGGAGTCAGTATCGCTGCTGCTCTCCGGGATCGCCTGATGATGTTCCACCTCTTCCTCGTCATCCATCTCTGTGTAAAGCTTCTTTCCACCCACACGGCGAACTTCTGATCTCTCTCCCTGCTTCTTTCCAGAATCACTCTCTCCCTCAAACGCAACCACTTCACATCCGAGTGCAAGTTGATCGAGGAAATCATTACTACTGCTACTTCCGCTCCCACTCCCATAACTCTTATGCACCCTCGCAACTCCCACACTCTCCTTCGCCTCTCCATCTGGGATGATATAAGCAAATGTCCGATCAAACTCTGTTACGTGTCTGAAGATCAATCCATTGCACTTGTACTTCAAACGCGGCATCAGATCATTGACCATACTCTTTGCATAGTCAACCGACATATAACGCTTTACCACCAGCTTAAATGGCGACCCGGCATCGTGTCGGTACTTCTTCTCGATCATCTCCTGAAGCGCCTCATTTCGCTTTTCCCACTTCTCCGCCATCAGATCCTTCCCCTCGTAATAGATCAGGTCATTGATCAAGAAAATCCAATCATTCCCATCTTCGCCACCAGTCTCAGAATTGTACCTCACCAACTCGCCCTCAGCCATCGTCCCCTCAAAGAGGGATGCCATAAAGGTGAACTTCGTCTTGATGATCTGGCCACTCTTCCGGTTGATGAAAAAGACGAAATTCTTCCCATCCATCTTCGTAAGATAGATCAAGTACTTCTTTCCAAATGTTCCCACGGTGACTCTATAAGAGTCCGTATTCTCTCGCACCGTCTGAAGATGCGTCTTGTTAAGAACGTGGCTATACTTCCCCTCCATCGAATACCCTCCCATCTCTTCAATTGATTCCCGAATCCGTACCTTCATCCCATCATCGACAATCTCAAACGAGCGCTGATTACCAAAGCGCATAGGACGTTCCATTTTTGATTTTCTTTGATTGTCTTTATATCTCTTTTCAGGGCAAAATGCAATATTATTAACAGCAAGTCTAATAATATTTGGTTACTATACTCCTTTTGTTAAAATCTCTTTAAGCCGGCATTGGGTCACTTTTTCGATTAGATGTATAAAATCTTACCTTCTACCTTCTACCTATGAATACAACGAGTAAAACTTCTCATAATCTCGGCACTCTACGGAGTTATTGATAGTTGCCCACATTACGCGTGCGAGGTTAATCGGGCTATAACCGCGTAGGGTGATGATGTTGAGGAAACCGATCCAGAGGCGTGTGAAGAACCATCGTTCGTGGTCATAGAAGGATCGGAGAGCATCATTCCGAACCCACGCTCTCAGGTCGAATCCCATCATACCGTTTACTTCACAAATCTTGAACTTCCCTTTGAGCAGATCTTGCTCAGTGGAGCGGATATCATAGCGACCCACGTTGAAGTTGGGGATTTGGGCGCTGATCTTTCGGATCGCCGGTTGGAGGATTGGGATGAGATCTTCGCGCATTACGCATTTGATATCCTCGCAACCCTTTCGAACTGCGCTTGTTCCAGTCTTCTCAACGATGGAGACAATCCGGACGTACTTCTCGTAGGGCATCTTCTCGACGAGAACGCCGATCTCCACCTCGCCTTTAATAGCCTCTTGGACCATAAATTGGTGGATAAGCCGTTGGCTTCCAAAAGCTGCGCGGTTCTTCTCGGCCCAATCGAAGAGTTGATGGATGCTCTCTAATTTCACCGTTCCACGGCCACTCCGAGCGCACACGGTTGGTTTGATAATGATGGGAAAGTTGAAGGTGCTATATACATATTGGATATCTTCCATCGATTTCAAGAGTCGCATTTTGGGGAGGTACTCACTCGGCAAGTGCTTAAGGATCGCATACTTGTTATCGTCATTTAAGGTGTATGGATTGACATTGAGCCCAAGAATCCAGATGGCAATGAAGAGGGCAAAGAAGATCCCAACACGGGACTTCCAACTAAGATTGGGTAGAAGCGCGGCGATGAGGAGTGGGAAACCGATTGTATTGAGTGTCCCGGCAAAATATCCTACGATATTATCAACCTTATTGGCTCCTCGCAGAGGAGCAGAAGGTTGCAGGGAGTCGTCAACTTTACCCATTTTATCTCTCCATAAAATCAAATCTTCTATCCTAATGGAGGAAATTATATCAAGATAGAGTATAAGAAGACTTCTTTACTGCGTTCAAACCGAAAATGGCTCCCATGAAGAAGAGTAAGTGCCCTAAGGGTAAGATCTACGTCCGTGGCTACAAGACCAAGGGTTCCAGGAAGCGTGCTTCTCACCGTGTAAAGGGACATTGTGTGACTGACAAGGGAATGCCTGGCAAGACACCCAAGGAAAAAAAAATTTTGCCCCGTCTTCGCAAAGGTGAGTTTGGCACATACAGCACCAAGAAGGCTCACCCAAAGCGTATGGCAATTCTGAAGCGTCTTGTCAGCCGTCTCTCCTACAGCACCGTTCTGAAGCGTCTCGTCCTACTCCGTACCTACACTCGTCGTAGTGATCCCAAGAGTGTCAAGAAGTACTCAGCTGATATCAGGGCGCTCCAGAAGTTCCACAAGAAGCATATGAAGGCTGGTCGGAAGGCTGCATCCAAGAAGCGTTCTACGAAGAAGCCCCGTGTCACTCGCAAAAAGCGCACGATGAAGCGCAAGTCTACCAAGAAGGTGACTAAGAAGGTGACTAAGCGCACCAAGAAGGTGTCTAAGCGCAAGTCTTCTAAGCGCACCAAGAGGCTCTCTACGAGGAAGGTGACTAAGCGCAAGTCTGCCAAGCGCACCAAGAAGGCCGTGAAGAGGCGCTCTACGAGGAAGATGACTAAGCGCAAGACCACAACTCGTCGTCGCCGAGTGGTCCACCGTCGTAGCACCGTGATGAACAAGTAAGATTAACCGTACGTAATATGTCGACTGGCTGCCGCCTGCGGCGGACATGTCCCTATTACCATCTTCTCTTCTGATGGAAGATCAAAGAAGTTTGATAAAATACTATAAATATTATGATCTTTATTTATAGTAAAATAAGATGTTTTCAACTCGAGTACAGAGTAGTAGGGCGTCAACTCTGCTGGGATCCTTTGGATCCGCAGAGTTGCAGCGCAAGTCGTCATCATCCAAATTTCCCCAATCTACCTCAGCAGGTGCTGGAGGAGCTCCACCTCCATCTCCACCCCCAAATAATGGAACGGTAAATAATGCATCTTATATTGTTATGCCACCACGACCGCCAAATGTGAATCGTCGTAAAAGAAGAGCAGCTACTACACCGAATAGTACCCAAGAAGTTGATGATGATTATCTCTATTATCCTACTACGAGTGATGGTAGAGAAAAAGAGTATTTATTAACATCCACTACTGAAATGAATGATTCAATCAATCCATCAGTATCGATAAGTTCGGTACCGTGTGAATGGATGCGTACCCAAGATTACCAAGCAGTTCAACGCATTCAACAAGACCTTAATATGGAGTATGGTATCTATAAGGTAACCCTCGATAACTGTGTTATCCATCTGCGTGATTTAGGACCTTTTGGTAAGGAGTTATTACGAATCAACCCTCACCCGACAGTCGTATCAAATGATGTTACAAAGATTGATCTCTCTTACCAGGAGATCCTATACATAGATGAATATGTATTTGGGACAACGTTTAAGCAAAATTTCTATAGAGTAAATACCATTGATCTCAGTAATAACTACTTATCATCTTTCACTATTCCATCTTGGTGTAGTGATATAAATTTAGAGAACAACTATTTTACTCGAGTTACTGCGAAGAGTATGTTGAATGGACACATTGAAGAAACCCCCATAAATAGTCGGACTCTTCAATTTGTTGGTAGTCGTTATGACGACTCCCTGCAATTAAGAACCAATCTAAATAACAACCTATATCGGGATATATCAGATATACACTTTGCGGAGGCTTCCCATAAAGTTACCACCGTCAGTGGTAATCCTTGTGCATACAGACATAATATCCACTATCCTGTACGGCGTAACAACTATAAGACAATAAAAAGCAAGGTGATACCAGAGAATAGATGGTTTACTATCGGTCAGTTAAAGAGCTATGTGAATACGGATCTTACCAAGAAGAAGGTCGTGTGGAAAAGTCTGGCAACTGATCCTCAAACAAATTCAACTCGCCTGGCAGATCGAAGATCTGCAGCGAGTAGCAGGGACATGTCCACCGCAGGCGGCAGCCAGTCGTCATCCGATCTTCATATTCATAGTAAGCTTGAATACTACCTATATATGGCGGTGAATATTATAGAGTTTCACATAATGCTCTCTGATGATAATGGTAACGGTAATAATGATAATGAAGTAGAGCATCAGACCCCATCAAAGATGAATTCTACCAAGAAGCATCCGTGGAATAACTCTGTAATACCATTCCCATTCGAGAAGCATCAATGGAACAACTCCATAATGCCATTCCCATTAGAGGGGAGGAACAATTCGAACGGGAATGCGAACGGGAATGCGAACGGGAATGCGAACGGGAATGGGAGTGGGAGTGTGAATAGTAACAAGTCCTACCTACATAAGGTCTATACCTTGTTTCATGATCTTATTGATAACTCTCCTGTCTTACTTCATAATCTGTTCGTTGATTACTGTTCTCATTGGAAACTATCAGATGAAAATATCAAGAAGCTCATCCGTATCTTAATCTATCCGATTGAGTATATGAAATCAGATGATCATGGTGATACTCAGCTTACGGATCTCAGTCGTCATCTACAAATCATCACCAACATGTTTAACTGTTTTGATGAATCAAAGGGTACTCTATACATCTCTCCGATATACAAGTATCGATATGAGGCATGTTTCAAGACGGGTATAATGACTTCTATTTCTATATTATTCAAATACATTGATGAATATACGTATATGTTTGTTGGTAGTGATGGACGTATAAAATCACCTATAGATGCGATCTTTGTAATGTTGCCTACGTTTCTTGTAGATAAGCCTATTTTATCTTCACTAAAACGTATTGTTGGTTCTGTAGGTAAAGCTACGGAAGATAACAAACCATTAACTTTATTACCAATATACAAACGTAACGAAATCTCACGTAAAGTGTTAGAAGGAACAGATACCATGTTACTCTATATCTTCGGTCTTATGGAAATCGTTGACATATACTTTACCAAGAAGTATCCATCAAATACCCTTCCAAAACATAATAAGCGACATGATACTATGGAAAAAATGCATAATACGTTTAAAAAGTATGATTTTGTTCGAAGCACATACTCACTTTTTGGTAACATGAATTATACTATTCCAGATGAATCAATCAATATGAATGGTGACTTCTACGTGTTTATGGTATTATACATCCATAAGTTCAGTAATATCTTATATGGTACCGGTTCACAGGAAGATACAGTAAGAGAATTGAATCAACTAAATCCATACTTTACACGTATCATCCAGCTCTCCCTTCAGAAAGTCGCCTCTGGTAATCACCATCAACTCTTACCATTGGATCGTAGTAAGAAATCCTCAACATGGTTTGAAGAGACACTGCTGGATTATGCATATACATCAGTATCGAATGTAGATACAGTATGGGAAAGAGAGGGCATAAAGACGATGAATCTAATATTCTTCAATTATTACCTCTATTCAGTAGAGAGAATCTTAAAACATCTCTTGATTCGACGTATGATCAAGAATGATGACGACTGGCTGCCGCCTGCGGTGGACATGTCCCTGCTACCTTCTGGAGATCTTCGATCTCCCAAGAATGTTGACCATACGATGAGTACGCTTCTCTCATATTTCAAACTGTATGATAATTTGTCTATTATGCCCACTGGATCACCATCATCAGTATCATCAACTGATGGTAGAACGAGTATGGGTCATCTCAACCCAATGGACTTAGACAAGATCTATACTATCTATAAACAAGTGATTCATGCATCATCCAATAGTAACTTTGATGGATCTATCGGTGAGTTTATATCGGTTTTGTTTAGAGACTCGTTTGCTTTTCTGGCGCACGGATCGATTAAACCATATGTATCGAATGATTATAGTAGAGAAGGTGGAACAGGTGGGGTTGGAGCAGGTGGGACGATGGTTCATCCAACAAATGCAAACAAAGAGTATAGTGATATAGCCCTCTATCTACTTAATGGTAACTATACATTACATTTTGGATCAAGGTTGTACTATTATGCTTATAGTTTAACGAAAACGATTATATCATCCGGTGTGTATGGTAAGAATAAGAAGATGTTTTATCGTCAACATGATCAATTATCATCCTATAGTAAGGGTATGTTTGTCCCATATATGGATTTTGATATGAATTCAGATCCCAATACATTTTATAGCGGTATGATTCCGTATTCAAATATGTTTTTGCCCAGAACAACACCCTTTATCGAGAGTACATTTTTACAACAAGTGTTGTTTGGAACTTTGTATATGGATTCTCGTGGTAACAGGATGGATACAGCATATGTAAATCAAGAACGTGATCCAGCTTTATACGCACAGTATCAGTCACTAATTTTAATGCGTTTTAACCGACAAGACATCATTCCAAGGCAGTTGATGAAATATTCGATTGATACTCTACATGATAGTATTATGCATTCGGCTCAATCAGGTATCATTACAGATGAATCAAACACAAATATCTATCTTACCAGTTGTCGTAAGCCACAATACATGTATGCGGGATTACCTAACGCAAATGAAAGACGAGAAACGATGTTAGCTGATAAAACAGTGAAGTTTTACAAGGTACTACTGAAGATTATTATGGAGATTAAGCATCATATCGCCTTTATGGAAGAGAGTATACCTTATATAGAGCAAATCATTGATGACGACTGGCTACCGCCTGCGGTCGACATGTCCCTGCTCATGTCGCAGCAGATCGCTGCTCCCCAATGGGGAGCCAAGCGAGTAGTAAACCATCAATCGAAGGTATCGGCTATCCATAATCGGATCAATGCAATGACCACTGTAAGTGTCTCAAAAAATGCGATATCAAAGGCTTCCAAGAATGGTAATAAGAATGATAAGAGTGTACCCAATGGTTATAACATTTTTGAAATGGTAGATGAGATTGATGAATATGTAGATCGTTTGAATCGATTATTCGAGGGTGGTGGTCAACTTCCTTGGTTGACTAAGGGTCATCAGAATGTCGTATATAATAAAATCAATGCGATGAAAAGAGACCCCATTGTACAAAAATACATGACTGTAAAGGCCAAATTGCGTTATTTTATGAATGTACATTATTCAGTAACAGAAATGCTAATCATGTCAGGTACTGTCGTTCTGAAGAAGTTTGATGCGATCGGTGCATACACTCGTTTATACACAGATCTATTGGAAAAGATATTATCAACACTCGAAAAGAATGGTACTGGTGCTGGGGCTACGAATAGTACTGCAAATGGTACTGGTACCGGGGCTATGAATAGTACTGCGAATGGTACAGGTTATGGAGCTGCGAATGGAGCTGCGAATCGTACTGCGAATGGTAAAGAGGTAAGTGGTGGTTATAAAAGAGTCTCTTCAAAGATCTCTTTCTCAAAAAAGTCTCCTACCAAGAAGAAGACCTCTACCAAGAAGAAGACCTCTACCAAGAATAATACCACAACCAAGAATAATACCACAACCAAGAATAATACCACAACCAAGAGGAAGACCACTACTAAGAGGAAGACCATTACCAAGAGTAAGACCACTACCAAGAGGAAGCCAGTTGCCAAGTTTACGAGGTAGCCGTACTTAATTCATCTATAAAATCCCCAAATCATAGTATCAGACAGATCATATGATTCTATATTAATCTTGGTTCGCCTCACTTTGTTCGTCGACAAGCGAAGCGATGTGCAGATTGATCGCAAGTCGACATCATTTGCTTCCATTTGCTACCATTTGTTACTCTCTTTTCGGTTGGCAAGCGATAAAGTACCGAATGGTCTCCTCAAGTCCCTTCTCCAGTCGCGTATCTATAACATATCCGAGATGTTCACGTGCACGTCCGAGATCTGGACGCCGTACTTTGGGATCATCCCTGTCACTCGTCCCGTGGACAATCTCCAACTCCTCTATCTGATCCCGAAACTCCGGAAACTTCTCCCGAACCACGCCCTTAATAATCTCGAGTAACTCCCACATCGTAATCTCTCGATCATTTCCGATATTCACTGGTTGATAATAATCGCTCTTCATCAATGCGGTCAAACCATTGAGAGTATCATCGATATAATTGAAGCATCGGGTCTGCATACCTCCATTGAACATCTTGATTGGCGCCCCAGAGAGGATGCTGTTAATAAAGGATGGAATGACCCGTCCATCCTCAATGTTCATATAGGGTCCATAAGTATTGAAGATTCTGGCAATCCTGATCTTCAGCTCTCCATCCTTTCCATAAACCGTCTGATAAGAGTAAGCAATCGCTTCCATCACGCGCTTTCCCTCATCATAACAAGAGCGCTCACCATAGGAGTTGGTATTACCGAAATACTTCTCTGGCTGAGGTGAGACCTCCGCATCTCCATACACTTCCGAGGAAGATGCCAAGAGAACGCGGACACCGGGATAGTTCCGGGCGAACTCGAGAACATTCTTTGTCCCCGTATACGATACATCGAGTGTCTCAATGGGATACTTCTTGTACCAGATGGGGGATGCGATCGAGGCGAGGTGGTAGATCTCGCGAATAGGGTGATCATAGGGAGAGTAGTCGTGAAGAAGGGTAGTGTAGAGATAGTGATCACAGATGTTGTGATAGTAGACGCGGACACGAGGATGCGATAGAATCCCTTGGGCCTTGATCAAGTCGAGGTTTTGGTCACATTGTAGGTTGTCGACTACGATAATATGGTTTCTCTCATCCTCCT
>JACCEB011506792.1_pt1 | contig 17199 bp, 13 predicted proteins | sample 7454761 | NCBI WGS metagenome assembly JACCEB01 (sample SAMN15323454, study PRJNA562643) | freshwater metagenome | isolation source: river surface water | place: USA:Blue River Watershed | collected 2017-08-18 | reverse complement strand
GTGGGCGTCGAGGAATGGTTGCGCGAGCAATGCGAGTCACCGGCGCGCGGCGTCGACGAGCACGTACAACGAATCGAGCGTGACGACGAAGCCGTCAAGATCGTGACCTTGCACAACGCCAAGGGTCTCGAATATCCCATCGTGTTTTGTCCCTCGCACTGGCATGACGCCACCGCGCGGGACGTGTTGTTTCATGATTCAACCACCGCGCATATAACCCTCGACCTGTCGGATACACCGTCATCTCAGCACCGCCAGTGGGCGCGCGACGAAGCACTCGCTGAGGACATCCGCCTGCTGTACGTCGGCGTCACCCGCGCGATACATCGCTGCTATATCTACGGCGCCAACGCGGCCGATCCTCAGGACTCGGCGCTCGGTCGGGTGCTTGGCGGAACGCTCGATGGACTCGCCTGCGCCAGTATCGGACTGCGCAACACGGACGACGATACGACACTGGAAAATATCGACCCTCTACCCGTCGACGACGCCACTGAATGCGCGGCGCGATCATTCACCCGCTCGCTGCGCGCCGACAGACTGGTGGGCAGTTTCACGAGCCTGATCTCCAACGCCAGCCAGGAAGTCGCCGAAGACTACGATGACCAAGGCGAACTGGCTCATCTGCAGAGCAGACCCACCGACGCGCCTGAAGATTCGATATTTCGTCTGCCCGCCGGCGCAGCCACCGGCATCGCTCTGCACTCGGTGCTCGAGAAACTCGACTTCGTGGCACCGACGGCGCTGGAGGCTCTGGTCGCGCAGGCCTTTGCACCGCTCGCGCTCAGCGCCGTACAGCACGATGCAGTATGTCGACACCTGCGAGCCCTGCTGCAGCATCCGCTGCAGGCGGGCGATCGAACGCTGCGATTCGTGGACATGCCCATGCAGGCGAGACTCAACGAAGCGGCCTTTTTCTATCCGACCCGTGCCTTCACCCGGCAGGAGTTGCTGGGCGTCGCCACGCGTGCCGGAGACACGGGCCTTGGGAAGCTGATCCAGCGGCTGAACTTCCAACCGAGCGAAGGCTTTCTTAACGGTGTGATCGACTTGATCTTCCATCACGAGGGCCGCTATTACCTTGCCGACTGGAAGTCCAACTGGCTGGGCAACGATACGGCGCACTACGCACCCTCACAGCTGCAGACCGTGATGCTGCGTGAAGCCTACGTGCTGCAGTCGCTCCTCTACACGCTGGCGCTCGATCGCCATCTCGCCGCGAGGCTGCCCGAGTACCGCTACGAACAACACTTCGGCGGTATTTTCTATATCTTTGTACGCGGGATCGATGCAGCGCATCCTGAGCGGGGTGTGCACTTCTCGCGCCCGGCTGCAGAGTTCGTCCGTGATCTTGCGGCTACCGTGTTAGCACCGGTGGAGCCCGCGTCATGAGCGATCTGCAGGCTTTTCTCGCCGATGAGCGTTTCACGACACTCGATCGCTCCCTGGCACGTCATCTGGCAGCGCAAGCATCGTCGTCACGTTGGATCGGTCATGCAGCGGCCTTGCTGAGCAGTGTGCTGCGGCGGGGCCATCTGTGTCTCGATCTAAGCCAGCGCCCCTCGGACCACTTCGAGGCGGCAGCCGCACTGCAACCCTGGCCGTCCTTGTCGAGTTGGCGGGACGATCTGCTGGCGAGCGGTCTCGTCGCGCAGCAGCCGGGCGAATTCAAACCCCTCGTGCTCGGTGCGACGGGTCGTCTGTATCTGCATCGCTATTACGAGTACGAGCGTGATCTGGCCACCCGCATTGTCGAGCGGTTGGGATCGGACGCCGCTGCGGTCGACCCGGTGACGAGCGCCGAATCCGCGACACAGACCGACATGGCGATCGATGCCGTACGCTCTCGCCGCTTCATGGTGATCGCCGGTGGCCCGGGGACGGGCAAGACGACCACTGTGGTGCGCATTCTCGTCGCCTTGCTGACGGAGAGCCCGGAGTTGCGGATCTCGCTCGCTGCGCCCACCGGTAAGGCCGCACATCGCATGCAGCAAAGCATTGCCGCACAACTGGCGAGCTTGCCGATCGACGAGGGGTTGCGTGAGCGACTCCCGCGTACTGCCTCGACCCTGCATCGCTTGCTCGGCGCCCGCGGCGACTCAGCGTTTTTCCGCCACGATGCGGACCGACCGTTGGCGAGTGATGTGGTGATCGTCGACGAAAGTTCCATGGTCGATCTGCCGCTGATGGCCAAACTGTTTGCGGCGTTGCGACCGGAGGCGCGCATCATCCTGATCGGCGACCCTGATCAGTTGGCGTCGGTAGAAGTGGGCTCCGTGCTCGCCGACATCACGGCCGCCGGTACAGCACTCGGGTCTGCCCTCGTCACGCTGCGCAAACCTTGGCGCTTCGCGGCCGACAGCGGCATCGGGGCCCTGTGTGCCGCAATCCGTAGTGGTGATGCGGACCGTACGCTCGAGATCCTGGACGACCTCGAGTATCCAGACGTCATGCTCAAGCCGTTGCCCGCTACCGAAACGCTCGGCAAGGCGCTTTCACAGACATCGGTCATGGCCACTTATCGCAATGCTTTGCAGAGCGACGATCCGGCGGCGCGGCTCGCAACGTTCGAGACGGCGCGGATCCTCTGTGCGACGCGGAGTGGTCCTGCGGGCACCACACGCATCAACGAAACGATCCGTGGCCTGCTCTCCGGCGAAGAATTGATCGACGACGCTCGCGGCGCGCTGTACCACGGCGCGCCACTGGTCGTGCTGCGCAACGATTACGCGCTGCAGGTATTCAACGGCGACAGCGCCGTGCTGCACCGTAGTGATGACGAGGCGCGCCTGCATGCGTGTTTCCGCACCGGCACGGGCGAGCTGAGGCGGGTGCTCGCGGCGCGGCTGCCCGAACATGCTCCGCTCTATGCCATGACCGTGCACCGCAGCCAAGGTTCGGAATTCGATCACGTGCTCGTCGTCTTGCCGCCACGCGAATCGCCCATACTGACGCGTGAGTTGCTCTACACGGCTGTCAGCCGTGCCCGAAAGTCCGTTACGGTATGGGCAGATCCGACACTCATCCGCTACGCCTGCCTGCGCCGCGTGCAACGTGCATCGGGACTCACCGAGCGACTGACCACATGACACGGTTGATAAGGGTCTCAGTGGTGGCGCTGGGCGCCGTGCTTACTGCCTCCAGCATCGCGGCAGCGCCGCATCCACCGGCCTCGGTCAAGGTGACGTTCGATCGAGCGGGCGTTTTGGATGTGCGCGCGGAGGGGCTCGCAGATCGAGCCACCGGCCGGGTGCTGAGCGCGGATGATCCGGTACGCATCGCCTCGATCTCCAAGCTGGTCGTGGGACTCGGCGTGATGCGTCTCGTGGAATCAGCCGTACTCGATCTCGATCGCGACGTATCGACATGGCTCGGCTGGTCGTTGCGTCATCCGCGACATCCGCAATTGCCGATCACGCTGCGCCTGTTGCTGTCACATCGCTCCAGCATCACCGACGCCGCGGGCTACGTGATCCCCTACGAGGCCTCACTTCAAGACAAACTGGGCGATCCCGGGGCATGGGATGCCGAGCACACCCCCGGCACGTTCTTTCGCTACACGAACCTCAACTTCCCGCTCATCGCTTCGGTGATGGAGCGGGCAACGGGCGAGCGTTTCGATCGACTCATGCAACGGCTCGTTCTGGACCCTCTCGGACTACAGGCTTGCTTCAACTGGGCATCCTGCTCTCCAGCCTCGATTGAGCGCGCAGTCGTTCTGTACGACGCAGAAGGCGCAGTACAAGCGGACGATCTTCGGGGCAGCGCACCCGCCTGTCCGGTCGTGCCTGCCGCCGATGGACAATGCGACCTCACGCGCTGGCAAGCGGGGCGTAACGGAGCGATGTTTTCGCCACAGGGGGGTCTGCGGATTTCCGCGCGTGATCTCGCGCATATCGGTCGCATGCTACTCAACGACGGCGCTCTCGACGCCGGAGCCCATAGCGGCCAAGCACAGGGCGCCGAGCGATTCCTGCGCAAGGAGTCGATCCGAACGCTAATCACTCCGGTGTGGATCTACGATGGTCGAAACGGCGAGACTTTCGAAGCGGAAACGGGCGACCCCGGTCGAGCGTTCTTTTGTCGCTACGGGCTCGCCGTACAAACACTGGCCACGCGCGATTCCAACTGCGGCGATGATCCGTTCGGTGACGCGAAACCCCGCATCGGCCACGCGGGCGAAGCGTACGGTCTTGTCTCCGGACTGTGGATCGATCGGCAGTCAGGCCACGGCGTCGTCTATTTCATCGTCGGTGGGGATCTTAAGGAAAAGGGCGCGCACTCAGCGTTCTATGCGATCGAGGAGCAACTGCTGAAGTCGTACCGATGACCTTGAACGTCACAAATTCGTCATCTTCGGCTTTGACAATTCCAGAGTGAGGTCCGCATGAGCCGCCCTATCTCCATTTTATTCCTCTGCACGCACAACTCGGCGCGCAGCATCCTGGCCGAAGCATTGCTCAATCATTTGGGGGCAGGGAAGTTCGTCGGCTATTCGGCCGGCAGCACGCCCCGTGAAAGCGGGCAGCCCAACCCGCTGGCACTTCGCACCCTCACGGAAGCGGGAATCCCGACGGTAGGTTTACGCAGCAAGAGCTGGGATGAGTTTCTCGGTCCCGCGGCACCGCCCATTGATCTCGTGATTACCGTCTGCGGCAACGCCAACGAAGTCTGCCCCGTGTTTCCAGGTCGACCTGCGACCGCTCACTGGGGCTACGACGATCCGAGCGCAGGCGAGTGGCCGGATGCGATCAAGATGGTCGCGTTCCGCACAACGCTGCATCAGATCAAGCGGCGCCTCGAAGCCTTCACGAGCCTGCCGGCGGCATCGCTGGAAAAAATGGCGCTCGAGCAATCTGCTCGAGCTTTGGCCTCGCCGCACACAGCGCCATGAGTATTTTCGAGCGCTACCTGACCCTATGGGTCGGGCTGTGCATCGTGGTTGGCATCGCGCTCGGCGAGGCTGTTCCGCAAATGATGCAAGTCATCGGCGGCATCGAGATCGCCCGCGTCAATCTCCCCATAGGGCTGCTCATCTGGGTGATGATCATTCCGATGCTGATCCGCGTCGACTTTGGCGCACTCGGACAGGTGCGCACGTACGGCCGCGGCATCGGTGTCACGCTGTTCGTGAACTGGCTGGTCAAGCCGTTCTCGATGGCGGTGCTCGCCTGGCTCTTCGTGAAACAGCTCTTCGCGCCGTATTTGCCGGCCGAACAGCTCGACAGTTACGTGGCCGGGCTCATTCTGCTCGCGGCGGCGCCCTGCACAGCCATGGTCTTCGTCTGGAGTCGGCTGACCCACGGTGATCCATTGTTCACCCTGTCGCAGGTTGCGCTCAACGATACGATCATGGTGTTCGCCTTCGCGCCGTTGGTAGGTTTGCTGCTCGGTATCTCCGCGATCATCGTACCCTGGGACACACTGTTGATTTCGGTGGTGATGTATATCGTCGTTCCGGTGCTGATCGCGCAAGCGGTTCGACGAGCCGCCCTGAAACGCGGTGAAGCGAATCTGGCGAGGCTCCTCGAACGCATGGGACTCGCCTCGATCACGGCGCTACTGCTGACGCTCGTGCTGCTGTTCGCTTTCCAAGGCAAAGCCATTCTGGCGCAGCCGCTCGTGATCGCCCTGCTCGCAGTTCCGATCCTCATCCAGGTCATCTTCAACGCGTCTCTGGCTTACGGACTGAACCGGATGCTCGGCGAGCGCCACTCCGTCGCCTGCCCCTCGGCCCTGATTGGCGCATCAAATTTCTTTGAACTTGCCGTGGCTGCAGCCATCGGTCTTTTCGGCTTTGAATCCGGTGCGGCGCTCGCCACGGTCGTGGGCGTGCTGATCGAGGTGCCGGTGATGCTTGCGGTAGTTCATGTGGTCAACCGAAGCCGCCCGTGGTACGAACGGGGCATCACTCGCCCTTGAAGCCCTTGGCGACGATGTACACCTCGCGCGATTCCGGGCGTGAGGCCGCCGGCTTGCGGATCGACACCTTGTCGAACGAGCGACGAAGCTCTTTCAGATACGCATCCGACCCTTCTCCCTGGAACATCTTGGCGACGAATGCTGCGCCGGGTTTTAGGGTCTTGCGCACGGTATCGAGTGCGAGCTCGAGAAAGTACATCGATGAGGCCTGATCGGCCGAATCGATACCGGTGATGTTCGGCGCGATATCGGACACGATGAGATCGAACTTGGTGCCCTGAAGCCAATCGTGGATCTGCTGCACGATGGCCTCATCAGTGAAGTCACCCTGGATGAAATCCACGTTGGGCAACGGGTCCATCGGCAGGATGTCCGTGGCCAGGACACGGCCTTTCGCGCCTACCAGGCGTCCGGCCACCTGCGACCAGCCGCCCGGTGCCGAACCCAGATCCATCACCTGCATGCCCGGACGGAACAACTTATCCCTCTGATCGAGCTCGGTGAGCTTGTAGGCGGATCGAGAGCGATAGCCGTCCTTTTGCGCCTGCTTGACGAACGGATCGGTGACGTGACGGCGCAGCCACTGGCTGCTGCTCTTGGTTCGGGCCATGATCCCTATAGACTAGCGTTTTTCAGGAAATCCCGTTGATCCGCATCACCGAGTTGCCGCTGCCCATGGATCCCGACGCCCGCGAAGTCGGTCGCGAGGTGCTGCGTGTGGCGATCGTGCAGCGGCTCGGCATCGACGATACCGCGCTGCTCGATTTCAGCGTCTACAAACGCAGCTATGACGCCCGACGAAAGAGCAGCCTCATCACGTTCGTCTACATCATCGACGCCGATGTACGTGACGAGGCGGAGGTACTGCGGCGTCTCGCTGACGATCGGCACGTGATGGCCGCGCCGGACACCCGCTACCAACCGCCAGCCCGTGCCCGCGACGATTTGCGGGAGCGACCCATCGTCATAGGCTTTGGGCCGGGCGGCCTTTTCGCCGCGCTGATACTGGCGCAGCAGGGCTATCGACCCATCGTGCTCGAGCGAGGGCGTGAGGTACGGCAACGAACACAGGACACCTGGGGTCTGTGGCGACGCAATACGCTCGATCCAATCTCAAACGTGCAGTTCGGTGAAGGCGGCGCCGGTCTCTTCTCCGACGGCAAGCTCTATAGCCAGATCAAGGATCCGCGCTACCTCGGTCGCAAGGTCATGCAGGAATTCGTGCGCGCGGGTGCGCCTGCGGAGATTCTCTACGTCAGCAAACCGCATATTGGCACCTTCCGGCTTACCGGCGTCGTTTCGTCAATGCGTCGCGAGATCATCAGTCTGGGCGGTGAAGTTCGCTTCGAGAGCAGGGTCATCGACCTTCTCATCGAGAACGGTCGAGTCGAGGGCGTGATGCTCGAAAGCGGCGAGGTCCTGCACAGCCGACATGTCGTGCTTGCGCTGGGCCATAGTTCGCGAGACACCTTCCGCATGCTGGAGCGACGCGGCGTATTCATGGAAGCAAAGCCCTTTGCCATCGGCTTTCGCATCGAGCATCCGCAGTCGATGATCGACAAAGTCCGCCTGGGTCGATTCGCAGGACACCCGGCGCTCGGCGCGGCGGACTACAAGCTCGTGCATCACGCGAGCAACGGTCGCTCGGTGTACAGCTTCTGCATGTGCCCCGGCGGTACGGTCGTCGCCGCAACCTCTGAACCCGAACGTGTCGTGACCAACGGCATGAGTCAGTACTCGCGCAACGAGCGCAACGCCAACGCAGGCATCGTGGTCGGCATTGATCCGCTACAGGATTATCCGGGCGGTGTGCTTGCAGGGATCGCCTTGCAGGAACGCCTGGAGTCGAAAGCCTACGATCTGGGTGGCCGCAACTACTATGCGCCCGCTCAGCTCGTCGGTGATTTTCTCCGTGGTCAAGCTTCGAAGGCACTCGGCGATGTGGAGCCATCGTACAAGCCCGGCGTGCAGCTGTGCGATTTGGCGGAGGCCTTGCCGGAATATGCCATCACGGCAATCCGCGAGGCGCTCCCTGCGTTTGGTCGCGAGATCCGCGGCTTTGATCGGCCCGATGCGGTACTGACGGGCATCGAGAGCCGCACATCCTCGCCGTTGCGAATCACGCGCGATCCGCAGCACCTGCAGAGTCGCAATGTGCGCGGCCTTTACCCCTGCGGTGAAGGCGCTGGGTACGCAGGCGGCATACTCTCGGCAGCGGTGGATGGCATCAAGGTTGCGGAAGCTGTGGCGGCAAACCTGTGAATCTCGACGCTCTCAAGGAATTGCACCACAAGAGGGGCCGTGAGGCGCAGCATCGCTATCTGCTTGAGGGCGAGCATCTGGTGCTCGAGTTGCAACGCGCCGCGGAGCATGACCCGCGTCTGCAGACAGCCGAGATCTACATTACCCACGAGCGCGGTGTCTGGCCGAGTGCGCTGAGCACACACGTCATCAACGCGCGCCATATGGCGCAACTCAGCGAAACCCGTTCAGCGCAAGGCATCGTAGCCGTCGTGCCGATACTGCCGCCCGCTGCGCCGCGGGCCGAGGAACGCGTCATCTGCCTGCACGAAATCCAGGACCCGGGAAATCTGGGCACGGTCTTGCGTACGCTTGCCTGGTTCGGCAATTTTCGTGTATTGCTCACGCCGCAGAGCGTGGATCCGTACAACGCCAAGGTACTGCGCGCGGCCATGGGGGCGCACTTCCACGTGCCCGTGGAGATTGATGTGCCACTCGACAGCCTTGGTAAGCGGTTCACGCGCATCGCAAGACTCGATACGCACGGCACAAGTATCCAATCGCCGACGTTCCGCGATTATCCGTGCTACCTCTTTGGTAACGAGGCTCGCGGTCTGCCGGCGGATGTCGACTCAGCGTCGCAGTTCACCGCTTTCACCATCCCGGGTAGCGGTGCGATCGAATCGCTGAATCTCGCCACGGCGGTCAACCTTTGTGCGTACGAGCTCGTACGTGCCTGACCGCGTTCAGAACTGCTCGCCGGGCGCCAGATAGCGCCATTGCCCGACGGGCAAGGCACCGAGCAGTACACGACCGCTGCGCACGCGCTTGAGGCCGGTCACACGCAAGCCGACGAGCTCGCACATGCGCCGAATCTGGCGCTTGCGTCCCTCACGCAGCACGAAGCGCAGTTGATCGCTGTTCTGCCAACTCACCTGCGCAGGCCGCAAGGTCACGCCGTCGAGCTTCAGGCCATGACGCAGCAACTGCAGGCCGCGGTCCGACAAGTGCCCATCGACACGCACCAGATATTCTTTTTCGACATTCGAATCCGCGCCGATCAACTGTTTGGCGATGCGTCCGTCCTGTGTGAGAACGAGCAGACCAGTCGAGTCGATATCGAGGCGGCCGGCCGGCGCAAGCCCTTGAGCGTGCGCCGGCTTGAACGCGATCCCCGACGGGTCACCGCTCCAATGATTTTCCGGGCGGACAAGCACGACAGCGGGTTCGTACCCGTCTTCCGCCTGGCCCGACACGTAGCCTACGGGCTTATGCAGGATGATCGTGACTTGCTCGCTCTGCTGCGCCCGTGCAGCCGGATCAACCTCGATGCGGGCCGTCCTCGGAACCCGGACCCCGAGCGTGTCGACCACTCGACCGTCGACACGCACCCAACCGTTGACGATCCACTCCTCGGCCTCACGGCGCGAACACAGTCCGAGCTCGCCCATCCGCTTGGAGAGGCGCGGCTCGTCGGCAGGGCCCGCAGCCTCCGTCACGGATCAGCGGGCGGTGCTGGTCGCAGCCGCGTATCGTGCGGAGATGACGTTCCAATCGACGATCTGCCACCACGCATCGAGATAGTCACCGCGACGGTTCTGATATTGCAGATAGTAGGCGTGCTCCCATACGTCGTTACCCAGCAGCGGTGTGCCGCGATCCGGCGCAACATCCATCAACGGATTGTCCTGGTTGGGCGTCGAGGTGATCTTCAACGTGCCGTCGCTGCCCACGATCAGCCACGCCCAACCCGAGCCGAATCGGCCAAGGCCTGCGGTCTTGAAGGCCGCTTTAAAGGCATCAAGGGAGCCGAAGTCACGAGTGATAGCGGCCTGCAATGCGGCCGAGGGCGCGCCGCCCTGACCCGGGCGTGTCATCGACTGCCAGAAGAAGGTGTGATTCCAGTGACCACCGCCGTTGTTGCGCACGGCCGCCGGCAATTGCGACATGCCGGGAAACAGGGCTTCGAGCGTCTTGCCCTGCAGCGCAGCGTCCTTGGCGATCGCCGCGTTGAGATTGTCGACGTAGGCCTTGTGGTGACGACCATGATGGATCTGCATGGTCTGCTCGTCGATCACGGGTACCAGGGCGTTGTGGGGGTACGGTAGGGGTGCAAGCTCGAAGGCCTGCGCGAGTGGCGCGACGCAAGCCGCGAAAGCAAGCAGCACAGCGCTCAGGCGAGGAAGCAATCGAATGGCGTTCATGGCGTATCTCCAGGGGGTCTGTCCAGACAGAGGAAGGATAGCGGTGAACGGCGATGGCGTCTGCCTTGACAAATCTTGCCGAAACTTTCCTGATCTTTTGCGCCCCGGGGCGGAATCGGCGTGTTCGCCGGCAGTCTGACAGACGTACGATCTTTCTTTGGCTGACGTTTCAGGAGACCCCATGAACATCAAGAACTCGTTGATTGTCGCTGCCGTGGCAGCCACCTTGCTGACTGCCACCCTTGCCAAGGCGGACGATGGTCCGGCACCCGAAGAGCGCATGCAGCGCGCCTTTGAACAGCTCGGACTCACCGATGCGCAGCGTACCCAGTTGCGCAGCTTGTCGGAGAGTCACCGCTCAGCCACGGAGCCGCTGCGCGAACAGGTGCGCACCGCGCAGCAAACACTAGCCAACGCCAAGCCAGATGATCCGAACTACGCCACGGTCACCGCCGAGGCACGACGCAATCTTGATGCCGCGCGCACCCAGTTACGGGACCAGCAAGAGCAATTCCGCTCGCAAACTCAGGCCGTGTTGACGCCGGAGCAGCGCAATACGCTCGAGGCACGCCGTGCGGAGCGACGCGAGCGCATGGAAGAGCGCCGCGGCCGAATGGGTGAGATGGGCGGCGGCATGGGCGAACGACGTGGCGGCATGGGTGAGCGCGGTGGCTCGCACGAAGGAGGCCGCCCGCGGCGTCAGTAGTTGCTCGCGGAATCGTGGACCCGTAGAACGGGGGCCGGATCATACTGTTTATCGTGTGACCGACCACTCGTGATCGATTTGCCCGTTCTTACGGGTCGACGTTTCATCTTTGGGTAGCCAGGCGCGAATGTACTTGGAGGTCATCTCGGTCGGGGAGACCGTGATCCTTAGATGACCGGAACTGCTGAGGATGGTACCGCTGTCGTAGTGATAGTCCTTGGCAAGCGTTGCCCCGTTGTTGGAGTTACGCGCACTCGGCTGAGGCACGGTTTGGTAGACGATGCCATCCAAATCTTGCTTGGCGTATAGATGATCGTGGCCGTGAAACACCGCAGCCACTTTATGTTTGACAAGCAGAGCATGGATTGGCATCGCCCATCCCGGGCGTCTTGTGGCGAATCCATCTGACCCGTCGAGGTTTTTGCCACCCCACTCGTAGAATGGCGCCGCTTCGATACCACCGCGCATTGCACCATCGAGACCGCCGACCAAGTTGTGGATGAACACGATCTTGAATTTGGCGGTGCTGGCAGCCAGTGTCTCGGTGAGCCACTGATACTGCTTGTCGCCCAATGTGAAGTTCCACGGATCAGAGTTAGCGCGTTGTCGGGTATTCCAAAACGGATCCAGGACGATAATTTGGGCATCGCCCCAAGTCCACGCGTACCAGGCGACGCGATTTCCAGCGTTTGGATCGACGAACGAGTCGCCTGTGTAAAACCGCCCCGGTTGCGGAATAGGAAAGAACTCGAGGCGTGCCTTAGCCGCCCAGACTGCGATGTTTTGAGCTGTACCGTCCATCAACCAGCCAAGCTCCGCGTCATGATTGCCGTTGACGAGGAACAGTGGAGAAGAGTGAGTCAACAGGCCAAAGTTCGCGCGCTCGTAGACATATCTTGAGTCCAGGGTCGCTTTGCTGCCCGGTTGCGCTACGACCGCAGTGAAAGGCTCGGCGTGTTTCTCGGTCATGAACGTATCGCCAAGATCGATGTGGAAGTCGGCCTGATCGGCCAGGACATTGCCGAGCGTTCGCTTGTAGACGTCGAGATCCGAGTTCTCGTCGAGGTGGGAGTCCGCCTGAATGGTAAACGTGAATGTACTGCCGGCCAAACGTGCGGTCTGAAATCGATACTCGCGACTTTGAATCTCCGCGCCCGTGGACGGCTTCAGCAGCACTCGGTACCGATACGCGGTCCCTGCCTTTAATCCAGCCAGCTCGACGTCGAGGATCGTGGCACGGTTGAGCGTCAGCGCGCTCGTCTGCTTGTCGATCGCCTCGCCGTCAGCGCGGTAGTTGATGCTCACAGTGCCAGCCTGATCGGCGGAGTACAGTTTGAGGCGCACGGAGTCGGCTGTAGGCGCGCCAAGCACGACATTGCCGGGAAAATCCGTGCCAGCCGATGCACCGACCGGTGTCACTGTGGCCGACGTCGACACGGCTCCGGATCCGGCCTGGTTCGTGGCCACCACAGAGCACGCATACTGCGTTCCATTGACGAGGCCGTTGACGGTCAGCGGGCTCGCGACGCCCGACGCGGTTCGACTGGTGGTGCCTGCCGTACACGTCGCTGTATAACCGGAAATTGCGGCGCCACCGTTTGAAGTGGGGGCACCGAAGCTGAGAGTCGCCGCGCCATCTCCCGCCGTGGCGCTCAGTGCGGTCGGCGCCCCGGGCGTCGTTACAGTCGGCGCTGATGACGCACCGCCGCTGCCAGACCCGCCGCCACCACACGACGCGAAACACGCAGAGACGGCCAGTAGAGCCATTCGTATGGACGGGCTACGCATTACGACATCCTCACGCCAGGCGTTGGCTTATTGCACCGTATAACTGAAGGCCACCGAGCCCGACTGCTTCCCCGGTCCCTCGTCGGCGGGCAAATACATGCGCACATACTCAACCTTGACTGCGGTCGGCCCGACGGTAACTCGGGTGTAGCCGGAGTTCGGAAACTTATCGCCACTCAGGTATGCATCGTCGTTATCGAACGTGTAGGTGGCGTCGGCAGGCTGGGGCAAGGTTTGGTAGATCACGCCATCGAGTTGCTGACGCACCCAGATATGGTCATGGCCTTGAAAGAAGATGTTGACCTTGTTGGCTACCATCAACTGATGAATCGGATTGGCCCATGTGGGGCGTCGAGTGGAAAAGTCACTACTACCATTAGGATTTTTGCCGCCCCACTCGTACAGCCCGGCTAACTCGACGCCACCACGACCCGTACCCATCACATGATGGGCAAAGACAAACTTGAATTTGGCAGTGCTGCGCTCAAGGGTGCTTTTCAGCCAGGCGTATTGCACATCACCATGCGTGACATCCCACAGGCTGCCTCGCTTCGCGCCACCTCCGAGTATGTTGTCAACGGCCACAGGTGAGGCCCAGTAGGGGTCGATGACAACAAAGAGCGCATCGCCCCACGTCCAAGCGAAATAGTTTCTAAGCAGGCCGATGTGAGGTACCTGCTCGGAATTACCCGCGTAGAAACTATCGGGCGCCGGCTGGGAGTAAAGGGAGTTCCGCGAGTTTTGCGCCCATACCGCAGGATTGCTTGCAGTGCCATCAAGCAAATACCGAGCCGCCTGCTCATGATTTCCGTTGACTAGGTAAAGTGGTGCGCTTTTCCCGATGAGCCCAAGATAAGGGCGCTGCAACGTGTAGCGCGACTCGACAATCGAGGCCGTGAGAGCTGCGGGCTCAAACTGATCGATGCTGAAGTCATCACCCATCAGCACATAGAAGTCGGGTCGATCAGCGGCGGCGGCTGCGATTGTTCGTCGATATAAATCGGCGTTGAAGGTCGTCCGTTCGCGCTCGGGGTGCGAGTCACCCTGAATGGCGAACACGAACGTGCTGCCGGACGCTCGTCCCGTCTGGAACGTCGCCTCCTCCGTGGATCCCGAGGCACTACCGTCGGCGGCGGTGAACTGCAGTCGATAGTAGTAGCGCGTATTGGCGGAGAGATTACCTAGGGGAATTTCCAGCGGCTTTCCGGCCTGCAGTGTTGCGCTCGCGGTTTGCCTATCGGGCTGCCCTGCAATCGTGCCGTAGGCCACGGTGACGCTGCCCGACTGGGCCGCCGAGTAAACGTTGATCTTGATTGACTCGTTCGTGGGCGAGCCGAGAATCACGTCACCGCGAAAAGCTGCAGTCGTTGCGCCGACTGGCGTGACGTTCACGGCAGCGGAAGCCGTACTCGTACCAGAAGTGTTGGCCACCGTTGCCGTGCAGGAGTAGGCCGTCCCGTTCGTCAGACTGGTGACGCGAACGGCGGACGTTGCCGATGAGCCGGAACGACTGACGTTCCCCGCACTGCAGTTCACTGCATAGGTCGTAATGCCCGTCGCGGATGATGAGACGGTGAACGTAGCGCTGCCGTCCCCCGATTGCACCGACGTGATCGTTGGGGCGGGCGGTGGCGTCGCGACCGGAGAGGACGGGTTGCTGCCAGACCCCTGCGCTCCCCCGCCGCCTCCGCCGCCGCACCCTGTGAACATCAGCGTCAGAATCAACGTCGTCGAACGACTGAACTGCCGTGGCAGATTGCGCAGAGAACGTTCGGACGGTACGAGGGAAGTCACCTTGCGCAACTCACGGTTGATATCGCGTGATGCAAGTGTAGAGTCGCCGTTCGGAACAGTTGTTCAAGTAATCCAAAAGTTTTGTGAAGGATTTGACAAGATCCGCTCGGCCTTCGGAGAACCTGTTAGGTTTTTACTTCATGGTGCTTCACCTCCGTTTTAGGGCCGGCGCTCTTCTGCTTGTCACCTGCGTGCTGAACGCCTGTGGTGGTGGCGGATCGGGTGGTAGTCAAAGCACACCGATCGCTCCCACGCCGACCATCACCACGCCTGGGGCGCCCACTGGATTGGTCGCTACAGCGGGCAATACAGTCGCAACACTGAGTTTCTCGGCGCCCAGTTCCAATGGCGGGGCAACGATTACCGGATACACGGCGTCCTGCAGCGCCGGTGGCACCACACAAACGGCTACCGGAACAACGAGCCCGATCACGGTGAATTCGCTCACCAACGGGACAACCTATTCGTGTTCGGTCAGCGCAACGAATTCGGCGGGCACAGGTAATGCCTCGAGCACGGTCACCGTCACGCCGTCGGCGGGCACCAGTGCCGGTTTCTCCTTGACGAGCTCGGTGGGGGCGGAGGGCGGAACGCTACCGGCCGACTACACCTGCGACGGGACCGGCTCATCGCCTGCGCTCAGTTGGAGCAATCCGCCTGCCGGAACTCAGCAGTTCGCCGTGCTGATGACGACCCTGCCGGGCGACGGGACCACCAAGTGGAACTGGGTTCTGTACGACATCCCGGGTTCCACCCGCTCCCTCGGGAAAAATACGTTGGGTATAGCGACTCCGGGGGTCGGATCCGATGGGCCCTATGTCGGCTACCAACCGCCCTGCTCGCAAGGGCCCGGAGCAAAAATCTACACTTTCACGCTTTACGCGTTGTCTGCTACGCCGGTGCTGAGCACGCAGAGCGCCGTCAACGGCTCGACCCTCGCCACAGCCATTTCGGGAATCACGCTCGGCAGTGCTGTGCTCAACTTGAATTACACCCGACCCACCAATGCGCCGGGCGCCTCTGCATCATGTGGCTTGGTGCGTAGCTCACTCAGCGGGTCAACCACGGGTACAGCCAGCGTCGCCTGTGATGCGACGTATGCATACATAAGTTCCAACAGCCTGCCGACACACTCGATGATGAACGGCATCACGGCGTCTAATCTGCAAGTGCCGCTGGCGCAGAACTTTCTCGGTGCCAACGGCTGGAAGATTCCACTCAGTCCGGCGATTGCCGCATCAACAACCTCTGCGATCGATGGGCCGATCGGCGTGGCTGTCAACGGCGTACTCATTTTCAATCCATGCAAGCAAGGCGGCTGTCAGAACGGCGATACCAAGGCGCTGGGTGAGCTGGACGCCTGCAACGGTCACGCGGGACGAGCCGACGATTATCACTATCACGCGGCGCCGGTCTGCCTGATGCAGGGTCGTGCAGCGAGCTACTGGGATACCCACCCCGTGGGCTGGGCGCTCGATGGTTTCGCCATTTACGGCTATAACGACGCGGACGGTCGGACAGCGTCGCGGGACAGCGTTTGCGGGGGTAACACCAGCGTCGTGTCCAACGGCCCACAGGGCTACAGCTACCATGTGACCGACGCGTCACCGTATGTACTGTCCTGCTTCCGTGGGACACCGAGTCCTGATTTGGCGAATCAAAGCAGCAAGTTTTCGCCCATTCGACAGCCACCGGTGCAGCCGTTCAAGGTTTCGAACATGTCGTTGACCACCGACGCGGCAGATGGGTATCAAGTGCTTCAGTTTTCGTCTGCGGTCACCTTCACCACAAATGAGACCGGGTCGGACAGCTACGTGAACCCACCAGGCACCTATCGCATCCGCTACAAACCACTCACGGGTACGGCGCTCGCTGCGGCGCTGGCCGCTGGCAACAACTCCGGCAAGACGGCATGCTGGAACTTCAACTTCACGGATGCCAATGGCAACAGCACGCAGCCTGCAATCACGTACTGCCGATGATGGCTCGCAGCGCTAGCTCCGGCTGGAGACTCTTGAGCGCGCTGGCACTGATCTGCGGATCTCCCCAGCTCGTCTCAGGCCACGAAATAGAGTCCGATCGACTGACTATTATCATGCGTGAGCCTCAGCACTTGTCGTTGACATTCCGAGTCGATGAGGTGGCCTTGATGGGACATCTGCTGGCACCCACGGCAGCCCCGACGGAGTTTGTGCTATCGATGGCCGCCATGAGCGACGAAGCATTTTCGTCGGCCGTAAAACAAGCCCGCCGCGCGTTCGAAGCGCGCGTCAAGCTCACCGATCAAACAGGTTCACCGCTTCAACTGCGCCAGTGGCGCTGGACGAGTCAGGATCTGCTTCGCGCAGAGTTCCGTGAGCGGGTCATGGATTCGATCGCGAGCGGTGGTAACGCGGGTCACCATTTCATCTCAGAGATCAATGCCGATGCCGTGGGAACGACCCCGATATCTGCGGTTAACGTGGGCTTACCGGAACCCATGACGGGGATCGTCGTCATCGCCTATCGGCCAATGCAGTTCGGGTACGACGCAAAACGTCATCC